>Ga0209648_10001576_pt1 | contig 18524 bp, 18 predicted proteins | sample GraSoi2013_115cm_FD_185830 | JGI IMG/M metagenome (GOLD analysis project Ga0209648, IMG submission 185830) | Grasslands soil microbial communities from the Angelo Coastal Reserve, California, USA - Sample 9_17_2013_115cm (SPAdes) (version 2) | ecosystem: Environmental > Terrestrial > Soil >...
ACCGTCGGCATGCGCTTTCGCAGGATGCGCGCGTAACCGCGGAAGTCCGGGGCTTCCTGGGGGTCCAGAATCTCGTAAGAATCGGCAAATTTGACGACCCGGCTTTCCCACGCGGCCCCCGCGTTTCCATTGGGCCGGGACCGCTCAGACAGTTCGAGTTTGTCGTGTTCTTTCATGCGCTATCAGTGGAAGATCACCAGTCCTACGAGTGTTTGCGCAGCCACATCTACACTCCGCGAAAACGTGCTTTTTGCCGCGCTGTCCGGGACGAACACGATGTCTCGGGGCCCCAGCATGGGATCCGGGGACTTCCCGGACAGGATCTTCCCAAGGTTTATGGGTGTTCCGGTGCGTGCTCCGTTCTGTTCATTCGTGCGGATGATGCGTGCGCCGTTCTTGGCCGCCGTGCGCGTTAGGCCTTCGCTCAAGGCGATTGCTTGCAGCACGGAGATCCTCTCATTTGTTTTCATGGCGAAACCGCCTGGCCTGCGCACCGCTCCCACCACATACACGACTCCTGCCCGGGAAACTTTGACGATGTCTCCCGGATATACCGCGGGATTGTGGGTTGGATCCGTCGAATCGAGAAGGTCCTTCAAATTTACCTGCACCACGTTCTGAGAAGATCCACTGATTTTGTCGGTGGCCGCGTCCGTTGCGCCCGGCCTCTCGACCTCTTGTGGGCCTATCGCTTGCGAAGAGGCCGTCACACCGTTCGCTTTCTCAGAGAAAGACCCGGGCGAATTGTTCTGACCTGCGCCGCGCAAAATGATGACCTCTTCCCCGGCATCCTCGGCCAACCCTTCCGCAAGCGAAAGAATCTCCAGCAACGTTTTGCTGCCACGAATCTGGAAAGTACCCGGCTTGCGGACCGCGCCCATTACCGAAACCGGGTGACTCTGCATCTCCCGGACAAACACCCCAATGTGTGGATCTTTCATGTACTTTTGATGAAGCAGCTCTCCGAGACTCTGTTCCAGCTCCCGGGGAGTCAAGCCGGCTGCACGAACCGCGCCGAGCAATGGCAAAGAGATTTCGCCGCTCGCGGATACACGGACTTCGCGATTCATCTCCTGAGCCTCGAACACATTGATGTCCAACACGTCTTCCGGGCCGATCGTGTATTCACGCGGACTCACATCGGTCATTGCATCGGCCGAAACCGATCGCTCCCGCAGACGCCGGTTCCAATCGTCGGTTGATTCGAGACTTGCCTGCGACTCTGGATGTTGCGTTACTTGCTGGGTCTTGGCGGTTTCTTGTTGGTCTGCCGGAGCCTCGCCGGTGGTTGCGGCGTTGAGGTTCCCTTCCGGGAAATTTGGGACTCCCACAAACAAGACCAGCAGCGTGCAAACGTAAGCGTAAACGACCGGTCGAGGTCGGCAGGAGCGCCTCAAAATCGCGCTGGTGGCGCCTCCGACCTCCTTCAACTTGGTGAAAAATTGGAAGTTCACCGGCACACCGTGAGGACCAGGGCACGACCGCACTGAAGCTCTCTTCAACGTGCGCCCGAGCTGCGAGCCCAAGTTGACTGGGCAATTTGAGCCTAGGGGTAACAGTGGTCTCCGTCTATAAGGTCCGCCCCTGAATTAGAATACGGGTAAAGGCCTTATCCGGGCACCGCCCCACGAATCGTCCTTGACGAAACCTGCCGCTTGCTAGTTTCGAATTCTCTGCTCTGCCTACTCCCTCGCACCGAAACCCTTTCCACGCAAGCTGTCAACTGCGAGGTAAACAATAAATTGCGCCCCGTAGACCAAGTAGCGCCGCCAAAGTCGCCGGGGCTCTTGCAAGAGCCGGAATAGCCATTCCAGCCCGTGCTCGCGCATCCACCGTGGCGCCTGCTTTCGCCGCCCTGAGAGTATGTCAAATGCTGCCCCAACGCTTACCAGCACCGGGACCTGCAATTGATCCCGGTGTTCGTGCATCCAGCTTTCTTGCTTTGGCGTGCCTAAACCAACCCACAGCACGTCGGGTGCGGCGCGCGAGATAAGGGTCACAATCTCTTTGTCTTCCTGGGGATCTAGTGGCCGCATTGGCGGTGAAAAGGTCCCGCAAACTTCGATTGCCGGGAAGCGCCGCTTGAGGGATTCCGCAACGCGCTCGGGCACCCCGGGCTCACCACCGTAAAAGAAATGCCGGTAGCCACGCCCGGCCGTCTTCTCGCAGAACTCGAGCAGCAGGTCGGGGCCGTAGACTCGCTCTGGCAAATGATGTCCTCTGCGTCGGCCCAGCCAAACTAGTGGCATCCCGTCGGGTACAACCGCATCCGTCGCCTTCAGGATTTCCTTGAACGAAGGATCATGCTGAGCCTCGACAATTCCGTGCATACCCGTCGGTGCAATCGTATGGCAGTGGCTGTGGTCGCGAATCCACTCCTCCATCCGAGCCACCACGTCTGGTGTCTGCACCGCGCGGATCTCTACTCCAAGCACTTCAAAAGAATTGTTCTCGGACACTCCATTCGAGCCACCACGTCTGGGACCTGCAAAGCGCTAACGCGTACTCCTAGAACTCGGAAGCGGGAACGGATCCCAAAGGCTTGCGTTGATCGACTCTCCGGCGCCATAGCTAGCACAATCCCCTCGCCCTATACCACAGATCACGGTTGTTCGCCAAAGAGGCTGGAACCTGTTGAAAAGATAGGGCGACCAGTGAGTTGCTACCCCACGCCTGGTGGTTCCGCAAAAAAAGCCAGAAACCAATGAAAAGAAACCCGATACGTTTTTGAAAAGTGCAAAAGAGACTGGAAAAATATGAAAAGGAAAGAAGGCAGGTGGCGGCAGACGGCAAGTAACGAGCGGCGAGTTCTAAACCCGAATGGGAAACCATGCGCTCCGGGCATGAGAAGCGCACAAGTGGCGCGTTGCCAAAGGTGTCTACGCGGAGGCTCATGTCACATATATAGCATGATGGGAGAAGAACCAGAATTTGCCCGATCACGGAGGAGGAAGCTGAAGACTATCATTGCTAGATTGAGAGCCCTGTAGATCACACCTAGCCTCATCCCAATCCCACTTCGGCCATGGCTAACCACCGGTACGGCAAGCCTCATTCCCCATTTTTTGACGGGGACTAGTGAGTGTTTCACCTGCTTGAATCTCGGTTGAAATCATAGAGAATATCCGAGCAGGAAGAGAGGTGGTTCCTGATCATGGGAAACACGCCTGTCGCGAAATCGTTCTTCGTCCCCGGATATATACCTCAGTTTGATGGCCTCAGGGGGCTCGCCATTCTTTTGGTTCTCATTGGCCACTCCGGTTTTCTCGAAGCCTTGCCCCATGCGGGCATGCTGGAATATGCGCGATTTGGCGTGGACTTATTCTTTGTTTTGTCTGGGTTTCTCATCACCGGGATACTCACAGATTCAAAGGGGTCTGGGCATTTTTTTCGAAATTTCTACGCGCGCCGGGTGCTCCGCATTTGGCCGCTGTATTACGCGGTCCTTTTTGTGGCGTTTGTAATAGTGCCGCTGTTTGCGCCTTCCATGCGATCGACCGCCGCTGGCATTTGGCCTGCTTTCGTCTTCTACGTACAAAACATCGTTTTCGTCAAGCGCGACACTTATCCGTTTGGTCTGGGCGCAACTTGGTCCCTGGCCGTTGAGGAGCAGTTTTATCTGACTTGGCCCCTCCTGGTATTTCTATTCAAAAAACGCACACTCGCCATAATTTGCGCTTCGCTTGTCGTTGTGTCTTTGTCCCTGAGGCTCGCCGCCCGTTTTTATGGCGCGCCGTCCGGCTTTATTCACTTCTTTACGCTTTCTCGTTTGGATGCGATCGCATTTGGATCTTTGGCAGCGCTTTGGTTACGATCTCCGAGCTGCACATTGGTCCGATGGCGCATTCGCGCGTATCAGTTTTTGGGGCTTGGAGTCGCGGGCACAATACTGGCGCGCATCTTGATGCACAGAAATAGCTCCGTTGTAAGCTATACGTTTCTGGCCATCGCATTTACTGGCCTGTTAGGCACATCACTGACCTCTGACCCACGATCCTCTTTGCTTGGACGAAGCCTCTCGGCCGCCTGGTTACGCTATATAGGAAAGATCAGCTACGGAATTTATCTGTTGCACTATCCACTCTTCATTTTGTGGGCCCGTTTCATCGGCTCTCTTGGTTTCTACCGGGACCACCAACTGGCTGGAAATTTGGTCGCGTTTGCCGCGCAGATCCCTTTGGCCACCATCGCTGCTTCAATTTCGTGGCACTTCTTTGAACAACCAATCCTGCGTCTTAAAGAGCGGTTCCCTTCTGGATCCGAGACGCATTGGCCCGTGACACTTCGATCGAAGCGACGAAAACTCGCTACGGCCAGCGACTCGCGCGCTGATCTGAAGAATGACGATTGAGAATTGCACCGTCCTGCATTCCGCGTGGGTTCGGGATTCCATGGAATAGGAGGGCATGAGGCTGAAACGTTCGGTGCGCAAGCTGCTGGTCGACCCGAAGCCTTGTGCCTTAAGACTTTTCAGAATTACGCCGCGCAATAATCTTGAAGCTTTCCAAAAGCCTAAGGCGATCATTCAAAAATCGAGCAACTGCTGTCCTTCCGGTCGCAAATCTTTGGTGCCTAACGATAGAGAAGCCATTCGCTTCCAGGATCCGCTGGATTTGCATGTCGTCCACACCCGTTCTGACATGAAATTCCGCTACGTCACCGGCGCTGGCCACCGCGCGACCGAACTCGGGGTCGCTCCCTGAGAAGAATTTTCGTAAGCGCCGTCGGATGCCCGGTAGAACGTCCGCTGGATCAAATAAAACCTTGGCAATCGTCGTATCCAACGCGTCGAACGCGCCAGCCCAAAAGGGGCTCTTCGGTGCGAGAGGGTCGTAGTTCGAATAGAAGATGCCACCAAGACTCAATTGTTTAGTGGCGCGTTCCACGATGGATAGATAGGAGTATAGGTGGTGAAGAACCGAGCTGAATGCGACGAGGTCGTAAGGCTCGGTGGCCTTCTCGAGGAATCGCTCGATGGGGCCCTGAATGAGGTTGGGAGAATGACCCTGAGCGCACGCTTTTTCTTGTAGCAAACCCAACATCTTTTCGGAAACGTCCACGACGGTAACGGCCCAGCCCCGAGCGCACATCTTCAAAGTCAAGTTCCCGGTGCCGCCGCCGCATTCGAGACAAGAAGGTGTCCGCCCCAGCGAGGAAAAATGGGAACCAATCATGTCGAGGTCATCTTCTAGAGTTTGCTGTAGATCGGGGTCAAAAAGATATGTTTCGTAGCTGTCGTACTTCTCCGCAATCTGGAGATAAAAGGCTACATTGGCCTCGATGACCCTGGTTTCGGCCGCGCTGGGCTCCTGAGTGGTTCCGCAAGAAGGTTGTTGAACGAAGGCCCGACCGAACGCTGGTCCAGATATCGCTTTCATAATGCCAATCTTCCTCGCCTATCCCGGACGTGAGTCAATTGCGGAAGGACATTCTCAACGGCGCTGTACACTTCATCCGTTGAAATCGCCCGGAGACAATAGGGCTGGTCAAAAATGCAGTAATCAGAGCACGGGCGGCACGAGAATTCCGGACGAATCACGACACGGTCATGCGGCCCGCGCGGACCGAACCACTCCGACCGTTGCGGCCCGAAGATTGCAACAACTGGGGTCTCCAAAAGGTTCGCAAGATGCATGGGACCGCTGTCATTGCACACAAGAAGCCGGCAGTTAGAAAGGACGCCTAAAAAAGAACGAAAGTTAAGGCTAACTGCATGACAGCGTTTCAACTGAGGCGCCTCGGACAAAGTCCCCGGCTCCGAGAACCACAGAACGTGCGCGTCGGTTTCCTCCAACAAGCGGCGAACAACTTCAGCGAAGCGCTCGTCGCCCCATCGTCGGGTCGCGATCCGGGCACCGGGGTGGACGCCAATGAGAGATACCTCAGAGGCAATTCCAAGCCCGGCAAGGAATGACCGGGCCGACGCCAACTCGGCATGTGTTAGATGGAAGCCATCCAGTTTGCGGTTCTGCAATGCATGTACTGCTTCGAGCAAATGCAGCCAAATGTCAGCGCGATGCGGGCGGGACAGGTCCGGCGTGACCTCATCGGTCAGAAAGGAAGCACCTCCGCCAATACCGTATCCGATTCGACGGCGTGCGCCGCTTAGCCAGAGAATAAAGTTGTCGCGCAGATCCATACGGCCGGAAAAAGCCCAGTCGAACCGACGCTTGCGTAGCGCCAGCATCGTACGAGCCAGTGAAATCCAGTCAAAGGAGAAAGGATTGTATTTCTTCAACCGATTGAAATGCCTCGCCCAAGGCACGCGCACGGGAATAAATTCATCAACAAGTCGCTGCCCTTCTAGAAAGGAAGCGAGAGCTGGGTTGACCAGGAGGGAGATTCGCGCTGAGTGAAAGCTTCGTCGCAGATTCCTGAGGAATGGCACAAGGATCGAGAGATCCCCCAAATTCCAGTACTCGACCACGAGGATGTCCACCGGCGCTTCCGTTAGACTTTTCACAGGCGGTAGCGGGGGCATTAGGAGTTTTAGGAATCGCGTCGAACATACGGACGAGCCGCCATTTGCCTGGCGTCATAAGTAATAAGCTTGCTTGTGCCGAAGGATCCCTCAAGCTCGGGGCACTTGTGCCACTATCATCCCGCCGCATTGATGAGGGCTTTAGGCTCCTCTCTTTAGCTGCCTGCAGGCTGTGCTTCAACTAGATATCCTCCGGTGCGGTCGAGCGCGCATACAAACAATGGCGGTATGCAAAATTACAAGAGAAGCGCTGCGTCACTGTTTGCGCGTGGAAAATATGAAAGATTCTGCAAGGATCGTTCAAAATTAAGCTTCTGTATCATGCTCAGGCCGAGGCCCATCCCCACCCAAAAGAGGGAGGCCAGGTAAGGACTCTCAAGCACGGAATCGGCCCCGCCCCACACGCAGAAAGAGACTTGTGCCAAGATCAGTGCTTGCAAGAAGGAAACACGATGGTTCTCCGAATTGCGATGAACCGCTCGCACACAAAGCCCGAAGAAATAAGCAAGAAGAGCCAGCAGAGGAAGAAAACCTAGCAGGCCCATCTTATAGAGTACAGTCAGGAATGTATTGTGGGGCCGGGGATCGTTGTCCCAAATATCAAAGTTAAAAGGAATTCCAAATCCCTCCCCAGCTGGCGGGTATTCCTGGAAGCGCCACCAGGCCTCTTTCCAGGCCATGAGCCGGAACTGCCAATAGGGGTCGTCATTCGTATGGAGGATCCCCGAAGCGAAATTGTCGGCCACACGCGTTGCAAAGTCTCGGCCAGCCTGCAGATGAAGAAATAGGAGCACAAATGAGCACACTAGAGCAGCGGAGACGACAAGAGCGGTGACCAAGCGTGCAGAACGAAGCCTCCTTCGAAGCATCTTTGGGACAAATAGCGCTACCAGGGAAACGATGGCAAGTGATACAAAAAGGCTTCGCGCGTTAGCGAGCAGCAAGCCTAGCGAGAAGACTCCCACGAAGATCCAACCGACCCGCCTCCCGATAAGGCCGTTGGCCATCATGATTAGGACTCCAACTAGCGCAACCAAAACGTAAACTCCAGGAGCGACAAAGCGTCTTTGTTCGGGAGCAACAGCAAGCCAAGCCAATCCATTTAGAACGCTGAGCGCTGTGCCAAGCACAAACCAAACTGCTACTCTCCGAATCGCCAGCCAACTCCCGAAGAGATGATACCCAACCAGCAAGAAGAGCGAGTAACCGACCAGGGTGGAATCACGTAACACCAAGATAGGCTCGTGATGTCCCAAGAAACCCCGTGCGGCTGCCAGCACGCCAGCCGCAATGAAAAAAGCAAGCGGGATACTCAACACGAGAGGGCAGCGAGCGCAGCGCCGGCGCGGCACAATATAGATCGAAAGGAGCAGGACAGTCAGGACAACATCGGTGACGAAGAGGGGAGCGCCAGGCCAGCGAAGGTAGGAAAAATCCTTCATGTATGCAGTGGTGCAAAATACAAACCAAAGGAATAACCCCTCGGTCAGCGAAGCTCGTGCCCTTTTGGCGTAGGCAAACATAAGTGGTAGCGTCAGGCCCGCAAGCAGAAAAGCGGCATAATATGGTTCGTATTCCAAGGGTTGAGGGGGGGATAGTTCCAACTCTGGATTGGGGGTGCGTGTTAGACCGTCCGCGACGGCAATTACGGCTCCCAGGACCACAATGAGAACGAGCCAGCCGTTGACAATTCGAACCCGGGTCTGCTTGCCAATCAAGACAACGGGGCCCCCCGCGGCGTGACCAGAGTCTGGCGAATGATCAGTGGCGTTAGCTTCTAAATCTAGCGCTCCGTTCCCACTCAACAGATTCGGCGGAATACGAAGCGCAGGAAACTTCCGTTTCTGCAGTCCGGGCCGAAACATCAAACCACACCTCGCGAACTTCCTCTACTGCCCTTCTCCCGCCAAGACCGCAGGAATGGTCTTCAACAAAATCCTGCAGTCGAGCAATAGGCTCCATTTTTGGATATAAACAAGATCCAGCATCATGCAGATTTCAAAGGAAGGATTTGCGCGGGCCATGACCTGCCAAAGCCCGGTGACGCCCGGTGTCACGTCGAGGCGCCGACGATGTTCGGAACTGTATTGAGCACAGTCTTCTACCGGGTGTGGGCGCGGCCCAACCAGGCTCATGTCGCCCTTCAAAACGTTCCAAAGCTGCGGCAGTTCATCGAGACTGTATTTGCGAAGCAACGAGCCAAGGCGAGTGACACGAGGATCATCGACGATTTTGAAGAATGGACCGCGGCGCTGGTTCAGCCGATTCAGGCTTTCTTTCAGTCCGTCCGAGCCAGCAATCATCGTCCGAAACTTGTAGCAATTAAATTCACGGCCACCTTTGCCGACACGCAGCGAGCGATAAATCACAGGACCAGGCGACTGCAGCTTGATGGCAATGCCGATCACCAACATCAGCGGCCAGAGGAAAAGCAAAACAAGAGAGGACACGAATACGTCCACGATGCGCTTCAGAAGGCTTCCCATCCCAGTGATAGGCTCCGTGAGCCGTCCAGGGCCATCGCGATCCGAGACACATCCGACGAGAGATCCCCGGTCAGTTGCCGGGAAATAAGGGGCAGATACCCTAGCCCTCGCTAGAGGGGAGCGCTGGCCGACATTCAGTGCTTTGCAACGGGTCGGCTTGCGAAGCGGCCAAAGCAGCGCCCCTTCCGCGCGTTCATCGGAGGTTCGTGGCTTGACGGACATTTGAAGTCACCAGTACGAATTCCACTCTGAAGCAGCGTGACACCGTTGCCTTTTGCGCCTTGAGAAGCCTGCGGCACCACACCGCAGTGGGATACGGCGCTGACAATTGAAACGTAGAGGCACGGAAAGAATTCGTCGATGGGGCAGACTCCCTATTTAAAATACGGGTGAAAACCCTATAGGCTTGCGCGAGCTCTTTGATAAATTTACCGTGTCAGCCTTCCTGACATCCCAGCGGAGAGAAGATGGTCTTGAGTTCTAGCACGCGGCGGGAGAAGGGTAAAAGGCGAAGCGGAAGTTTGATTGTTCGTTTCCTCGACCTCTTTGTTTTGCTGCTGTGTTCAACGCCCGGTTACGCGCACGCTGTGCCGCAAGAACAACAGAAGGAATCCCTGGGATCGCTGAGCAGCATTGGGGAAGTATATGTGAACGATTCCGCGGCGCCGGTCGAATCCACGATTTTCTCGGGTGACAGGCTTCGTACGGGAGAGAGCGGCACGGCCACTTTCACCGTAAGCGGGAAAGGCACGCTGAAAGTCTTACCGCGGAGCGAGGTGGTGTTCCCGGGCAACTACCAGTTCACGGCGGAACTGAAGAATGGAACGGTGGTGTTGAGTTCCGTCAGCGGACCGCGCGGAATTGCCTTGCGCGTCGAAAAGTTTGTCCTGGTCTCGTCGATTCGGGAGCAATCGGCGACGACGAAAATTGAGGGGGCGGCAAACGGTTCTTTCCACGTTGCGAGCTTAGAAGGCAGCGTGGGGGTCCTTACCGTGGAGGGGAAGTCCGGACAATTTCTCCAGGCAGGTCAGTCTGTAAGTATTTCCGCCGGGGAAATAATATCGCCGGTATCCCAGGCTGCAAAGACAGCCGGACACAGTCTCCATTCGGGCTGGCTCTATCTCGGTTTAGCGGGAGCCGCCGCCGCCGCAGGGGCGGCCGGATTGGCCCACGGCGGGGGAAAGCAACCGGTCAGTCCATCGGGGCCTTGAGCGGTCCAACCCGGCGGGGAAAAGGGACTCCCAATACACATTGTCATGGCACTTGGCAGTTGGCAGTTGCCAGTAAGAAAATGGTCTTCTGTCCATTCTCTATTCGTACGCTCGCCAAGTGAATCGCGCCAAGCCTGGGCAGATCAAGTTACTTCCTGGATGCCCCCGGATTGGAAAGCCGGAAAATGACATCAATGTCTTCCTCGGTTTCAACGGTTTGGCCAGCCAGCAAAGTTTCGGAAAAACGCCATTGCCGAACGGCATTCATGGCCGCTGCAACGAGAAGCGGGGGGCCATTGACAGACTGCAAGTTCTCCACAGACCCATGACGGTCGATTACTGCGTGCAGCTTGACAGTGCCCTGAAGGCCTTGCTGTTTCGCATCTTCGGGATAAACGGGCTCGACGCGGGATAGTAAGTGGCCGAGCTGGAGGCTCGTTCCCTGGCGTTGTTTTTTCGAACCCCCATTCGGTATCCGAAGAGAAGGATAGGGATCAGCGAGGACAGCAACCGCCCCCGTGATGTTCGCCGGAGTCGCCGGCTGCTTTGCCGCCGACACTGCTTTACTCTCGGGCTCAGGGGGCCGAACATCTTTCGAAGGAAGCGGCGCTGGAACCGCTAACCGCGCGATATTCGTCTCTAGCTGCGGAGGTGTTGGAGGCACGCTGGATGGAGCTTGCTGCGGTTTTTTCTCGACCGGGGAAATATTAGCGTTGATTGCCACGGGCGATGACGCGTTCGTTGCGGGGCCGCGCGTCAGCACAGTCTCCACGCGATGGCTCGGAGGTTTGACTCGAAACACCGGGGAAGGCTTTTTCACAGGATTTGCCGGTCTGGGAGAGTCTTTTGGCGAGATATCTTGAATGCTGTCGACTCTTTCAACAGGCATGGACTGGACAAGAGAAGTTTGTGCCTGCGTTTTGTTGGCCTGCGGATTGTGAACGCTCGGAGTTGTGATCAGGGGGGGAGGCGCTAGCGGCTTAACTGCTTCGCTCAATACCGCTGGCTTCTGCGCGACCGCGGTGATCATTTCACTGCGGGCATTACGCTGAATCGTCATCCACACCACAGTCAATGAGATGATTCCGAAAAGAAGACCTAGAATAAGAAACGTTGGCGACCTTCGACGCGGCACTCCAGGACTCCCCTGAGCACGTGCTAGTGTCCGTCGAAGCGGAAGGGCCCATTTGTTTGGCCATATTCCGGTTCGGGCGTGAGTTCTTGGCGCCGTGAGCGGCGGGTTGGCGCTAGTCAAGATGGGGACAGCAACAGGAGAGAAAAGCGAAGCATCGCCATATTTATTGATGACCTCACCGGAAGTCGAACCTCCGGGGATTACGTTCTCCCATTGTGGAGGGCTCGGAACTTCCCGTGATGGGTTGTGTTTCTCGTAAAGCTCGTCTGCTTGTCCGGGAAGGTGATTGGCGGAGGTCTGTGCGGAAATCCAATTTCTGATATGCTGACGCGCCTCTTCCATCAAACCAACAAATTGTATTCCTACCTCTTTCTGGGATTCGCTTTTCCACGCGATCTTACAGCACGCTTCGAAGGGACGGGGAGATTCCAAAAATTGAACGTGCATGTCTTGAAGAGGAACGTCGGACAAAACAATGGGCGCCGACAGAGCCAATCCATCTTCACTAATGTTAACGACGGTGGCGTCATCTCCTCCGTTCAGGTTTATTGGGATCGGTGGAGTGGGGTACCAGCGTCCGCGAGCACGGCGTTCCGTGAATCGAACCGCGGCGTGCTCTTCCGTACATTCCTGAGCCAATTTTGCAACGCGCCGTCGAATTTTATCGAAGACTCGCTGATGAGTGTCGGGATCCTGGCCATAGGGATCCTCGATCTTCCAATCTTCGACCTTGGAATATTCGTAAAATGTGAGTTCCCGGGGGCGCCCACTCATGTTGATGATGATATCTACCTGCTCCCAAACTTTGGGCGAGATAACCTTGGACTCCAGACCTTCCACCCAACATCCGTTGGTCATCAGGGTTTGCTTGGTCAACTCGGTGACAAAGCCAGTCGGTGCCAAGCCTGCGCTGAACGCGTCGATGACATCGGAAGCATCAACGCGTGCGATTGCTTCCGCCATCGGGCTGCGGCAGGCATTCCCGATGCAAACGAACAAGACCCTTTTGCGGCGGTATTTGCTCATCCGGAGGTCTCTCTCAAACAATTATTTTTCCAGCGGCCGGGGCCTCGCGCCTCGCAGTGCGTTCACATGCTCTTGAACTGTTCTAGCCGCCTACAAGAGTCACCTTGAAGCCAAATCATAGGCTTGCCCTGCACCTCCTTCAATCAGGGAAATACCTGCATGAATCTGCTGTCAAGGTAGCGAAGGACGAGGGACGCACGCTCCCGTCGGCGGGTATTTTGGCGCAAAATCTATCGATTATCGATCACGGATTTACAGCTACTCCGAGGCAAGGCGAACATCATCGATCCACACGGTGCCCGCGATTTGGCTGTCCAACTTGGCACTAACAGGCCGGACCACTCTTATGAGCAGAAGGCGAGTATCGGCAGAGGTGGTGAATTCAGCCTGCTGTTCCGACCAGCCGGAGGTACCGACAAGGTTTTCCGATGATGCGAAGATATTGCCCAGACTGTAAGCATCACACACCTGGAATCTGATCCCGCTCTGGGTGGTGATCCCCTGCACGCGCATATGGGCCGAAAATCGGTACCGCGTTTTCGCTTGAACAGGAACGTATTGGAACACGTGACCATAATCGATGTTGCGCGACCCATCGAAGGTGATTCGAAGCGCATGCTCACCCTCAAACGCGCCGGCGGAGTCGCGACTAACAACGGCTCCTTCGGCAGGCAGAACACGCCAATCCAATCCCCCATTAAGAATGTCGGACTCGAAGCTGCCGTTTGTAACCAAATTCGAATTGGCCACCGGGCCTTGTACTCGCGCTGGAAATCGTTGCATTAAGGCAGACCAGACCTTTGACAATTGCCCTACCTCCGCGTGTTGAATAAGTGCATCGAGATAGGGGAAGGCCTCGCGTATGTCAAAGAGCAAATCGAGCTGGAGAACGCGAGCCCAAACCTCTTCCGCGCCGACGATGTCGCCCTTTTCGATCAGGAAATTAAGGTAGTCAAAGAAAACGAGTGGCTGAGGCGGAAGTATTTTCAGAATTGCGTTTCTGTCGCGCGTCGCGTTCGTTGCGAGCGTGAACACTCTCCTTCCGGCGGTGCCATCTTCTTGAAGGACCATTCCTAAAGTGCGAAGCGCCTCCGGAGTCTTGCCGGCTCGAACATAAAAATTGGCCAGCCTCCAGTTGATCTCCGGTGAATTTGGAAAGAGGCGTCGAGCGTGCTGGAAAGCGTCAAGCGCATCATTCGAGCGTCCTGCCCAATCGTAGCCGGCTCCAAGGTCAGCCCAGAAATGTGCATCTTGCGTGCTCAGGCGCGTGGCACTCTGGTAGAGCTGGACAATTTCATCGGGATTCGGGCGATCGGCGTACAAGTGCATGAGTGTTCCCAAGGCGTCGTAATATTCCGGGTTGGCAGGATCCCACCTGATCGCCGTTTGAACTGCATTTGGTGCCCCCTTTCGAAAATACGCAGCAGCCACCGCTCTTCTCACGGCCAGATAGATGAAGAATAACAAGTTTATCAGCAGAAGAATTCGAGTCGCGAAGCTATGCCAGCGTGCTTCTCTCAAGTTCTCACCGCCCAGGTCAATGGCGAGAATAGCATTGTCCTGGCGCTGACTCTATCGGTAGTATCGGCTTCGGTTTTCTGCGTCGGAGCCAATCCGTCCGCCGCTGACGCGCAAGGGTTGGAATTATCGATGGCGCGGACGGTTCCAAGGTTCCCTTCATTTCGTCCGACGTTATGAACCGCTGCGTTCTCGAACCGGGACAAAAAGTGATTTTCTCTGTCCGTAGAGTCAAGGATCAGGCGTTTGCCGAGAACGTCATGGTGGTGGGAGAACGGCACAACTGGCGTGGCGGCGCGTGACAAACAGTTTCGGGGACAGGAAGGTCCTAGCGCATAATTCCTGGGCGCTATACTCGCTTCTCTTCCATCCGCAATTTAAGAGCTTCAAGCTCCTCCTTGGTCATTCCTTGCAGCGCCATCGCTGTGGCCAGATACAAAGCGCGAACGTGTTTCATTTTGCTGCCGTGTGCTATGTGGTGACGTAATTTCTGTACTTCTGGGTCAGCGCCCACTTTCAAAAACACTTTATGCGCATCGGGGATGGAAAGGGTTTTTTCAATCAGGCCATGCTTAACCAGAATGCGATGATACGAAGGTACTGCCGATGCAGAAAGATGAGTCTGCGGAGCGGGCTTGTTTTGTTTTCGGTGTTTCATTTGCAACTATGCTGACACGTTTTCTCAAGCCGGTCATTTTTTTGATGCGGTCCCAAAATTGTTGGAACGGAGTACAATCGCACAAGGAAATAGGGGTTCGAATCCCACGCGTGCCTCCATCCAAATCGTTAGCGTTCATGCGTGTGTTTGAAAGGGGGCTATGCGCCCCGCGAATTCACAGTAGGATTCAGAAGCTGCAGCCCCACCTGTCCTTCTTGCTTAGATCCCGGTTTGCCGATCCATATCACTTGGCACTTGGAAATATTAAGTGGGTCTTCGTCCGCAATGATTTCGACAACTTGTCCCCGCTTAAGTTCGAAAGTCCCCATGAGTCTGAACCCTTCTGGCGAGCTATCGACTATCAGGTAGGGAAGCCTTTTCGCAATTCGTTCAAGATTAACCACAAGACTGGCACTTTTTTTCAGGACAATCCGCTTTGATCGACGGCTCTTTTAAGACCGAAATGCAGGCACTGCTTTGTCCCCGCTACTGATTTTCGTCAGTTTCCGACGTTGACTTATGAAAAGGACCGTCTTGGAATCAGGCAATTTCTCTGGCACGTACTTTCAGGGAATAGACACTTGACACGCGCACGCCACTGGCATATGAAAGAACGTACTGGGGCACGACTCCAAAATCTAACGGAACCAGCGCGTTCCACTGGCTCACCGTCTCCGACGGAAGATGGTTTGGAGGTGTCCGAGAGGAGGGCCTATGCCTGCTGCCCAGCCGGGCAAGGAACTTCGCGCGCTTTGTCACGAGCATCACGTGGAGATGAGGCTTAATCAGAGCCTCGTGAACAGCCATGGTGACGCCACACAAATGCTCGCGTATGCCTGTACAGGAAAATTCCGCTCACATTGACGTTTGTGAAGGAAAATGGCGGCTGGAAGATTTACTCCATCCAAAAGTCGCAGGCAGGGCTGGTTGCCGAGTCTGGCGGTCAAGCTATCCCCTCAAAGACCGAAGCAGCAAAACTGGCTGTTGATACAACACTCTCTTTTGCCCGTGCCGTTAATGCGAATGATTTGAAGGCATTCTACGCGCAGACCGCCGCCGAGTTTCAACACGACGTGCCGTTTGAGAAATTCAATGCAGGGTTCTCTCCCTTCATCGAGCACCACATCAATTTGGCACCTGTAGAGAAGGTCGCTCCTTTGCTTACATCCGAGCCGGGTGTGTCGCCGCAGGGTGTATTGCAAGTGGAGGGCTACTTCCCGTTTGCAGAATCCCACGTCAACTTCTCTTACAAATATATCTATCGGTTTACGGATTGGAAGATTGTGGGTATCAACGTCCACGTCAAATCTGTTGACCACTAAGCAGTACTCCAGCTTTTGTTTTTGGCTGTCCGTTCGGACGAGATTCGCCCAATAATCCGCCCCTGACCACTCCCTCCGCTACGACCTAAGCGCGCCGCCTCCGGCGTCGCAGGTCTTCGCTACGGGAGTGGCCAGCACAAGACAAACCATGCTCTAATGACGGGAACGTCGGCGGGCAAACCGCGGCCCGAATCTATTCCACTTAACATATAGGTAAGACATGAAGTCTCCAAGGAGCGGCCCGACTACCTCCTCTCCAGTCTGGACCGAACGGTGCCACGGGGGCGGTACTCCTTGAACGGAGACTAATTCACGGTACCTTCGAGAGTGGCTGGTGATTGTCAGCGGCGCGTCGGCAAAGGGGTAGCTGTTCACGTCAGGTGCCCGGAAACTTTCGACGCTCCCCGTACTGGCGCACTTAGACGCTTAGCCTGATCTTTTGAGGGTATTCGCGACCGCCGCAAGCCAAACCTCGGGGTCATCGGACACGGTGCCGCCATCGGCCTCGGGGAAACTCTCGGAGCCGTGGAATCGCAGCGCGACTACCGGGATATTAGGATAGAGTTGCTTGAACCAGTGAATCATGGCCGCTCGAACAGGATGTGGAGCGGAAAACCCGATCAAAATCGAGTCAGCAGCCGCAACCACGCCAGCATCCAATCCAAAGGCTTCATCGTTGCCCAGCACCGATGTGACATGGTGACCGCGGGATTCAAGCATTCGAGCGCGGGTTACGAGCGGGCCTGGATAGTACGCGACTTGCAGAACGTTAGCCACTACTGGCCTCATTGGGCACAAAGAGAGCTTACCCCGTTTGCGCCGCCACAGCACCGGTTTTTCTCCCGCAGCGCTACTAGGTCATTCGCTACAGTTCTTCTTATTTTTTCAACGAGCTGGTCGTCAAAAACTGCACTGTAACTCTAAGACCTATTGGCAATGATCGAGTGTTGTCCTCCAAGCCGATCACGGCCTCCAGGATATCCCGGTCGCTCTTGTCAGATGGATCGCCCGTGGAGATGCTCTTCCTACCCATCATGGCAGATATTCTCACGACCGACCCATTGAGCCTCTTTCCGTCAAGAGCGTCGGACTGGATAACAACCTTCTGTCCGATCGACACTTTATCTACATCTCTTTCGTCTATCTCCGCTTTAATGTGCTGAGAGGAAGTATCCGCGAGACTGAACAATGGCCGGGGAGTAACTGTGCTAAAGGACTCGCCGCGTCTTGCATAGACCCTCAAAATGGTTCCGTCGATCGGAGCAAGGATTGAGCACTTCCCAATACGTTCCTGGACCGTTCGAACACGACCTTCCGCTGCGAGCACCTCTGCGTCTGCTCGCGCCTTTTCTTCCTGCAATGGAGGAGCGGCAAGTAATTCCTCAGTTCGAACAGCGGTTCGGAGGTTGGCATCTGCGACCCCGAGATCACGGACAGATTGGTCATAGGAGGCCCGGGAGATCTGCTCCTTTTGATAAAGAGCGCGCTGCATCTCCAGGCGCGATTTGGCCTCATCAAATGTCGCGCGGGCGGCTGCTGTCTTTTCAATCGCTACTTTCTTCTCCTCATCGCGGGCGCCCCGCAGAATTCGCGTTCTTGTCTGGCGTGCGCCATCGGCTTCGGCTACTGCAGTTTGTAGACCCGCTTGCAATTCATCACAGGCGATCTCGCCAAGTAAGGTTCCTCTTTTTACGAACTGACCATCTTTCACGTACACAGCCTTCAGGATGCCATCCGCGGCAGCCCCTACCTGCGTCGTTTCCGAAGCTCCCTCGACTCTTCCGGGGGAGGCGAATACAACGGTCGCGGTCGCACTATTGGAGGGTATCCCACGCGCTTGCACGGAATTCCTGTTCCGCGTAGTTCCCAAGAACGCGACAGCCAAAATGAACAAGACAATCGCAGAACCACCAATGCCCCATCTGCTGCGGGCCGTCATATGTTTTTCTCCTCTTGTTCTACTTGGCCATCGCATAGAGTGATCGTGCGATCGGCGAATTCTCGCCATCGCGGATCGTGCGTCACGACCACAACAGTTCTCCCATCGTCGTCAACTTGACTTCGGAGAATTTGACAGATGTTTCTCCCGGCCTGGGCATCTAGAGAGGCGGTCGGCTCATCCGCTAGAAGAATGGGGGGATTTCCGGCCAAGGCCCGTGCAATTGCAACCCGCTGCTTTTCCCCAGGACTCAGATCGTTAGGCTCCTGATTGAGCTTGCCTCCCAAACCGAATCGAACGAGCAGGTCTCTCGCCATTTCCATTCGGCCAGGCAGGGCCGCATCACGAAGTTCAAAGCCTAGTGCAACATTGTCAATCGCAGAAAGGGAGTGAAAAAGTCGAAAAGCTTGGAAAACAAAGCTGATTTTCTTTTGACGAACAGTTGTTCTCTCCGCTTCACTCAGTCCGTTTACCGCGACACCCTCTATGAACACTGTCCCTTCATCCGGCGACAACAAACAGCCCAGCAGCGACAATAACGTGGTTTTCCCACTGCCGGAGGGTCCCATAACTAGCGAAAGCGTGCCGCGCTCGAAGAATTGTGAAACGCCTCGTAGCGCGCGGACTTGTGCCTCCCGCTTGCCGAACGATACACTCGCACCTTCAACGCCCAGGAAGTGATTAGGCACGGAACACCCTCCCCGGCTCAACTGTGAGGGCGCTTCGAACTGAAGCTATAGACGCCAAT
>Ga0209648_10001577_pt1 | contig 18522 bp, 14 predicted proteins | sample GraSoi2013_115cm_FD_185830 | JGI IMG/M metagenome (GOLD analysis project Ga0209648, IMG submission 185830) | Grasslands soil microbial communities from the Angelo Coastal Reserve, California, USA - Sample 9_17_2013_115cm (SPAdes) (version 2) | ecosystem: Environmental > Terrestrial > Soil >...
CCTCTGGATATGGCAAGGTTAGTCGCTATTTCTTCTGTAGCCGTGTCGAGCGCGCCCGATCGTTTTCCCCCACCGTATGCAGCCGCATGAAGTTCGTGGCGCCCGAAGTGAGCTTCGTTCCGGCCACCAGGCCGAGCACGTCGCCGGTGCGGAGAAGACCCTTCGGCAACAATTCCTTTTCGGCGGTCCTGAGCATCGCCTCCGCCGACTCCCATTCTTCCTTGTGCACCGGATGCACGCCCCAAAGCGCATTCATACGATTGCAGACTTCCGGCTTGCGGCTGAAAGCATAGATGCAAACCTTCGGACGATGTTTCGACAACATGCGCGCCGTGTTCCCGCTTTCCGTGAAGACGGCGATCGCGCGCATAGGCAGATCTTCGGCCGCATGCGCGATCGACTCGCATATGGCTTCGGCAACCGAATAACGATGGTCCTCGCGACGGCGGTGCGCTGCTGGCGGCAGTTGCGCGATACTCGCCTCCGCCTCCAGAATGATGCGGGCCATCATGGCCACGGTCTCGAGCGGATAGCGGCCGCTGGCGGTTTCTCCCGAGAGCATCACCACGTCGGTGCCGTCAAAAATTGCGTTCGCTACGTCGCTCGCCTCCGCCCGTGTGGGCCGCGGGTTCTCGGTCATGGATTCGAGCATCTGGGTTGCCGTGATGACCGGCTTGCGCCACACGCCCGCCCGCTGAATCACCAGCTTCTGGATGATCGGGACCCGCTCGGGCGGCAATTCCACGCCCAGATCGCCACGCGCAATCATGACGCCGTCGGCCACTTCCAGAATCTCTTCCAATCGCTCGATGGCTTGCGGCTTTTCCAGCTTGGCGATGATGGGCACGGATTTGCCGAACTCGAGCATCAGGCCTTGTGCCATGCGAATGTCATCGGCGGAACGAACGAACGACAGCGCAACGATGTCCGCTCCGTGCTTCAAACCGAACTCGAGATCTCGCTTGTCTTTTGCGGTCAGTGCAGGGATCGCCAGCGCCGCACCGGGCAGATTAATCCCCTGCTGCTCTCCAAGGGTGCCACCGTTCAGGACTTCGCATTCCACATCCTCGCCGCGAATCGAGCGCACCCTCAGTTCAATGCGGCCGTCGGACAAAAGCACCCGCGCGCCGGGCTCGACTTCGCGCGCCAGTCCGGCAAAATCGGTGGAAATCAGCGTGGCGCTCCCTGCCAACTGGCGCGGCGTAATCGTCAGCATGGCCCCGGCCCGCAGCTGCACGGCCTTTCCATTCTTCAGGCGGCCGGTCCGAATCTTCGGGCCTTGAAGGTCCTGAAGAATACAGATGGTCCGCTTCAGATGACGGGCGGCACGGCGCAACAGCTGGATTCGCCGGGCGTGTTCGGAGTGCGTTCCGTGGGAGAAATTCAGACGGGCAACATCCATGCCCATGCGCATCAGGTCGCAAATCAATTCTTCGGAATCGCAGGCCGGACCGATCGTGCAGATGATTTTTGCACGGCGCAAGCGTTCGGCCACCGCTTGCGGCGCAGCGGCAGAAACCGGCAAACCTCCTTCAACCAGATCCAGTTTCCCTTCCTTCAAGCCGCGAATCCTCTCTCCAGAAAACGCCGTCAATAGTCTTAGTCTTTCACAAGCGAGGCCAGGTGCGATCCGGCCCATGGCTTCGCAGTCAGCGAGCTTCGGTATCTACCTGCGGAGGCGGAACTTTCGTGGCACATCGAGGAAAAAGCATGGCATTGAATTCGGCGCCAATCAGTACCACCAGCGAGATCAGGTACATCCATACCAGCAGCGCAATGCCCACACCGAGCGAACCGTAAATCACGCTGTAGTCCGCATAGTGCTGCAAATACCATCCAAAGAGGGCGGTGGAGAGCAGCCACATGGCGGTCGCAAGCACGGCGCCCGGCAAAACGCTGTGCCAGGGTTGTGTGCGGGGCACCGCATTGTGATAGATAAGCTGGATCACGGCGATGCTGGTCAGGATCGCGATGCCCCAGCGCATCGCGCCCCACAACAGCAGAATTAGAGGTCCAAACTCATGCCCGATGTGAAACAAAATCCGCGTTTCAATGCGGCTGCCGAATGCAACCAGAATAGTTGCGAAAGTCAGCGGCAGACCCGCCATTAGAACCAGCGAAATCGCAATCGCGCGCTCCTGGACTAACCCCCAAGTCTTGGGAAGCTGGTAAGCGCGGCGAAAACCCTCCATCCACGAGATGATGGCACCCGAAGCGGTCCAAATCGTCAACAACGACGTGGAGATGAGCAGGCCAACCGGCCGGTTCGTGCTGCCTCCCAGGTAGGAGAGTGCGGTTGCGCTACCTGCGGGCAAGATGGCGCCCAGGGCGTAGGAGATCTCGCGAAGGTAGGCGTCGCCCCGGTGCAGGGCGGCGAGAACCGAGCCGAGCACCAGTAAGGCCGGGAAAAAAGTGAAGATGGCTGAATAGGCCGACGCTTTGGCGGTCGCAAACGCATCGTGCTCGAAGGCACGCCAGATCGACAAGCGGAACAGGCGCCAGAAGCGCCCCAGTGCCGGAGCCAACACCAGTCCACCAGGTAGCGGCTCCGGCGTGGGATTGCGATCCTGCGTTTGCCCGGTCAAGCGCTGTGGTTCCAGTGCTAAAGCCATTGGGGTCAAAAACCGCCCGCCAAAAAAGACGTCGGTCAAGAAATTTCGATCAATCAGGGCCCTTCACAAAGACGCCTCTAAGAAAACGAGGGGCGACTCGCGTCGCCCCCTCTTGTGTTCGTCTCGTCTTACTCCGCGGCGAGTTCTTCCGTCTCGCCTTCGTGCCGCATGAGTTCGAGCGCCCGTTCGGCATCTTCGTAGGCCTGCGAGACTTCCTCCTGCACCTTACTTGCCGCCTCTTCCATTTCTGGAGAGAGACGCACGTTCCGGTAATATTCCATGCCGGTGCCGGCGGGAATCAAGCGGCCCACGATCACGTTCTCCTTCAAGCCGCGCAGATGATCGACCGCTCCCTGAATCGAAGCTTCGGTCAGCACGCGCGTTGTCTCCTGGAAGGAGGCAGCCGAAATAAACGAATCGGTGGAGAGCGACGCCTTGGTGATGCCGAGCAGCAGCGGACGCCCGGTGGCCGGCTTGCCGCCGTTGGCAATGGCGCGCTCGTTCTCCTCGTGGAAGCGGAACTTGTCCACTTGCTGTTCGAGCAGGAACTGGGTGTCGCCTACGTCTTCGACCTTCACCCAGCGCATCATCTGGCGGACGATCACTTCGATGTGCTTGTCCGAAATGTTCACGCCCTGCAGACGATAGACTTCCTGGATTTCATTCACCAGATAAGACTGTAATTCTTTCTCACCGAGCACGGCCAGAATGTCGTGCGGGTTGAGCGGCCCGTCCATCAGCGGTTCACCCGCCCGGACGCGCTCGCCTTCCTGCACGTTGATGTGGACGCCGCGCGGAACGGAATATTCCTTCTCCGTGCCGTTATCGGCAGCCACGTAGAGTTTGCGCTGTCCCTTGGCCACTTCGCCGAAGCGCACCACGCCATCGATTTCGCTGATGACGGCGGTCTCCCGCGGCTTGCGCGCCTCGAACAATTCCACCACGCGCGGCAGACCGCCCGTGATGTCCTTGGTCTTGGTCGTTTCGCGCGGGATCTTGGCCAGCACGTCGCCCGGAAATACCGTGTCTCCATCCTGAACCATGAGGTGAGCGCGCGAAGGCATCAGGTAGCGCTTGCTCGCCTTCCCCTTGATCACGATCGCCGGCTGACGCTTCTCGTCGGGCGAATCCGCCACCACGTGACGCGACAGACCGGTGACCTCATCCACTTCCTCGTGCAGCGTGATGCCTTCCTGCAGGTCCTTGAACTGCACCGCGCCGCCAATTTCGGTGAGGATGGCAAACGTGTAAGGATCCCACTCAACCAGAGCCTGTCCGAGTTGTACCGGCCCGCCTTCAGTAACTTTGACCTTGGCGCCATACACGACCGCATAGCGCTCGCGTTCGCGGCCCTTTTCATCCACGATTGCGATCGAACCCTGACGGTTCATCACCACCAGGTCGCCAGTCTTGGACTTCACGGTCTGCAAATTGACGAAGCGGACCGTGCCGTTGCTTTTCGCATCGAGACGCGACTGTTCCGAGACTCGCGACGCCGTGCCTCCGATGTGGAAGGTACGCATGGTGAGCTGCGTTCCAGGTTCGCCGATGGATTGCGCCGCAATCACGCCGGTTGCTTCGCCCAGTTCGACCAGGCGTCCGGACGCCAGATTGCGTCCATAGCACATGACACAAACGCCGCGCTTCGACTCGCAGGTGAGCACCGAGCGAATCTTCACTCGCTCGATACCGGCAGCCTGAATCGCGCCCGCCAGATCTTCGGTGATCTCATGATTCACGTCGACCACGACTTGGCCTTCGTAGTCCTTGATCTTCTCGAGCGACACGCGGCCCACGATCCGGTCGCGCAGCGGCTCAATGATTTCCCCGGCTTCGACGATACCGGAAACGAAAATTCCGTCCACCGTGCCGCAGTCGTATTCGCTGATGATCACGTCCTGCGCGACATCCACCAGACGGCGCGTCAGATAACCCGAGTCGGCGGTCTTCAGAGCCGTATCGGCCAGACCCTTGCGGGCGCCGTGCGTCGAGATGAAGTATTCGAGCACCGTCAACCCTTCACGGAAGTTGGCCGTGATCGGAGTCTCGATAATTTCACCCGTCGGTTTCGCCATCAGTCCGCGCATTCCGGAGAGCTGACGGATCTGCTGTTTCGATCCGCGGGCGCCGGAATCGGCCATGACGTAAATCGGATTGAGTTCACCCTCTTTATCCCGTTTCTGCATCTGGCCAAACATTTCATCGGCAACTTTTTCCGTAATGGCCGACCAGATTTCGATGACCTTGTTGTAGCGTTCGCCGTTGGTGATCGCACCGTCCAGGTACTGCTGCTGCACGTTGATCACCTGCTTGTCGGCGTCCTTCACCAACGTCTTCTTGTTGTCCGGGATGACCATGTCGTCGATGCCGATCGAGAGGCCGGCGCGCGTGGCATAGCGGAAGCCAAGCGACTTGATCTCGTCGAGCATCTTGACCGTGACTTCCAGACCGAACCGCAGATAGCAGTAATTGACCAACTGGCCAATGCCCTTCTTCTTCAGCAAACCGTTGATGTACGGCATGCTCTCGTTGGCCCCGAGTACTGCCTTGGGCAAATGGTCGTTCAGAATGGCGCGCCCGACGGTGGTATTCAGGTACTCGCGATTAAGGTGCACAGGCTCCGTATGGTTCACGTCCTGATCGTCGTAAGCCTGCGTCAGGTCAATGACCTCGCCGGTGTAGCGCAGGCGGATCGGCGAAAGCGTTTCCACCTCGCCCATTTCGAGCGCGATCACGACGTCGTCAATATTGGCGAACGAACGGCCCTCGCCCTTCGCGCCCGGTTTCGCTTTCGTCAGATAGTAGAGACCGAGCACCATGTCCTGGGTGGGCACGGTGATGGGCTGGCCTGACGCCGGCGACAGGATGTTGTGCGAAGACAGCATCAGAACACTGGCTTCCACCTGCGCCTCGGGCGAAAGCGGAATGTGCACCGCCATTTGGTCACCGTCGAAATCGGCGTTGAACGCGGTGCAGACCAGCGGGTGGATCTTGATCGCCTTGCCTTCCACCAGCACCGGCTCAAAAGCCTGAATGCCCAAGCGATGGAGCGTAGGCGCGCGGTTCAGCATGACCGGATGGTCTTTAATCACCTCTTCCAGAATGTCCCAGACGATCGGTTCCTGCTGCTCCACCATTTCTTTTGCTTGCTTGATGGTGGTGCAGTTTCCCGTCTGTTCCAGCCGGTGGTAGATGAACGGTTTGAACAACTCGAGCGCCATCTTCTTCGGCAATCCGCACTGGTGGAGCTTAAGCTCGGGACCAACCACGATCACCGAACGTCCGGAGTAATCCACGCGCTTGCCGAGCAGGTTCTGGCGGAAGCGTCCCTGCTTGCCCTTCAGCGTGTCGGAGAGCGACTTCAGTGGCCGGTTGTTAGCGCCGCGCAGAATGCGCCCGCGGCGTCCGTTGTCGAACAGAGCGTCGACCGCTTCCTGCAGCATGCGCTTCTCGTTGCGCACGATGACCTCCGGAGCATGCAAGTCCATCAGCTTCTTCAACCGGTTGTTGCGGTTGATGACGCGCCGGTAAAGATCGTTCAGATCGGAAGTAGCGAAACGTCCGCCATCCAGAGGAACCAGCGGACGCAGCTCCGGTGGAATCACCGGCAGCACGTCCAGGATCATCCATTGTGGCTTGTTGCCGCTCTTGCGGAAGGCCTCGACCACTTTCAGCCGCTTCGCATACTTCAGCCGCTTCTGCAGCGAAGTTTCGTGCTTCATCTTCTCGCGCAGTTCGCCAGAGAGCGAATCGACCTCGATGCGCTTCAGAAGTTCCTTGATCGCTTCCGCGCCCATCATCGCTTTGAAGCCGGCGGGGCGATATTGCTGATCGAGTTCGCGGTACTTCGCCTCGTCCTTGATGACTTCGCGCTCTTTCACCGGGGAGTCGCCGGGATCGACGACCACGTAAGCCTCGAAGTACAGGATCGCTTCCAGATCGCGCAGTGAAATGTCGAGCAGATGCCCGATGCGACTGGGCAGGCCCTTGAAGAACCACACGTGCGAACAGGGCGAAGCAAGCTCGATGTGCCCCAGGCGCTCGCGGCGGACTTTTGACAGCGTGACTTCCACGCCGCACTTGTCGCAGATCACCCCGCGATGCTTCATGCGCTTGTACTTGCCGCAGAGACATTCCCAGTCGGTGACCGGGCCGAAAATGCGCGCGCAGAACAAGCCGTCGCGCTCCGGCTTGAAGGTACGGTAGTTGATGGTTTCCGGCTTGGTCACTTCCCCATGCGACCAGCTCCGGATTTTTTCCGGGGACGCCAGGCTAATGCGAATGGCGTCAAAGTCGGCCACGGGATTTGCCATATCGAACGGGCTCGAACGAAACATGTGCCTCCGCTTTCCTACGGCTGTACGCCGCCGTACGCGGCTCTCAAGAACAGTCGCTAGTCGCTGGTCGTTAGTCGCTAACGAAATCTCTGACCCGGAAGCTCAAGAGCAAAGGCCGCGGGTTTATTCTTCAAAACTGAGTCGGCCTGCTAGCCGCGAACGACCAACGACTAGCGACCGACGACTAATCTGCTGCTACAGCCACCGGCTTCTTCTCCGTGATCTTGATCAACTCGACATCCAGACAGAGCGCCTGCAATTCGCGAATCAGCACGTTGAACGACTCCGGCACACCCGGCTCCATCGCGGCCTCGCCTTTGACGATGGCCTCGTAGATTTTGGTGCGTCCGTACACATCGTCCGACTTCGCGGTCAGCAACTCTTGCAGAATGAACGCCGCGCCGTACGCTTCGAGCGCCCACACTTCCATTTCCCCGAAGCGCTGGCCTCCGAACTGCGCCTTGCCACCCAGCGGTTGCTGCGTGATCAGCGAGTACGGCCCGATGGAACGCGCGTGAATCTTGTCGTCCACCAGGTGCGACAGCTTCAACATGTAGATGTAGCCCACCGTCACCGGCAGTTCGAACTTCTCGCCCGTCATGCCGTCGCGCAGGGTAGTCTTGCCCGAGGTGGGCAGGCCCGCGCTCGTCAGCAACGCCTTGATTTCCGTCTCCCGGGCGCCGTCGAATACGGCCGATCCCATGAACACGCCCTTTTTAAGGGTCGGGGCCACCGCATCGAGCTCATCTTCACTCATGTCGCCGATGGTGTCGGCCAGCACGGTGTCTTTGAACAAAGCTTTGAGATCGCGGCGGATGGCTTCCGCACGAGTGTTTTGCTTCAGCAACTCCGCGATCTTCAGACCCAGTTCATGACCCGCCCATCCGAGGTGGGTTTCAAGAATCTGGCCCACGTTCATACGGCTGGGCACGCCGAGTGGGTTCAGGACGATCTCGACCGGCGTTCCATCCTCGAGGTACGGCATATCCTCTTCCGGCAGAATGCGTGCAATTACGCCTTTGTTCCCGTGCCGTCCGGCCATCTTGTCGCCGACGCTCAGCTTGCGCTTCATGGCGATGTAGACCTTCACCAACTTGATCACGCCCGGCGGCAGCTCATCGCCCTTGGTCAGCTTCTCTTTCCTTTCGTTGACGATCTTCTTGAGCACATCGATCTGGCGCGAAGTCATTTCCTCGATCTCGTCGATCTGCTCGTTCACCCGCGGATCTTTATCGGCGTACTTGATCCGCTTCAGGTTGCGCGTTGAAATACGCTCGATCGCGTCGCGGTCCAGAACCGCGTCTTTGGTCAGCAATCGCTTGTTGGTGCGCTCGTCGTGCAGATCGGCTTGCACTTCCTTGCCCCCCAGCAGGCCTTCCAATCGCTTCAGACGCTCGTCGGTCAGAATTCGGATCTCGTCCGAAAGGTTCTTTTCGAGTTTCGCGATCTGGTTGCCTTCGATCGTCTTGGCGCGCTCGTCCTTCTCCTGGCCCTTGCGCGAGAAGATCTTCACGTCCACCACGATCCCTTCGATTCCAGGCGGGCAGTAGAGCGAAGCGTCGCGCACGTCGCCGGCTTTTTCGCCGAAGATCGCGCGCAGCAGTTTCTCTTCCGGCGTCAGTTGCGTCTCGCCCTTCGGCGTAACTTTGCCAACGATAATGTCGCCCTGCTTGATGCCGGCGCCGATGCGGATCACACCCGCTTCGTCCAGATTTCGCAGGGTGGATTCGCTCACGTTCGGAATGTCGCGCGTCACTTCCTCAGGACCGAGCTTCGTGTCGCGGGCCTCGAGTTCGAACTCTTCGATGTGGACCGAGGTGTAGTAATCCTCCTTCACCATCTTTTCCGAAACCAGAATCGCGTCTTCGAAGTTGTAGCCGCGCCACGGCATGAACGCGACCAGCACGTTGCGTCCCAGCGCCAACTCGCCAAAGTCGGTGCACGGACCGTCGGCAATTACTTGTCCTTTCACCACCCGCTGGCCTTTCTTCACGATCGGCTTCTGGTTGATGCAGGTGTTCTGGTTCGAGCGCTTGAACTTGGTCAGCTGGTAAATGTCGCTGCCCACTTCGCGCGACAGCTGCATGGGATGATGCTCGCCCTCGACACGAACAATGATGCGTTCGGAATCGACCGAATCGATTACTCCGTTACGGCGTGCCAGTACCACCGCGCCCGAATCGCGCGCGGTAACGCCTTCCATCCCCGTCCCCACAATCGGAGCCTGAGCGCGCAGCAGTGGCACCGACTGCCGCTGCATGTTCGCGCCCATCAAAGCGCGGTTGGCGTCGTCGTGCTCCAGGAACGGCACCAGCGAAGCGGCCACCGAAACCAGCTGCTTCGGGCTGACGTCCACGTAGTCCACCTCGTCGCGGTTCACTAGTACGAAGTTGCCCGCCTTGCGCGCGTTGACCAACTCGCCGGCGATGCGGCCCTTGTCGTCCAATTCGATGTTGGCCTGGGCAATGGTGTGCCGGTCTTCTTCCCACGCCGAGAGATAGAACGAAAAGGGCTCGATCTCGACCGGCTTCTTGCGCCGTTCTTTGAGGTCGGCGTTGACCTTCTCCATCTCACTCTTCTCGGCATAGTCGCCGACCTTGTAGCTGCTGTCACCGGCATTGACGACGATGACGTAGTCGACCACGCGCGCGTTCTTCACCTTGCGGTACGGCGACTCGATGAAGCCGTAGTCGTTAATCCGCGCAAAACAGCTCAACGACGAGATCAGTCCAATGTTCGGGCCTTCCGGCGTTTCAATCGGGCAGATGCGTCCGTAGTGCGTCGGGTGGACGTCGCGAACTTCAAATCCAGCGCGTTCGCGCGACAACCCGCCCGGCCCCAGCGCCGACAGACGCCGCTTGTGCGTGATTTCCGACAGCGGATTCGTCTGATCCATGAACTGCGATAGCTGCGATGATCCGAAGAACTCGCGAATGGCCGCCATCACTGGTTTAGCGTTGACCAGATCGTGCGGCATGGCCGTCGACATTTCCTGGTACACGCTCATCTTTTCCTTGATCGCGCGTTCCATGCGGACCAGGCCGATGCGGAACTGATTTTCCAGCAACTCGCCAACCGCTCGCACGCGGCGATTGCCCAGGTGATCGATGTCGTCCACCGCGCCGATGTTCTTGCGCAGCTTGAGCAGGTACTTGATCGTCGCGTAAAAATCCGTGGGATCGAGCGTGCGCTGCTCCAGGCTCGTCGCCTCCTGGTTTTCGAACAGCTTGATGTTGAACTTCAGCCGGCCCACGCGCGAGAAGTCATACTTGCGCGGATCGAAGAACATGCCCTGGAACAATGCCGTCGCCGTATCCAACGTCGGCGGATCACCCGGACGCAGCTTGCGATAAATCTCGATCAGAGCTTCCGAGGGAGTGGCGACGGAATCGCGCCGCAGGGTCTGGCTGATCACCGTGCCCACGTCGTCGCGCTCCGGGAAGAACACGCTCAGCTCGACCACGCCCGATTCCAGGATCTTTGCCACCTTGTCGGTCGTGATTTCCGTGTTGGCCTCGAGCAACACTTCGCCGGTCGTGGTATCGACGATGTCGCTGGCCGCCCACGCGCCATCAAGATCGCTCATGTCGACTTCGATTTCGCCGATCTTCGCCTTCTGAATTTCCTTCAGGATCGCAGGCGTGATCTTGCGGCCGGAATGCGCAACTTCGTCGCCAGACTTCGACTTGACGCTATGCGCCAGCTTCATGCCCAGCAAGTTCGTCGGCTTTTCGCTCGCCGGATCCAGCGTCCAGAACAGCTTTTTGTCACGGACAATCAGGCGGTCGGTGGTGTAGAAAGTTTTCAGAATGTCTTCGCCGGAACGCAGACCCAGCGCGCGCAGGAAAATCGTGCCCAGGAATTTGCGCTTGCGGTCGATACGCACGTACAAAACATTCTTCTGGTCGTACTCGAACTCAACCCACGAACCGCGGTAGGGAATGATCTTTCCCAAAAAGTAAGTACGGTTCGCCGCCGTCTCGAAGAATACGCCCGGCGAGCGATGTAACTGGCTGACGATGACGCGCTCGGTTCCATTGATGATGAACGTGCCATTCTGCGTCATCAGCGGCACGTCGCCGAAGAAAACTTCCTGCTCCTTGATGTCGCGGATGGAACGGTTGCCGGTCTCCGGATCCTTGTCCCAGATGGTGAGCCGCATCGTGACTTTGAGCGGCGCCGAGTAGGTCATGCCGCGCTCTTCGCATTCCGCCACGTCGTACTTCAGCTGCAACCCCACCGGATCGCCGCACTTGTTGCAGAAGTCGGGAGTATTCGCGTTGTAGGTGCCGCACTTGTGGCACAGAACTTCGCCGGGATGAAACGGGTCCGTGATCACCGTCGATCCGCAGTTCTTACAAGTCGTGCGCAAGTGATGCAGCCCCTTCAGGTGGCCGCACTTGCACTCCCAGTTGCCAATCGCGAAGTCCACAAACTCAAGCTGCGAAACATTGCGGAAGTCGGTAATCGGAAACACCGACTGAAACACCGCCTGCAGCCCGCCGTCTTCGCGCTCGCTGGGCAGTTTGTCCATCTGCAGGAAGCGGTCATAGGAGCGCTTCTGAACCTCGATCAGGTTCGGGATCTGGATGGTGGCTGGAATCTTGGAAAAATCGAAACGCTTGCGGTGAATATTGTGCTTTGTCATTCTTAGGAACTCCTGCTTTCATGCAGCCCGGGGCTGCGGTATAGCGCGGAATGAAGGGCGCAAAAAGTGGCGCCAAGGTACTGCTAAGGTTGCGGAAAACGAGCGGTGTACACGGAAAAAAGACACCGGCCCCCGCAAAGACATGTCTGTCCGCAGGCGCCGCGTGCGACGCTTAATCCTGGATAGCTTGTAAAGTTCCGCGCCAGTTCAAAGGCCTGTTCCGTCCCGCCGCCCGCGGGACCGGCTGCCATACTTCATTCCAGCGACCCTGTTCCGCTTCCTGGGTCTGTTTGGAGGATGCGGGTCGCCGTCGCCTCGCAGTGAAGCCAGGGTAAGCGGGTTATTTATTAGATAATAACACCACTCACTCGGATTCATCCACTGTTCGGTCAAATAATTGCAAGTGGTGGCGCTCGGCGGGCGTCCGAGCCCGCCGCCACCATCCTGAGCGAAGCGAAGGACCTCTTCGCCTCACCTACTTGACTTCGACAGTAGCGCCCGCTTCAGTGAATTTCTTCCTGATGGTCTCGGCTTCGTCCTTCGAGACGCCTTCCTTTATGCTCTTGGGAGCGCCATCCACCAGGTCTTTCGCCTCTTTCAAACCAAGGCTGGTGACTTCGCGTACTGCCTTGATTACATTGATCTTATTGGCTCCAACTTCCTTCAGAACGACCGTGAACTCGGTCTTTTCCTCAGCCGGGGCCGCCGCGCCCGCCGCTGCGCCACCGGCAACCATCACCGGGGCCGCTGCCGCCGCCGAAACGCCCAGACGCGATTCCAGTTTCTTCACCAGCTCTGCCGCTTCCAGCAACGACAAGCCAACAATCGACTCCTCCAACTGCTGTAGATCCGCCATGTGAATCTCTCCGCTTTATGTAAGATTTACGATTTCGCCACCGCTTCGCCCAGGTTTCCAGTGCGACCAAGCCCTCCATTCCAGCGCCAGACAACGCCCCGAATTTCAGACCGCGCCACCCCGAGCTTCACGACAGCTAAATCTTTTTTCGAGCAGCATTGCTGCCCCGAAAATTTTGTCGATGGAGCACCGGGCGTCCCCGCCCGGCAGACGGCCGAGGACGGCCGTCGCTCCACCAGAGGCTTAAACCTCCTTAAATTTTTTCTGCTCCACGCCCTGGCTGACAACCACCGCCAAATTCCGCCCGACCGCATTCATCGCCGTAACCAAACGCTGCGACGGAGCGTTCAACAGGAACAGCAACTTCGAGTAAAGCTCGTCCTTCGACGGCATGGTCGCCAGCGACTCGATCTCCTTGACCGTAATCACGCGGCCTTCGACCACACCCGCCTTAAAGCTGAACTCCGGATTGTCCTTGGCGTACTTCGCCAGCGCCTTCGCCAGCGCCACCGGATCGCCTGAGGTGTAGGCGATCGAAGTCACTCCCTGAAGGTTCTTCAGCGCTTCCTCGACCTTGGTGCCCTTGCCGGCGCGCTCCGCCAAAGTGTTCTTCACCACGCGATACTTCGCCCCGGTCGGACGCAACGCCTTGCGCAATTCGAAGTCCTGCGTCACCGTCAGCTTCGAGTAGGTGGCCACGATCATGCTCGAGACCTTCTTCAGTTCGCCACCGAGTTGCTCAACCTGCGCTGTCTTCTTAGCTCGAGTAACCGCCATGTTCAAACCCTTTCAAAAGATCTTGTGGAGCGACGGGCGTCCCCGCCCGTCCGCCGGGCAAAGCCCGGCAGTTATGCTTTGGCCGCGACCTCAATCGGAGTCGTGTCCAGCGCAATCCCCGGCCCCATGCTCGAGCTCAGGTAGCATCCCTTGATGTACTTGCCCTTGGCCACCGAAGGCTTCGCCTTGATCACGCTCGAAATCAGTGTGGTCGCGTTCTCGATCAGCTTGTCGGGCGAGAACGAAATCTTTCCGACCGGCACGTGCACCAGCGCCGTCTTGTCGGTACGGAACTCGACCTTGCCGGCTTTGACTTCCTGCACGGCGCGCGCAACATCCATGGTGACCGTACCCGTTTTCGGATTTGGCATCAGGCCCTTCGGCCCAAGAATCTTGCCCAGACGGCCGACCGATTTCATCATGTCGGGCGTCGCAATCAGCGCGTCGAAGTCGGTCCAGTTTTCTTTCGTGATCTTCTCGACCATATCCTCGCCGCCCACAAAATCCGCCCCCGCCGCCTCGGCCTCGCGGACCTTTTCGCCGCTCGCGATCACCAGAACCTTTTTCGCCTTGCCCAGTCCGTGCGGAAGCACCACAGTGCCTCGCACCATCTGGTCGGCATGCTTCGGATCGACGCCCAGCCGCAACGTGACTTCGACCGTCTCATCGAACTTTGCGAATTTCACTTTCTGCAGAAGTGGAACCGCTTCCTGCAGCGTGTAAGGCCGGGATTCAACCGCCTTCCGCGCCTTCTCGATATTCTTTCCGGACTTCTTCATTTTCACCTCAGTCTCCCACCGCCGCTTCGCTGTCCCCGCTTTTTCGTTCCGAAGAGCCGTGGTGTATGTGACTAACCTGCTCGTGTGGTGACGGGGCTCTGCCCCGTCCAAGCGGGGCGGAGCCCCGCCACCACACCAAAAAATCTATCCGACCACTTCAATCCCCATCGACCGTGCAGTACCACGCACGCTTCTGATAGCCGCGTCGACCGAAGCGGCGTTCAGATCCGGCATTTTCTGCTTCGCAATGTCCTCGACCTGCTTCAGGGTCACTTTGCCGACCTTATCTTTGTTGGGCGCGCCCGATCCCTTGGCGATCCCGGCAGCGCGCTTCAGCAATACCGATGCCGGCGGAGTCTTGGTAATAAACGTGAACGAGCGGTCGCTGTAAACCGTGATCACGACCGGAACAATCAATCCTTCGAGTTCTTTCTGCGACGTGCGGGCATTGAACTGCTTGCAAAACTCCATGATGTTGACTTGCGCCTGCCCAAGCGCCGGTCCCACCGGAGGCGCCGGCGTAGCCTTCCCCGCCGCAATCTGCAACTTTACCGACCCTGTAGCTTTCTTCGCCATGATGCCTTTCCAATTTATCTTCCTGTAGAGACGGGGCTTGCCGCGTCGCTACAAAAGATCGCTAAGCGACCTTCTCCACTTGCCCAAATTCCAATTCCACCGGTGTCGAGCGCCCAAAAATCGTGACCATTACTTTCAAAGTCTCGCGATCCTCGTTCACGTCGTCGACCACGCCCGTAAACGTAGCAAACGGCCCCTCGCCGATGCGCACCGTTTCGCCCTTTTCGAATTTGACCTTGAGCTTCGGCTTTTCCCGGCTGTCGGCCACTTTGTACACGATGTGATTTACTTCTTCATCCGACAGCGGAGTCGGCTGCTGCCCCGTGCCCACAAATCCTGTCACCCGGGGCGTCGACTTCACCACGTGCCAGACGTGATCGTCCATGTCCATCTCAACCAGCACGTAACCGGGATAGAACATGCGCTCCGAAGTGTACTTCTTGCCGCCACGGACTTCGGTGACCGACTCGGTCGGAATAAGCACTTTGCCGATCTTGTCCTGCAACCCGAAAGCCTGCACACGCGATTCGAGCGACTCCCTCACCTTGCGTTCGAATCCCGAATAGGCGTGGATGATGTACCACTTCATATTCGGATTGCGGGGTTCGCCACCCGGAACTGCTTCCGCAGGCGGTGGAGGCGGTGCCTGCTGCCCTTCCTGGCCAGTGCCAACCGCGGCGCCTTCGTTCTTTTCTTTATCCGTATCCGGCATCAAATCGCTTCTTTCGCTCGCTGCCTAACGGCGCGAGAAATAATGCAGCATCCGCTCCAGGCTGTTGCTGATCGCCAGATCGACCAACTCGAAATAAATCGCGAACAGAAACACGGTGATGATCACCACCGTCGTCGTCCCCTGAACTTCCTTGCGCGAGGGAGACGTCACTTTCTTCATCTCCGTGCGCACGTCGTTGTAAAAGCCCTTGATCCGCTCGGGCCAGGACCTCAGCGTGGTTGCAATCGCGTTCTGTTCTACCGCTGTCGCCATACCTTCCCGCTTTCCTCGACTGCTCCCTCTCGGGCCAAAATTCTGGCAGGGGCGGAGGGATTCGAACCCCCAAGTTCGGTTTTGGAGACCGACAGTTTAACCGTTGAGCTTACGCCCCTGTTTCCATCGGGTGATCGGTACATCGATGATCCGATTTACTTCACTTCCTTATGCGGCGTGTGCTTGCGACAGCGGCTGCAGAACTTCTTCAGTTCCAGACGGTCCGGTGTCGTCTTGCGGTTCTTGGTCTTCGAATAGTTCCGCTCTTTGCAATCACCACACTGCAACGTAATAATCTCTCGGGGCATTGCTCACTCCCTAAACCAGCACTTGGCCTTTAGCGCTTAGCCTTTAGCTTCTTGTGCAAGACGTTCGCTGTCTCGCGAATCTATTTTTGTGTGATGGCGGGGCTCTGCCCCGCTGGGACGGGGCAAAGCCCCGTCACCACACAATCCCTACTGCACAATCTCCGCGATCGTGCCCGCGCCCACCGTATGCCCACCTTCGCGGATCGCGAATCCTTGGTGTGCGGCGTGATCGATCCCGGCTTCGCCAAAACCATCCCGCGCTCCACGTCTTCCTTCGCGATACCCCGCAGCAGCAATCCGGCATTGTCGCCCGCCATGCCTTCGTCCAGCTGCTTCTTGAACATCTCCACGCCCGTCACCACCGTCTTGCGCGTCTCGCGGAACCCGACAATCTCCGCTTCCTCGCCTACCTTCACCTTCCCGCGCTCGATCCTGCCCGTCACCACCGTGCCCCGCCCCTGAATCGAAAAAATATCTTCGATCGGCATCAGGAACGGCTTATCCAACTCCCGCGCCGGCTGTGGAACACTCTTGTCCACCGCCTCCATCAACGCGTCAATCTGTTTCTCCCACTTCTCTTCGCCATTCAACGCCCCCAAAGCCGACAACCGGATCACCGGCACATCGTCGCCAGGAAACTGATAGCTCTTCAACAGCTCACGAACTTCCAGCTCCACCAGATCCAGCAGCTCTGGATCATCCACCGCATCGCACTTGTTCAGCGCCACAACAATGTAAGGAACGCCGACCTGCCGCGCCAGGAGCACGTGCTCGCGTGTCTGCGGCATCGGACCATCCGTCGCCGCGACCACCAGAATCGCGCCGTCCATCTGCGCTGCGCCCGTGATCATGTTCTTGATGTAATCCGCGTGCCCCGGACAATCGACGTGGGCGTAGTGCCGGTTCGGCGTTTCGTACTCGACGTGCGCCGTCGCGATCGTAATCCCGCGCGCCTTCTCTTCCGGAGCGTTATCGATCGAATCAAACGACCGGAACACAATCTTCGGGTTGTGCTTCTGCAACACCTTGGTGATCGCCGCCGTCAACGTGGTCTTGCCGTGGTCGATGTGACGATCGAATCAAACGACCGGAACACAATCTTCGGGTTGTGCTTCTGCAACACCTTGGTGATCGCCGCCGTCAACGTGGTCTTGCCGTGGTCGATGTGACCAATCGTCCCCACGTTGCAGTGCGGCTTGGTCCGCTCAAATTTTTCTTTCGCCATAACTTGCCTAGCCTCGTTAATCGAATCGATAATGACTCAGTAATATTGATACAGCCTGTGAAACTTCGCCCGCAGCGCCGGATCCACCTCTTCGACCTTCGAGAGATAAAACTCTCGCACCTGGGCCTGATCCGAAACCGGCAGGGCGCTGTAGAGGGCGCTGTACAAAGACCGCGCCGCTCCCGCCTTGTCTCCCACCACTGCGTCAATCACACCCGCCGCGAAAACCGCATCCAGGTTACGGACTCGAATCTTGCGGCTGTCGAGCGCTTTCAAATACCTCGTTACCCGGTCCGCCGAGAAAGCTTTCTCAATCGCTGCTTTCAGGTCGCCGAACTCACGCTCTTTCTCGACCTTGATAACGCCTGGCTCGAAAATCACCGTTCCACCGCTCCATCCGAAGCACGAATTCCAACAAACGCTCAAACTCTGGAGCGGGAGACGGGGATCGAACCCGCGACCAACAGCTTGGAAGGCTGTGACTCTACCACTGAGTTACTCCCGCCCTCTACCGAATCCCTGTAGAGACGCGGCTTGCCGCGTCTTGTCCGCACCCCGAGTCGCGGCGAGCCGCGTCTCTACTCAATCTTCTGGAGCCGATGATCAGGATTGAACTGATGACCTCTCCCTTACCAAGGGAGTGCTCTACCAACTGAGCTACATCGGCTCGCCGTACCGCTCAAAAACGACAATGCTCAATGCCAGAATCAAATCCGCCAAATCGATGATGTTCAGTCTGCCGACTTCGCGCTTTCCCGTTCTTCCTCGATCCGGGTTCGCCAAAAATACAGTGCCGCTCGAAACGCGAACAGTCCCAGAACCAGCAGCGTGCCGCTTCGCAGTCTCACATTCCAATCCAAGACTCGAATCGGCTCGTCGGATAGCGTGGTCCAGGCTAAAACGCCCAGCGCCGCATACGCGATCAGAGCCAGCACGAACTTCTTCTTGATCGTCAATGCTCGACCGTCAACTTCTTGTTACCGCATCAGGCTCGCGAGCAACTGAAGCATCGCCACTTCCTTCGCTGCTTTTTCGTCACTCTCTTTCGCCACTCTGGTGCACAGGGGAGGATTCGAACCTCCGTACCTCCTGAGAGGGACAGATTTACAGTCTGTTGGCTTTAACCACTCACCCACCTGTGCAAATCCGAAAACACCGCCCCGGTCGCGCAAACACAGCACCGAACTCCTAAGCACTTCTCAGCTCGGGAAACGAAATGCGAGAACTCCCGCCTGACAACTACACTCGCCGGAAAAAAATAAACTGAAGGAGTGCCTTAAAGCTGCGCCGCTAGCGCGCGTCGCCGCGCAAACGTCTTCTGTTTCCGGAATCTTGTTTTTCTGGAGCTGGCGAAGGGAATCGAACCCCCGACCCTCTGATTACAAATCAGATGCTCTACCGACTGAGCTACGCCAGCAG
>Ga0209648_10001578_pt1 | contig 18519 bp, 15 predicted proteins | sample GraSoi2013_115cm_FD_185830 | JGI IMG/M metagenome (GOLD analysis project Ga0209648, IMG submission 185830) | Grasslands soil microbial communities from the Angelo Coastal Reserve, California, USA - Sample 9_17_2013_115cm (SPAdes) (version 2) | ecosystem: Environmental > Terrestrial > Soil >...
AGCTCTATAGCGCCCTCGACTGGTTGGCGGTCCGCCAGCCGGCGATCGAGGCGGCCCTCGCCAAACGCCATCTCAGCGGCGGCACACTGGTGCTCTACGATGTGTCGTCGAGCTACCTGGAAGGCCGTTGCTGTCCGCTCGCCCAATTCGGTTACAGCCGTGACGGCAAGCGCGGCAAACGGCAAATCGTCTATGGCCTGCTCTGCGCCCGCGACGGCTGTCCCGTGGCAATCGAGGTCTTCGCCGGCAGCACCGCAGACCCGACGACCCTAACCAGTCAGGTGACCAAGCTGAAGGAGCGCTTCGCTCTCGACCACGTCGTCCTGGTTGGCGACCGGGGCATGATCACCCAGGCGCGGATCAGCGAGGATATCAAGCCGGCCGGGCTCGACTGGATCACCGCCTTGCGCGCCCCGGCGATCAAGGCATTGCTCGAAGGCGGCGCCCTGCAGATGTCGCTGTTTGATGACCGCGACATGGCCGGCATCACCTCTCCCGAGTTCCCGGGCGAGCGGCTCATCGTCTGCCGCAACCGCGCGCTCGCCGCCGAGCGAGCGCGTAAGCGCGAGGATCTGCTCGCCGCCACCGAGCGCGACCTCGCCCGCATCGCCGCCGCCGTCGCCCGCAAGCGCCAGCCGCTGCGCGGCAAAGCTGAAATCGGCCTCGAGATCGGCGCCGTGCTCGACAAGCACAAGATGGCCAAGCACTTCGCCCTCGACATCGCCGACACCCGCTTCAGCTTCGCCCGAAAGACCGACGAGATCACCGTGGAGGCGGCACTCGACGGCCTCTACGTCGTGCGCACCAGCCTGCCCGCCGCCGCTCTCGACGACACCGCCACGGTGCGCCGCTACAAATCCCTCAGCCTGGTGGAGCGCGCCTTCCGCTGCATCAAGACGGTCGATCTCCAGATCAGGCCGGTCTATCACTGGTTGGCCGATCGCGTGCGTGCCCACGTGTTTGTCTGCATGCTCGCCTACTACCTGGAATGGCATATGCGACAGCGCCTGGCGCCTCTGCTCTACGACGACACCGACAAGGATGCGGCCGAAGCGCAACGCTCCAGCGTCGTCGCCAAAGCCGAGCGCTCCCCCGCCGCCGTTACCAAGCAAACCACTGGCCGAACCGAGGACGGCCTCCCAGTCCACAGCTTTCGAACCCTTCTCAACGACCTCGCCACCCTCACCCGAAACACCCTCGTTACCGCCATCGCCCCCGAGCAACCCTTTACCCTCACCGCACGGCCGACCCCCATCCAACAAAAGGCTCGCGACCTCCTCGGCCTCTCCCGTACCCAGTAGACACCGTCAATCGCGTATAATTATCCCGCTAACTCAGTATCTTGCGCGTTCGCAAAGACGGAAGCTCCGTTTAGAAGCGTAGAGGCACCGCCCGAAGCCACCACACCCGGCACTGCATCTACTTGCAGCGCTACCGCTGGTAGGTCGACGGGCAGCGAGTTAGGTTTGACGATGGTCGCACGAAGTGACCGGATCGGAGGGAGCCTCGATGGCGATGTTGGCTTTTGAGATCAACAAACGGCAGCCGCTCGCCGAAGGGCGATCCTTTGGCGCTACGGGACCCTACGAGCAGATCGACGGTACCGCGCATTTCGGCGTCGATCCGGCCCATCCCGACAACCGAGGCATCGCCGATATCGCCTTGGCGCCGTGCGATCCCACCGGCCTCGTGCGCTTCGCCGCGGATGTGACCATCCTGACCCCGCGTGAGCCGGAGCGCGGTAATCGTCGGCTATTACTCGACGTACCCAACCGGGGCAACCGCCTCGCCATGCGGCTTCTGAACTGCGCGCCGCCCGCTGTTCCCGGCACGCCGATCGATCCCGGCGATGGGTTTCTGATGCGACGGGGCTATGCCGTGGCATGGTGTGGTTGGCAGCACGATGTGCCCGATGTTCCCGGACTCATGCGGGCGTCTGTACAGGAGGCGCAGGCCGCGGAGGGCGGACCGGTTCGAGGCCCGCTCATGGTGAGTTTTCAGCCCAACGCGGCGAGCCAGGTCCAACTACTTTCGGACCGGGCGCATCGCCCATACCCGGCTGCGGACCTCGACAATGCGCACGCGGTATTGCTGGAGCGAGAGGCGGATGACGCGCCACCGCTAACAGTCCGGCGCGAAAAATGGTCGTTCGCCCGGTTAGAAGGCGGCAAGCCGGTGCCCGACCCTCGCCATATTTACCTGGCCGCGGGCTTCGTTCCAGGCAGGCTGTACCATGTCGTCTACACGACCTCCGGCGCACCGGTGATCGGCCTGGGATTCCTGGCGACGCGCGACTTCGCGAGTTTTCTGCGCCATGAATTGTCGCGGCCGGACAACCCCTGCCCCGGCCAAATCCGGCACGCGTATGCTTTCGGCGCATCGCAAAGCGGCGCTTTTCTGCGCCAGTTCCTCTATCTCGGCCTGAACCAGGACGAGCGCGAAAGGCCGGTGTTCGACGGCTACCTCATCCATATCGCCGGCGGAGGGCGCGGTGCCGACTTCAATCAGCGCTTCGGACAGCCGTCCAACACGCTGCGGCCGCGGATGAGGGAGACCCCTCCATTCACTGATGTTCCCCAGATCGACCCGGTAACGGGGCAAAGGGGTGGGCTCCTCGACCGGCTCGGCACGCACCCGGGGCAGCCCAGGATCTTCCTGACCAATTCGTCGAACGAGTATTGGCGCGGCGATGCCTCCCTGATCCATACCGACATCGAGGGCTCGCAGGATATCGAGCCGTCGGCCCAGGTTCGCATCTATCACTACGCCGGAACGCAGCATGGCTCCGCCACCTGGCCGCTGACCGACAGCAATCCGCTCGACGGTTCGCGCGCGCAATGCCCGATGAACACGGTCGATTACCGGCCCTTATTGCGCGCCGCGCTGGTGCGGCTGGATCGCTGGGTCAGCGCGGAGGAACCGCCGCCACCGAGCCGGTATCCGCGACTGTCCGACGGCACCGCGGTGATCCCGGAAAGCACTGCCGACGTCTTCTCCGACATCCCGGGGATGCGATTCCCAGCGCATCTGCCGCGGGCCGCCCGCAATGATTTCGGACCGGAGGCCAACAGAGGCATCGTCACGAAATTGCCGCCGCTGCCGGGCAAGCCCTACCCATGCTTTGTCCCGGCGATCGACCGAGACGGCAATGATGTGGCCGGCATCCGGCTGCCGGATCTGACGGTGCCGCTAGCGACACATACTGGTTGGAACCTACGCCACCCACAGATCGGTGCATCGGGCCAGCTGCTCAACCTAATAGGCACCTCCGTGGCATTCGCCTCCACAAAAGAAGAAAGGGAGGCACGCGGCGACCCGCGCCCGTCAATCGCCGAACGCTACCCCAGCAGGGACGTGTACTTGGAACAGGTGAAGCAGGCGGCGCGACAGCTCGTCGAGGACGGGTACCTGCTTGCCGAGGACCTGGAGCTGCTGGTCGATCAGGCCGCTGAGCGCTTCGATGTCTTCGCAAGACCCAGCGCAGGGGCAACCTCCTGACGACCTGACCTAGGCGTGCCGTCGCCGGCCTGAATGTCCGCTTGACGGCCAACTGACGATCTGCTGGCGCGGCCAGGAATGGCTCTTGAGCGTCGTTAGCCGGCCTTTACATTGCCTGTGCCCAAACGCAAAGGCCCCTGGCAGGCTTGCCAAGGGGTTGTGGGACAAGAAAATTCAGCGAAATCTCCCAGTGTTCTTCTAGAGCGAGCCACTTCTCGTGCCCAAAGGGAAGGCTGCGTTTGAGGAACGGTTGCGCCTCTGCGAGCGCAAAGGTTGTAGGTGCCGCGTCTAGAAATTACGGCTTCAAGCATCCCGTCGAGATCGGTCACGACGAAATCGAGGTGAGGTTCGCTCCCATGTCCCGGCGGCTGGGTGTCGGTCCGGACATTCGCCCGGGAGTCTATTATGCTGGATCGACTGATATTTCTTCAATATGTCGAGCATCCATATCGGTCGATCGCCACCCGGCGGTGATCAATCGTGCGCTGACGATTAAGTTCACGCTGGCAGTCTATTTTCCAGCATATCTTGGAAATTCCGCTCCGGCAGTCTGGCCGCAGAATTCTCTGGGATCCGCCGTTGGCGTCCTCGAGATATTTGGTGACGAGACCTTTGGTGACCCCGCCGATAATCGCCGGGTCGAGCCGGCGGGTTAATTCCGCGTCGCACGCCTGGGAGCGGCCAGCTGCGTTAATATATAAATGGCTCGATATATTACTCGATATATTAAATGCCTCGTGTCGTGCCTCGCGCCCAACGGTCCACAAACGCCGCCCAGACGCCCTCCGGGTGCCAAATCGCTTCCATCTCAGCGCGCGCCTTCGTCGCGTCCATGCCGAGCACATCGCGACGATATCGATAGAAAAACACCGAGACCCGGCAGTTCGCGATGCAATGGACGTGTACGGGGACCTCCTTTAGCCGCTCCATGACAGAGCAGAACTGCTCGAAATCCTGGTCGGTCGGATTCTGGAAATCCACCGGAATGTGGATGTACGTCATGCCGAGACGGCTGACGCTCGCCGCCTCGTCCGGCAAAGCCTTCTCATGGGTGTGGAGCCCCAGGTTGACGATGTGGCGGACGCCAAGAGCGTGGATATCGGCCAGTTGCGGCTCGGTCGGCTGGCCGGATGTCGTTATCCGATCATCGAGACGACGCCAGTTATAGATCGTTTCAGGGTCAGCCATGAACACTCCTACTATCGGCACAAGGTCATCCGGGGCAATCCTTCTTCAATCTGATCGTTTGTCGAGCCAGATTGTCGCCAAGTCCTGGTTGAGGTAATGGCTCGGGCTGATCTTCCAGCCTTTGACATACGACCGGTGGGGAACCATCCGGTAGTACCAAAGCAGAAAGATCGCGTGCGTCTCAGTGTCGAGCACATATTTCTCGAGATCCCGTATCAGCGACCGCTGTTTCGCCGGGTCGGTCTCGCGCAGCATCTTGTCGTAGAGGTCGATCTCCTCGGGGTCCTCAAAGTTTCCGTAGTTTGCGGCGTAGACCGAGCTCGGCAGGTACCTCTGCACGTCGAGCACCGCGTTGACGACGCTCTGGCAATTGCCGGTCAGGACGGCGTCGAAATTGCCGCTGCGCATTGCTTCGAGATATGGACCTGTCGGCACCACGCGCTGGGTGACGTGGACACCGATCTTGCTCCACTCGTCGATCACCCAAGTGGCATTGTATTTATAGGGCTGGTCGATATTGCGGTTCAACAGCTCAAAGCTGAGCCCTTCGGCGCCGGCGTCCTTCAGGAGACGCTTCGCCTCCGCACGCGACTTCTCGATGTCGGGCGAAAACCCGGCGATCTTTTGCAGCTCCTCCTCGGTCGCGGCGAGCGGCGAGCCGGGAAAGACGATTCCGCCAACCGTATGCACGTTAGCGATCCTGGCGAGCCTCGGCGCGCCATGCCAGCGGTCGATCGCCAAGGTCAGCGCGCGGCGCACCCGGGGATCGTCGAATGGCTTTCTTTTGTGGTTGGGCTCGATGATCCCGCCGCAGTTCCAGTCGCTCTCTTGCACGGTGATCTGGTCGCCCAGCGCGCCTACCAGCTCGTCGCGCACGGCAGGTGGAAGCCCGCGGAACTCGATCGCTGCACGATCGCTGCGGATTGCCTCGACCCGGACCGCCTGCTTATCTGCATAGATGCCGGTGAACCCGTCGAGGTAGGGCAGCCCTTTGTGGTAGTAGTCGGGGTTCTTCACTCCCTTGATCGACTGTCCGGTTTCGATCGCGGCGAATTTGAAAGGGCCCGATCCCAAGATGTTTTTCTCATACCAGCGGGGATCCTTGTCGAGGATCTCCTTCTTGTAGATCCAGCTGAAGGGGTCGGCGAGCGCCGGCAAGAACGCAGCGGTCCCGAATTTCAGGTGAAACACCACGGTCGTCGGGTCGGGCGCTTCGACCGTGTCGACCATCATGTAATGGCTCTCCCGCGGGCTCAGCGTGCCTTGGGACGGATGGATGATCTTGTTCCAGCTTGCCGCCACGTCGGCAGCGGTCAATGGCGCGCCGTCGTGGAACTTGACACCGTCACGAATCTTAAAGGTGTAGGTCCTGCCGCTGTCGCTCGGCTGCGGCACCGCCGCACACAGATCGCAGACGAAGTCGGTCGTCGATGACGGGTTGTTTGGATCGACGCGGACCAGCACGCTGTAGAAGGGCGCGGCCGAATGCACGGTCGCGAAGGTGCCCTCGCGGTGGGCGTCGAAGCTCGGCGGCGCGTCCGCCGGGATCATGAAGATTAGCGAGCCGCCGTATTTCGGTGTCTCGCCGGCCGCCGCAGGCGCCGCCGCGCCGAGCATCGCGGCCAATGTCGCCGCTCTGAACGCCACCCTCGCCTCCCGGTATTTATTTAACGAGCCATATCGTCGCCAAGTCCTGATTCAGATAATGACGTCGCAAACACGTTGCAGCCCACGCCTGCAGCAGGGCCCTGGAAATGCTTAATCCCCAGATGAACAGTCGGGGCGCCGTGAAGCATCGTCCCCGCTCCGCAAGCGTTGCCGAGCCAAAGATTTCGCCTGACTCTCTGCTGGAGGGAGATGGATTCGAACCATCGATCCCCAGTTGCGATAGGCCAAGTGCGAACTCCTGAGGGCCGATCACCCGGGCGAAAATACCTGCACTCATTAGGTTTGGGCATATTATTCAACGCAGGCGCCTACGTCTGGACGTCCGAAATCGGCGAGGTCTTCGCCGCGAGCACGCCGGCGCGACGGCTCGAAACCAGGGCCTGGCCCAGCCCCTGCACGACTCCGCCATGGATCTGGCCCTTGAGGCCGATCGGGTTCACCACCGTCCCGACGTCAACCTGCCGCGCGGAACCGGAAGTTCGAATCCACCTCCCTCCAGCGGCGAGTCCGCTGCGAACCTTCGGCGCGGTTGTGACGGATCCTTGCCTGTTGTGCGTACTTTTCCGCGCGGGTTTGCGGCTGCGCCGGCAAGCGCGCACCTCCATCGGATGCGCTCGCAGCCTACGTCGAAGCGACAGAGCGAGCTTTCGGAGCAGATATCGATTACACCGTGGAGTTCGGGGTCGAGATCGGTGAGTGCCGCGGCGTGTTCGGGTGCCGCGGCGGGTGATCCAAGGGCTACTGCCGGAGCGGCCCACCCCGAGCCGTGCGTAGAGGCGAACTACCCCCAGCGGACCCGGTTCGAGTGCATCGCCGAGCGGAAGCTGCGACGGCGCCAATTGACCGAGGATGGGAATGTGGAGATTAGCGGGCGGGATTTGCGGGAGAAATCACGATAGCGCCCTATTTCTCGGTTTGGCTCGCGCTGACAGGGCGCCGAAACAATCGTAACCAGGCGAACGCTCACCCAAGACATCCTCTTCGGCATGAACATTTTGACCTTGGCGGGCTTCGTCGTGATGGGCCTCAGCCTCACCCTACACCGCATGGCAGCGGCTGGCCGGCCTTTGAGCGTTGCCCTGATGTGCGCTGGGACCGCGCTGGTGTTCATTGGGCTCTACGCAGGCAGCTTGTTGTCAAATTAGCGAGATTTCCGGGTCGGAAGCGGCACACATGCAGGGAGACGGCCGCCGGTTGGTCGTCTTATATGGACCATTCACAAGGAAGCCGCCGCCATTCGGGCAGCCTGCAACAGGAAGGCTCAGGAAGAAGAACAGCTGAACGTCTTGCCTTTTAGGCGAGCGGTTTAGGTTTTTCGGGTTTGATGCCAACACAGGCAGTTGCCGGATAGCCGTACGGGAGAGAGACGAACGAGGAAGAGGATCCGTGATCTCCCCCTGGCGCGCCCTTGCCGCTTCACCGAGCGCTCCGGGAGCCGGAAGTTCGAATCCGTCCCCCTCCACCGGAGAGTCGCTTGCGAACTTGACTTCCCACGGAAACTGCGATGAGACCAGATGCCCACGGATACTGGCGCCATCCGCTTCCTCTCCCTGGCAAGACCCGCCTTCAAACACGTGCGTCGGATGAGTGCACAAAGTCGCGAACCAGGCTCCGCGAGTTTGGCCATGAACCGAGCCCGCGCCGGCGCGCACGGTCCACGAATGCACCGCTGCCTGGAATTCGCGATCGGGGCATACGCAGCTCGTTTCTACTTACCGCAGTATCCGGATTAACCCCCGCGCCAATGAAATTCGCCGCAAGCACCCCCGCATTTGACCGCGCGCTTTCCGTCGAGATCGCGGCGAGCGAGCAGATACGCATGCGGGTGCTCGCCGGGCCGCTCGCGATCCTGTTGCTTGGCGATCAGCTATTGTTTCTGTTCGCGCGCGAGACTCTCGAGCAGTTCGCTGGGAGATTACTTCCCACCTGGCTGCCCCTCAAGGTGTTCGGGCCGTTCCTGGCTTACGAGATCGTGGCGCTGGTCGTGCTCCGCTACCGGGGTGGGCGCGGCAAGAGCATGCCGACAGCCGCGAGGTTCGCCAACGCGGTCATCGAGACCAGCCTACCGACGGTCATTCTGTGGTGGATGAATCAATTCACAAGCCCGCTCGTCGCATTCGGTGCGTGGCCGACGCTGCTGTACTTCGTCTTTATCATCGCCTCGACCTTGCGTCTGGACTTTGTGCTTCCAGCATTCACCGGAGCCGTTGCGGCAGTCAGCTATCTGGGAATGGCGTGCTGGGTCCTGTCGTTCGGCGCCGTCGTGGCTAATCCAATCGGCCATGTCAGCAAGGCCGCGATGATGGTCGTCGCTGGCGTGGTAGCGGGCCTTGTAGCGCTGCGGCTGCGCGCAAAGTTCCGCTACGCAGTCGAGCAAGCGGCCACGCGCGATCGCGTCACCAACCTTTTCGGCCAGCACGTTTCGCCGGCGGTCGTCGATCGCCTGCTTGCAAGTCCAGCGGACTTCACGGGTGAGACGCGCAAGATCTGCGTGATGTTTCTCGACATTCGGAATTTTACGGCGAACGCCCACAGCAAGCGGCCCGAACAGGTTGTCGAGTTCCTCAATGCCACCTTCGGCTTCATGATCGAGTCGATCGACCGACAGGGCGGCTTCATCAACAAATTCCTCGGCGACGGCTTCATGGCGATCTTCGGCGCGCCGCTTGAGGACCCTGCCGCCGCTCATCATGCCGTTGCCGCGGCACAAGAGATCCTTGTGGAGATCGACCGGCGCGACCTCGCCGACGGTGCGTGGCCGCTGCGGGTTGGCATCGGGCTGCACATAGGCGACGCCGTCACCGGCAATGTCGGTTCGCCGCGGCGCAAGGAGTTCACTGCGATCGGCGACACCGTGAATCTTGCTTCGCGGCTCGAGCAGCTCACGAAGGAACACAACGCCCGCCTCATCGTGTCCGATGCGATAGTTGCGGCAATCGGCAACGCAGCCGGGACCGCGACGAAGCTCGGCGCAGCGACTGTGAAAGGCTACGCCGAGCCGGTGAACATTTGGCGACTGGGTTGAAGCCGGCACTGAGGATAGCGCGACGACGGCCAACGGCTGTGGAACTGCCACCCCGGTATTTGGGTGGACCTCGCCAGATTCCCTGGCTCCCGGTTCACGATCGTCTGGTTTACTAGCGTTTACTGAGTTTTACCGAGCTTAATTAGGTATCGATCGCAAGGCATTCCAGTTTCCCATGATACCAGGGAACCTATCGCGAGGCTACCATGAAGGATCTGAAAGTCGATTGGCGGAGATGGACACCAGTCGAAAGAGCCGTCGCCATGTTGATTGCCTTAGGGATGCCGGCGCTGTTCCCAGCGCTGCTCTTTCTAGGCGCAGGATAATTCGGCCAAAGTTTCACCTATACGGATCACTGGGCATCATCCTGAAGGATGCTTACATGACTGTAGTTATCGGACCAGTTCTCAAGCGTGCCGACGGGTACGAATTCGACACTTGGACGGCGGGTAAAGAGGTGGCCCGCGGCTATCGTTATCGGCGGATTGAAGACGCACATTACGCGCGAAACGCCGATATCAAGGCATCCGCGCAGGCTCGCGCCCCGGCGGCGATCGTCTGCCAAACCCTCGACGAGTTCATCGTGAAGCTCACGGAGGATGGCTACCCCATCAACGACGTCTATCTCGCTGCCAAGACTCCGTGGTTGCAACGCCAGTTGCGCAATCCGCTCGGGCTCGGCGATCGGCCATTCGTTGTCGGCCGGCGGCCTGTTGCAGGGGAAGAGCTGCCGCCCCGGCAGCCAGATCTCATGCTCGACGACACCGGGCCGTTCAGGCTATCACGAAATCACTTCATGATCGAGCAGCGCCATGAAGCTTGTCATGTGCGCGACCTCCGCAGCACCCTTGGAACAATCGTCAACGGTCAGCCCATCGGCGATCACTTCTGCAGCGATGATGTTCTACTGCGAGCTGGAGAGAATGAAGTGATTGCCGGGGGCGCGGGGTCGCCCTTTGTCTTCTCCGTGTCCATACCTGGACCGCTGGTATCTGCCTCGCGTTGGACCGGCAAAGCGTCCTCGTATTCCGAGGGTCGGCCATTGATTCCGATTTGATCTCGGCCATTCCGATTCGAAGTCGGCCACCCTTCGGTGGTGGCAAGCGATCGACCGCGGGGCAGTGGATGTCGGCGAAATCGACCATTTTTTATCGGAATTGGATTGGGATCAGGATTTGATCCGGTTTTGGCACAGCAAAACCCGGCCTTGGTCGGGAAATGGATCGGTGAAATCGAAGGTCAGCATTTGTCAACCGATAGTAGCCGTCCGTTCATCTCCCCGATCGCCGCTTCGCCGCTCTCGTTCTGCCACAGGATGTCGGCGCGCCCGTCGCCGTTGAAGTCGCCGGTGCCTTTGGCGTGCCAGCTCGGCCCGGGGTTGCCGGACAGCCGCCACGCGTCAGGTTCGCGACGGACTCTCCCCTGGAGGAGGCAGTCTTGAGCGAACTCGTCTCTGAAGCCAAATTCCCTGCTAGCTGGGAAAATACAGGGAATTTTGTTCCTCTAGGCCTTCGAGTGCGACTATTGGCTCGGAATGCAGCACCAAATTCAATGGGTTACAACACAATTCCCTGCGCATCGGAACAGGGAATTTATTGCGGCCTTGCAGGGAATTAAATCAGGTCATCAGGGAATTTATTTGCCAGATCAGGGAATCCCGCGCTGGCCGCCATTTCACTGCGACGTAAACCGGTTATCCGAGCACTCGCCCACGATGAACAGGGTGCTGGAGAAGATGAGCTTCACCCATGCGGAGCTGGAGTCGATCGCGGGATCCACTGGCCACGTGATGTCGACGTCAATTCGGTCGCACGCGGCTGAGGATAACGTTCGTCCGGCGGCGGCTCCTGCAACTCTCGATACAATCGTAGCGCGAACAGAAGAGCGAGCGTGCCGACAAGAACCCAGGTAAGAGGCGAAGGTGCGATCGCGGTCGCCGCCCAGGCGACGACCGAAAACAAGCTCAAGGTGACGGCGATCGAGATAAGACCAGCAAAGAAGCGGTGATCGTCCCGTCGCCACCCTTGTACCCAGAGAGCGGCGGTTGCCGCGACGAGCCCCACGCCGCTTGCCAACATCAGCAGGTTGGGCACCGGTAGCCTTCTGTCTCTGGCGGCAGGGCCGAAGCCCGGGAGAGCAGCTACGACGCCTTTGCCGTAGTCGCGGTCAGCATGTCCGCCTTGCGGTTGAGCGCTGCGATCAGGCCGTCGATGCCCTGGCTCTTCAGGATCGCGGCAAATTCGGAGCGGCGGGTCGCCACCTCGCTGATCGCGCCGTCGAGATAAATGTCGGAGATCAGCCAGCTGTCGCCGTTGCGGCGCATCATGTAGTCGACGTTGACCGGCTCGCCGTTGGTCTTGACGATCTGGCTGCGCACTATGACGCCGGCGACGGCGGGCTGCTCGCCGATCACCTGCAGCTTCTGTCCGGCGTAGCTGTCAAAGCGGTCGGCGTAGATCGCTGAGATATAGCGCCCGAAGCTCTCCGTCACCTGCTGCCGTTGGGCTTCGCTCAGAGTGGCCCAGGACGGGCCGACCGACAACCGGGCCATCGACGGAATGTCGAAAGTCCTGCGAATGACCGGCTCCAACTGCGTAAAGCGCCCGCTCTGCCCGAGCGTGCGGCCATTCTTCATCGTGCTGAGCAGCGCCTCGTAGAGGCCCTGCACGGTGTCGCCACCGCTCGCCGGCGCGGCATGCACCGGGTAGGAAAGCATCGCGAGGCCGATCCCAGCGCCGAGAGCTACGGCTTTCCACACCGGCGTTTTCGATACTATCGGCTGTCGCACGGCTTGGTCCTCCTATTTGCGCCAATCGTTGTTGCCCACGCGCTTTGTTGCATCCGATCGATCGCCGCTCATTGACGGGGCGCAAAGAATTCGCGAAAAGCGCTTCCGCCTCGTGCGCCGGAGACAGTGCTGCCGCAACCGCCCCCGGCTGCCGGCCGGGCGAGCTCAAGCCTACGGGCCAGTCCAGACAAGCCCGCTTCCAGCGCGGCCGCATCGACCTGATAGGCCGCCATCACGGCCAGGATCATCGGATCGGCCAGAAGATCGGTCAGCGTCAGCTCGCGGTCATTCATCGCGGTGCCCCTCGGGGAAGGGTGGAAATCGGCTAGCGCATGCATTATATTCAAACGGAACTGAGCGGTAACACCCTATATACTGATCGGTAAGTAACATATCAAGGGAAGAAGGTGAAAATGACCGCGTCAACCACACGGCCGGCCGCCGATCGGCAGGGCACCAGCCCGCCCCCGCGCGAGCGCATCCTCGCAGCCGCCCGCGAGCTGTTCTATCGCCGCGGCATCCATGCCGTCGGCGTCGACGCGATCGCCGAGGCGGCCGGCACCAACAAGATGACGCTGTATCGCCACTTCGCCTCGAAGGATGTGCTGGTCGCCGCGTGTCTCAGCGAGCTCACGCAGGAATTCGACGCTGCCTGGGATGCGCTCGCCGCCGCCCATGCGGGCGATCCGCAAGGCCAGCTCCTGGCCTGGCTTCGCCATGTCGGTGACTTCAAGGAGAACGAGGCCGAGCGCGGCTGTGCACTCGCCAACGCTGCGGTCGAGCTGCCGGACCCGGATCATCCGGCGCGGCGTGTCATCCGCGAGTATAAAACCGCGGTCCGCGAACGGCTTATTCGCCTGTGTTGCGATGCCAAGCTCGCCGATCCCGAGCGTCTCGCCGACGAAGTCTTCCTGCTATGCGAGGGCGCCCGCATTACCGCCCAAAGCGTCGGGTCCGAAGGACTTTCCTCGCGGCTCACCGGAATGCTCGAGGCGCTGGTCGCCGATCATGCCCGACGCGACAAGCAGGGTGAATTGCACGGCGGAGTCATGCGCAGCCGTCGGTAGAGCTGACTCTCGAAACTTGTGCCTGAAGTAGCTGCTGCGCAGACTCGCCATCGGTCCCGTCTCGCGGATTGGTGGGCACCGAGGGAATCAAATATCAAAAACTATTCCGTTCCCTCGGAGGGACCGAGGGTTCGAATCCGTCTCCCTCCAGCGGAGAGTCGGGTGCGAACTCGGTTCGGACCTCAGTTGCGACTATTCTTGAGAGTGCGACCGCGGCGGATTCCCTTGCGGTACAACCGGGCGAGCATCCGGACTTCATTGCGGGAAGTCCTGCACCGCGTTCCATCGGTCGAGGTTGACTTCCCGGCGGTACTCGCGCGCGCCAAGGAGATTGTCCTGAAGTCGCGCAACAGCTCGAAACCTGGCTCGCCGCGATCCGCAATCTCACATTGCTGCGCGGCCACGCGCGTTTCGAAAGCCGCAATGGGGGACGGGTTCCGCTTCCGGGTCGGCGACGCACGACTTCAACGATGTGTTCTGTCGTCTTCCCGCACTCTGATCCGCATCGGCCGTTGCAGTACTCACTGAACGGCTTGGGGCTAGCGGTACGCGAGATACTGGGGAAAGTAGGATTCCGCGAACTCATGCAGCGCGGTGCCAAAGGCGGCGTCTTTCACCTTGAGACTCGGTAGGTCGAGCGGAGCTCGCGACCACGGGGATTGCGGCGGACAGTCCCTCCGAGTGCGACGGTCGCGAGCTGCAGGCCCCAGCAGCTTCCCCATGTGGGTAGGCCCGCCGTAAACGCTGCCCACGCAAAATCGATTTGCCGCGTCACCTCGAGCGTCCGTTCATGCCATCGCAGCACCGGGCGGTCTTGACGAAGAGATGCCCATCCAATATCCGGGGGCGACAACCGGCGCTGTCTCCTGGAGAATGCGTCGCATCCAGCCTTTGCAAGAGAGACCTCCATGCCGGACGATCCCTTCGTCAGTGTCGCTGCACTCTCCTCGCTCGGTCCGATACGCTATCTCGATGCGCGCGATCAGGCGACGTTCGACGCCGGCCACGCGGCCGGCGCGGTGCGTGTGCCGGTCGATGAATGGGATACTGCCGCCAAGGCGGCCGACGCAGGATTTAACAAGATCGCGTACTGGAATCACGCGCTCGGTGCGCTCGGTGTCGATCCTTCGGCCATCGCCGTGACCTATGACGGCGGCCAGATGACCAACGCCGCGCGAGTATGGTTCATCTTGCAGTATTTCGGCATCAGGGCGGTCATCCTGAATGGCGGATGGCCCGCGCTTTCCGCAGCGGCCGGACTGCCGCCGGGTGCCGGGCCTGCGAAAGGCCCTTTCCAGGCCGTTCCCGGCGCTGGCTCCGTAGGCTTGATCGATCGCGAGACCCTCAAGCGTCAGCTTGACGGCGACGCGCATGTCTTCGACACCCGCACCCGCGCGGAGTTCACCGGAGAGGACGCGCGCAACCGTACTCGCAGCGGGCATCTCCCGGGCGCCCGGCATCTGTCACACACTGATCTGTTGGACAATGGCGTTGTTCGTCCGGCACCGGCTCTGCGAAACATGTTAGAATGCGCAGGATTCGGCGCGGGCGATCACATCGTCACCCATTGCGAAGGCGGCGGGAGAGCGGCGTTGGGAGCAGCCGCGGCGGTGCGCGCCGGCTATGACGACGTCCGGGTCTACTACCTCAGCTTCGCGGATTGGGTGCAGGACGAGAGCTGCCCGATCGTACGCGATTAGACGAACAACCGGATCCGAGTGATCTGACCGAAGCCACTATCATCCGGACCCGCGCCTGCCATCCAGGTTGCCGGAGGGCGGGCGCCACCGCCTCGGAACATCACCGGTTCCGCGACATTCCGGGTCCATGGAAAACTGGCCATGGAAAACTGGGTAGTCTAGGTTTTGGCGTGTTGCTGAGCCATCTGAGAAGTGCGCCGAATGGCTGAGTCCGAGACCCTCGTTTTTCGCGCTTCGCTAACGTCGAAAATCTATCGGGACATCGAGATCGCAGGCACAGGCAGCCTCTACGCCCTCGCACAGGCGATTGTCCGCTCCTTCGATTTCGACTTCGACCACGCGTTCGGCTTCTACAGCAAGCTGAAGGGAAACATTTACGATTCTCCCGTCCGGTATGAGCTCTTTGTCGATATCGGAGAGGGCGAAGCTGACGCACGGAGCGTCAAGCGGATGCGTGTCATCAAGGCCTTTCCGTCGGTCGGGACCAAGATGCGATTCCTCTTCGACTACGGCGACGAATGGGAATTTCTGGTCGAGCTCGTCAAACGAAAGCCGAAGGAGCCGAAGGCCAAGCTTCCGAGGTTGCTGATCTCGGCTGGGAAGGCTCCCGCCCAATACCCCGATCCTGAGGACGAGTAACTCGCCCTCGGCGGTCAAATCGTATTCATGGTAAGGGAATCCCGCTTTGGATGATCTTGCGGTTCAATCAGTGTATAATACGCTTCTGGGAAATATTCTAGAGCGCCGCGTGTCCAGTATCCGCGGTTGGCCCCGACATCTATTATGTGTCTAGGCGAAAAACCACGAGCTTTCAAAGCAGCGAAAAATCGGTGCAGTGGCGTTTCGTTGAGACGGATGAGACGAAGACCGAAAAGACCGAGCCCAGCCTGTATCACGCCTTTAACTAAAGCGAGATGTTCAGGATCTTCTTACGCGAAAGGATGGTAAGATTCAGTGGATCGGAGCGGGCGTTAGTAACGCACCAGGAACCCTGCCTTTCACGATTTCTTATCGTGATGTCTCCAGCTCCTTTGCTATTTCGTCCGAGTCGGCAGAAGGTTACGGCATGCGACAAATTATGGTGCCCGTGTTGACACTAAACGAAGTCGTTCGAACAAGTCGCGCCCCGTTTCCCGAGATGGTTAAGATTGATGCTGAGGGATTTGATCTGAGGGTGATCGAGGGAAGTTCAGATTTACTCGGAAAGACTGATATTTTTCTCCTGAAAGCACTTATTTTTCGATCCAATACTGATAAAACCGAAAAACAATTGAGGAAATCTTGGGATAATTTAATCGATACCGCAATAGATGTCATGTCCCACGCAGATTATCATATCATTGATATTACTGATCTCAACAGAAGCCCGAAATACGGAGTGCTTTGGCTCTGCGAGGTAGCGTTTCTTCGAAACGAATCTTCGCTTCTGGCCGGAATTGATTCCTACGAATAGTATTAACGACTTCAAGCCTCACCGACCGAAGTGCGGCGGCTTGCCACGCGGCGACCTCACCGGACTTCATGGCGCTTCGCCAATGAGACCTATACGATCTTAATACTATAAATTCGCTAGGCGCCCCGCTCGGCTTTTTCTCTTGCGCAGTCATCTGGGTGCCGTCCTATAGGCGCGCCAGTTGCAATATGCGCTAAGCAGAACGCGCTTGTGAATTTTTTGTTATAGATATCCTCGTATTCAAACTCCGCGAGAACCTGAATCGAAAAGTTGGTCTTCAACAATTTATCGAAACGGTCCTGCGTTAACGTCAAATCAGGGGCAGATAGCGCCGTAGAAGGCTCATCCCGCTGTCCCAGGTTGGTCAATATGTAGTATGAAGGTGCCTTGCGCCGGCGATCAGCGTCGGGCGGGAGGGACCTGGGGTGGCTAGGGCGCGATCGCTGAGCGAGTTTCAGACGAGCTTTCCGGACGAGACGAGTTGCGCGGCGTTCTTGTGTGAGCGGCGTTGGCCACAGGGGTTTGTCTGCCCCGCCTGTGGCGGCGGACGCGCAGCGTTGTTGAAGAGCCGGGCGCACACCTACGAATGCCTTGACTGCGGTCGCCAAACGTCAATCACGGCCGGCACGGCGATGCACCGGTCCAAGTTGCCGCTGACGGTGTGGTTCTGGGCCGCGCACCTCATGGCAACGCACTCGAATGGCATGTCGGCAGTCCAGCTCGAGGCCCAGCTCGGTATCACCTACAAGACCGCCTGGCTGCTGGCGCAGAAGCTCCGGCGATCGATGATCGATCCGCAGCGCGAGCCCCTGGAGGGCGTGGTGGAAGTAGACCAGACCGAAATTCCTTTCCGGGCCGACAACAGCTTTTTCGATCCCGTGAAATCCGGGAAGATCCTCATCGCTGGCGCTGTCGAGGTGATCGACCGCGGCACCAGCCAGGCTAGGCCAAGGCGGAAAGGGGCGAAATACCTGGATACTCGGTCCGGTCGCATCCGTCTCGCTGCAATCCCGGACAACTCCGCGGCTTCGATCGAGGCGTTTGTGCGGGCCAACGTGAAGACCGGAACGACGCTGCTCACCGACGGCCACAGATCGTATCCCGGGCTCACCGATTACCGACACGACCCGCGGACGGTCGGCAAGATGGCCGGCCATATCGTGCTGCCCTGGATTCATCGAGTCTTCGCGCTGATGAAGCGTTGGGGGCTCGGCACCTATCACGGGCTGCGCCGCAAGCACATCGACACGTATCTCAACGAGTTTGTCTTCCGATACAACCGGCGCTTCTACCGACACGTCTCGTTCGAAACCATGCTCGGGCTTGCCTCGCACCATCACCCGACGAGTTACTGGGATATCATCGGGCGCGACAATCCCCGCAAAGGCGTGCCGACAGTCCGGCGCCAGCCGCGGCGCCGCAAGACTGCGACCGGCATGCAGGCAGACCGATCAACACCTCCCGAAAAAGTCGAGCTCAGCCCCGTTTCGGCTTCGACCCGCTAGCCCTAGATATTGATCAACCTGGGACAACGGGATGAGCCTTCGCCGTAGTCCTGATGAAAAAATTGGAGGGAGGTGGAGGCATATCGGCTGCTGTGCTAGGATTTCTTGATCCAAAACTTTGTTCAAACTGCCCGTCTGCTACTTTTATGAACGTATGGAATTTGATCTCTCGCGCTAAACCCGGTCCATAATTTCGGAATTGAAAGTGCCAAACTATTTCGCCCTCTTTCAGACGCGGTTCTGGAACCCCAAGCTCGCTACCTGGCCCAATATAAGGCCTTTGCCCGGCCAGCATGGCATTTAGTTGACCTTGTAGCGCCTGGGTAGTTCTTTGCGATTCCGTCCAAGCAAGATAAGCGAATACAGCGAGAAGAAGAGTAGATCCGAAAGCTAAAAAGTGTGGGAAATTGTGAGGGTCTTTCAAAGATAATACAAACCACCTCAGGAAGTGATTAATCGATTTGCAGATGTAAATAAGAAGATTACAAATTAAGATTGCTGTCAGCAACGCAATCGTAAACGCGCTGAAATTCGATAACCAATTCATTGTTCTTGTTACCGAAAAGACGACCTAGCGAGTAAAATATAGTTGCGCGCGGCCGGCGCCCGGATCGACAAATCGGTGGC
>Ga0209648_10001579_pt1 | contig 18518 bp, 17 predicted proteins | sample GraSoi2013_115cm_FD_185830 | JGI IMG/M metagenome (GOLD analysis project Ga0209648, IMG submission 185830) | Grasslands soil microbial communities from the Angelo Coastal Reserve, California, USA - Sample 9_17_2013_115cm (SPAdes) (version 2) | ecosystem: Environmental > Terrestrial > Soil >...
CCGCCGTATTTCACCTGCGCGAGCGCCCGGGCGAACATCACGCCCGACACCGTGTCCACCAGCCCCGCGAAGCGCTCCGAGAGCAGCGGACGGTCGGCCGCCTCGGTCAGTTCCTTGCGGTCGATGATGGTCGTGGCCCCCAACGCCTTCAGGTAGTCCGCCTCCTGCGGCCGGCCGGTGGCGGCCACGACGTTGAAGCCGAGCTTGGCCAAGATCGCGACCGCGACCGAGCCGACGCCGCCTGCCGCACCGGTGACCAGAATTTCGCCGGCGGCCGGCCTGAGGCCATGCTTCTCCAGCGCCATCACGCAGAGCATCGAGGTGTAGCCTGCCGTGCCGATCGCCATGGCGCGCCTGGCGGAGATCGTGGCCGGCAGCTTGACGAGCCAGTCGCCTTTCACGCGCGCCTTGGTGGCATAGCCGCCCCAATGGAGCTCGCCTACGCGATAGCCATTGAGGACAACCTTGTCGCCCGGATTGAAAGCCGCGTTTTCCGAACTTTCTACAGTGCCAGCGAAATCAATGCCGCCGACATGCGGCCAAGTCTTCACCAGGCCGCCGCCGGTCGTCAGCACCAGCCCATCCTTGTAGTTGAGCGTCGAATAGTCGACCGCCACCGTGACATCACCCGCCGGCAACTTTTCCACAGGCAAGATCTCGACCGCACCGGTCACCTTGCGGTCGGCAGCCTGGCTCAGCACGAGCGCGCGGAACGACATGAATACTCCTGCATTGATTTCGCTGGGCTTCTACCAAGGCGGCGCAGCCGCTGCGACTCGGGCCTGCCTAAATTCGCGGCAAGATACGCACCAAAATCCAAGGGTATACACGCAAAATGCTAGGCAGGAGTGCGTGGACGCATGTGAGATATGCCACATTCGAGCCGCAGTTTGGGGGAGATTGTGGCCGTCTGACTCGTATTGAGTTCGATGCCTAAAATGAAAAAACGACCGATCCTCTCGACGATCCCCCAGTCGGGCCCCCAGTCGAGTACGTGGTTCCTCGCTTGCGCGATCTCCTTCCCCTGCCATCCCGATCGGGGTGGGCGGATTGACGATCGGCCCGGCCTGTTCGATGGCCGAAATGCCCGCCGGGCCGTGCCTTCCACCGGGAAGCCATGAGCGCCTTCGCGACGGAACTCGACGCCTCCCCTCCCTAACGCCGCCACCGGCGAATCCGGAAAGAGCAGCCCCCTTGCCAGCCTCCCACCCATACCTGCAGGAACTCGAAGCCGAGAGTATCCACGTGCTGCGGGAAGCCGCGGCGGCGTTCCGCAAGCCCGTCATCCTCTATTCGATCGGCAAGGACTCGTCGGTCCTGCTTCACCTCGCGCTCAAGGCGTTTTATCCCGCCAAGCCGCCCTTTGTGGTGCTGCACGTCGATACGACCTGGAAGTTCCGCGACATGATCGCCTTCCGCGACCGGCGGATGAAGGAGCTCGGCCTCGACTTTCACGTCCACGTCAACCACGAGGGAATCGGCCGTGGCATCAGCCCGGTCTCCCATGGTGCCGCGGTCCATACCGACGTCATGAAGACCGAAGCGCTGAAGCAGGCACTGGAACGGTACGGCTTCGACGCCGCGATCGGCGGAGCGCGGCGCGACGAGGAAGCCTCGCGCGCGAAAGAGCGGGTGTTCTCGCTGCGCAGCGCCGCTCACCGCTGGGATCCGCGCGGACAGCGTCCCGAGCTGTGGCGGCTCTATAACGGCCGCCTCAATCCCGGCGAGAGCATCCGGGTCTTTCCCTTGTCCAATTGGACCGAGCTCGACATCTGGACCTACATCGAGCGCGAGAAGATTCCCGTCGTTCCGCTCTATTTCGCGGCCCGGCGAACCGTTGTGGAACGGGGCGGCACGTTGATCATGATCGACGACGAGCGCCTGCCGCTCTATCCCAAGGAGGTCCCGCAGCAGCGCTGGGTGAGGTTCCGCACGCTGGGATGCTACCCGCTGACCGGCGCCATCGAATCGTACGCCGAGAGCCTGCCCGAGATCATCGCCGAGCTGGCCGGCAGCCGGACATCGGAGCGCCAGGGTCGGATGATCGATCACGGCGCCGGTGGCTCGATGGAACGCAAGAAGCAAGAAGGCTATTTCTGATGGGACTCACCCTCTCGCCCCAGCCGGCCGGCGAGGACATGCTGCGGTTCATCACCTGCGGCAGCGTCGACGACGGCAAGAGCACCTTGATCGGCCGCCTGCTGTTCGACGCCAAGGTCGTCCCGGAAGACCACCTGACGGCCTTGACCCGCGACGGTCGCCACTACCGCGCCTTCGGCGACATGCCGGATCTCGCGCTGCTGGTCGATGGCCTGCAGGCGGAGCGCGAGCAGGGCATCACGATCGACGTCGGATACCGGTTCTTCTCGACCGCGCGCCGCAGATTCATCATCGCCGACACGCCGGGGCATGAGCAGTACACCCGCAACATGGCGACCGGCGCGTCGACCGCCGATCTGGCGGTGATCCTGGTCGACGCGACCAAGGGCCTGCTGCGGCAGACTTATCGGCATAGCGCGATCGTCGCCCTGATGGGCATTCAGCACGTTGTCCTCGCCGTCAACAAGATGGACCTCGTCGACTATCAGGAAGACCGCTTTGCCGAGATCGTCGCGGCATACGCCACGATGGCCGAGCGGCTCGGCCTGGCCGCGGTCACCGCCATCCCGCTCTCCGCCCTGCTCGGCGACAATGTCATCCGGGCGAGTGCGGCCATGCCGTGGTATGGCGGCCCGACGCTGCTCAGTCACCTGGAGACCGTCAGCGCCCGGCCGCGCGAAGGCCGACCTTTCCGCCTCGCGGTGCAGTGGATCAACCACGACGGCACGGGCTTTCGCGGCTACGCCGGCACCGTGCTGGGCGGCAGCGTCCGGCCGGGCGATGAAATCGTCGTCCTGCCGTCGGGCCTGCGCGGCCATGTCGAGCGCATCGTGACGTACGAAGGCGACCTCGACCGGGCCGTCGCCGGCCAGGCCGTGACGCTGACCCTTGCCGAGGCGATCGACGTCGCGCGCGGCGATCTCATTGCCGACACCAACCGGCCGCCGCACATGGCCGACCAGTTCGCGGCGCACCTGGTGTGGATGCACGAGGCGCCGATGTTGCCCGGCCGTCCATATCTGATGCGGCTCGGCACCACGACGCTGACGGCGAGCGTGAGCGAGCTCAAGCATCAGCTCGACATCAGCACCGGCACGCAAGAGGCCGCCAAGCAATTGGCGATCAACGAAATCGGCTTCGCCAATCTCGCGCTCGACCGCGCGATGCCGTTCGACATTTACGGCGAGAACCGCGAAACTGGCAGTTTCGTGCTGATCGACCGGACCAGCAATGCGACGGTCGGAGCGGGCATGATCCGCTTCCCGTTGCGCCGCGCGGCGAACCTCAGCTGGCACAAATTCACCGTCGACAAGGCTGCACGGTCGGCGATCAAGGGACATCGCCCGGCCGTTCTGTGGTTCACCGGGCTCTCCGGCTCGGGCAAGTCGACGATCGCCGACAATGTCGAGAAACGGCTGCTGGCGCTTGGCCGGCACACCTACACGCTGGATGGCGACAATGTCCGCCATGGCCTGAACCGGGATCTCGGCTTCACCGACGCCGACAGGGTCGAGAACATCCGGCGCGTGATCGAGACGGCCCATCTGATCGCCGATGCGGGGCTGATCGTGCTGGTCTCGTTCATCTCGCCGTTCCGCGCCGAACGAAGGCTGGCGCGCGAGCGCCTGAAGGCCGACCAGTTCATCGAGATCTTCGTCGACACGCCGCTCGCCGAGTGCGAACGACGCGATCCGAAGGGCCTCTACCGCAAGGCGCGGTCGGGCAAGCTGAAGAACTTCACCGGCATCGACTCGGCCTACGAACCGTCGGGCGATCCCGATATCCACATCCGGACGCCCGAGATGACGGTCGAACAGGAAGTCGACATCATCATCGATGCCCTGCGCGAACGGGGCGTCTTCGACTGAGCCTCGGCCCGATCAGACGGCGCGCCGCCGTCGGGTCCACCACAGCCAGCCGGACGCGACGATGAGCAGGGCGAAGGCGATCGGGCCATGCGGGGCGGCGTGACTGGTCTGCAGTTCCCAGCCAAAGCCGACCAGCACCGCCATGTTCACCCAGCCGGCCCGGCGCGACAGCAGAAGGGTCGTGGCGATCAGGGCCGAGGCGGCGAACGCCGCCCAGGATGCCGTCAGGCTGACGAACGATCCGACACCGCCGACCAGTGGATCGGTCCACATGGTGTTGAGCAGTGAGATGATGGGGTCGAGTTGCTGCTGGCTCAGCTTCAGGCTCTCGACGACGACGATCGTGCGGCCGAGACCGATCCCGCCGATCGCATCGAGTACCGTGAAGTAAACGGCGAAGACGAAGATCGCGACGCGCGCGAGCCATGCACAGGCAATTGTCGCGCCGCCAGCGTCCCCGCTGACGTCGTCGACCATCAACCAGAGGCCGACGGCGACCAAACCGACCATCGGCGTCTGGGTCATATGCAGCAGAAACCACCATTCGGGTCCGAAATAGCCCAGCGCCTGGTACTTCGGGTCATAGTGCTCGGCGTGCGACAGGAATTGGTACATCCCGGGACTCGCCGTGAAGTTGGCGGGATGGAACAGCTCGATGGTGATCAACACGAGCGGCGCAATCAGAAGGCAGATCTACCATAGAACCTGCTTGATCACGCGATCCGCGGTCGAATATCTCGGCCCCAGCGGACCCGCCGCCGAATCAATTGCAGGCATTCTCCCCTCCTCTAACAATATCAACATAATCTCTCGCGTTCTGGTAGAGCAGATAGATCGTCACCGCACTTGCCATTGCGGCAGATAGCTCCCAAGTCTTGGCCATGGTCGCTCCTTCCTTCAGCCTGGTAGCCCATCGCAGTGTGATCGCCGTCGGCGGGCCTGACCGCGTCGACTTCCTGCAGGGCCTGATCTCCAACGACACCACCAAAGTGGCGCCTGGGCGCGCGATCTGGGCGGCGCTGCTGACGCCGCAGGGACGCTTTCTCAACGACATGTTCGTGGCCGACGGCGGCGACGACACTCTGTTGCTCGAAACCGAGCGCGAACGCACGCCGGCACTGGCCAAGAAGCTCAACCTCTACAAGTTGCGCTCCAAGGTCACCGTCGAGGACTGCAGCGCGGCGATGGAGGTGGCCGTCGTCTTCGGTCGCGATGCTGAAAAGGCGCTGCCGATCGAAGGGGTAACCGCCTTCGTCGATCCCCGACTGCCCGGACTCGGCGTCCGCGTGCTGGCGCCGGCGGGCCGGGCGGCCACCCTGCTCGCCGCGCGCGGCTGCACCGAGGCGCCTCTCGCCGCCTATGACGTGCTGCGCCTCGAACTCGGCGTGCCCGACGGCAGCCGCGACCTCATCGTCGACAAGGCGTTGCTGCTGGAGAACGGCTTCGACGAACTGAACGGCGTCGACTGGCAGAAGGGCTGCTACATGGGCCAGGAGCTGACGGCCCGCACCAAGTACCGCGCCCTGATCAGGAAGCGCCTGTTCCCGGTTCGCATCGAAGGTGCGCTGCCCGCGCCAGGCACGTCGATCTACAAGGACGGCCAGGAGGTCGGTGAGTTGCGCTCGGGGTCAGGCAGTCGCGCGCTTGCCATGCTGCGCCTGGACGCCGTCAACGCTGGTCAGAAGCTGACCGCGGGCGAAGTCGGCGTTTTGCCGGAAATCCCCGCCTGGATGCGGCTTCCCGAGACCGCCGACCCCTAGCCGGGCCGACGTGCCCGGCCTAAGGTCTCCCGCGCTACCACGCGTGAGGAGACCGGCCCTTGAGCTTGAATCGGATCAATCCCAACCCCTTCACCACCCGTCCGGAGATCGTCGGCACCTTCGGGGTGGTCGCCTCCACCCACTGGATCGCCACGGCGGTCGGCATGAGCATCCTCGAAAAGGGCGGCAACGCCTTCGACGCCGCCGTCGCCACCGCCTTCACGCTGCAGGTCGTCGAGCCGCATCTCTGCGGGCCGGGCGGCGATGTGCCCCTGATCCTGCACGACGCAAGACGCAACAAGACAGAGGTCATCTGCGGCCAGGGCTCAATGCCCGCGGGCGCCACCATCGCCCACTACAAAGGCCTCGGCCTCGACCTCATCCCCGGCACCGGGCTCCTGCCCGCCTGTATTCCGGGCACTTTCGACGCCTATATGCTGCTGCTGCGCGACTACGGCACGATGCGGGTTTCCGACGTTCTGTCGCCCGCCATCGGCTATTGGCTGAACGGCCATCCCCTGGCCGAGCGCGCCTCGGCCACCATCGCCACCGTGGCCGAGCAGTTTCGCATCCACTGGAAGACCTCGGCAGCGGTCTTCATGCCCGGCGACAAGGTGCCGGCGGCTGGCTCGCTGTTCCGCAATCCGGCGCTCGGCAACACCTATGGCCGCCTCTTGAAGGAAGCCGAAGCCGGCGGCGGCGGCCGCGCGGCCGAGATCGAGCGCGCCCGCAAGGCCTGGAGCCAGGGCTTCGTGGCCGAAGCGATCGACAAATTCTGCCGCACCCAGGAGGTCATGGACGTCTCGGGCAAGCCCAACAAGGGCGTGCTGGCAGGCCACGACATGGCCAAGTGGCAGGCCACCGTCGAGGCGCCGCTCACCTACGACTACGGTCGGTACACTGTTTGCAAGGCGGGTCCCTGGACGCAAGGCCCGGTGGTCCTGCAGCAGCTCGCCTTGCTCAAGGGTTTCAACCTCGACAGCATGAATCCGACCAGCCCCGACTTCATCCATCTGCAGGTCGAGTGCCTGAAGCTCGCCTATGCCGACCGCGAAGCCTTTTATGGTGATCCCGCTTTTGTCGATGTGCCGATGAAGACCCTGCTGTCGGACGCCTACAATGCCGACCGGCGCAAGCTGGTCGATCCCCAACGTGCGTCGCTCGAGCAGCGGCCTGGCAAGGTCGACGGCTATGGCGGCGTGGTGAAGCTGCGCCGCGCCGACGGCGTCCGGCTGGGCGTGGCGGCGAGCGGCGCCGGCGAGCCGACGGTCGGCCGCGTTGGCCAGACCACCGGCGACACGGTGCATTTCGACATCATCGACCGAGACGGCAACATGATCTCGGCCACGCCGTCGGGCGGCTGGCTGCAGAGCTCGCCGGTCATTCCCGAGCTCGGCTTTCCGTTGGGCACCCGCGGTCAGATGTTCTGGCTCGAGGAAGGCCTGCCGGGATCGCTGGCGCCGGGCAAGCGGCCGCGCACGACGCTCACCCCCACCCTCGCCCATCGCGACGGCGAGCCGTACATGGTGTGGGGCTCGCCGGGCGGCGACCAACAGGACCAGTGGATCACCCAGTTTTTGCTGCGCCACGCCCATTGCGGCATGAACCTGCAGGAGGCGATCGACGCGCCGGCCTGGCACAGCGAGCACTTCCCCTCGTCCTTCTGGCCACGCACCGCCCGCCCTGGCGTGCTGGTGCTGGAAGGCCGGGTGCCCAAGGACACGGTCGACGAGCTCGAGAAGCGCGGCCACGAGGTCGAGGTGAACGGCCAATGGTCGGAAGGCCGGCTGACCGCGGCTTCGCGCGAGGGTCCCTGGCGCAAGGCGGCGGCCAATCCGCGCGGCATGCAGGGCTACGCGGCGGGGCGATGAGGAATGGTGAGTCATGCCGGACCGCGGGCCTCCAGGCCCGCCTCTTCTGGACCGCGAGCGTCCCGCTCGCTCATGATCATGAGCGAGCCGGAGGCTCGCGGTCCGGAAGATCATGAGCGGGCCTGGAGGCCCGCGGTCCAATGACCTGGTCGATCATTTTCCATGAACGCAGCAGCGGCCGCATCGCCATCGCGGTCGCCACCAAGTTTTTCGCTGTCGGAGCCCGCGTACCCAACATCGAGCCGCAAAAGGGCGCTGTGTGCACGCAGGCGATGACCAACCCGCTCTATGGCCCGCACGGGCTCAGGCTGATCCGCGAGGGCGTCGGTGCCGCCGACGTCGTGCGCATCCTGACAACGCCGGACGCCGGACGCGAACACCGCCAGGTCCATGTCATGGGCGCCGACGGTCGCTTCGCCGCCCATACCGGCGCCGAATGCGTGCCGTGGTGCGGCCACTGGATCGGTGAGGACATGTCGGTCGCCGGCAATATGCTGGCTGGTCCGCAAGTCGTCGCCGAGACCGTGCGCTTCTTCCGCGAAAACGAGTCGCTGCCGCTGCCGCGGCGCCTGATCGCCGCCCTGAAGGCCGGCGAGAAGGTCGGCGGCGACAAGCGTGGCAAGCAATCGGCCGCCCTCATCATCTATGGCAACCAGGAATATTCCGAACTCGATCTTCGGGTCGACGACCATGTCGAACCGCTGCTGGAGCTGGCCCGACTGGAAGCCGTGAGCCGCGAGCGCTGGACCCATTTCCGCGCCTTCGTGCCGACGCGCGAGAACCCGGCCGGCGTTTTCGACCGCGCCGAGCTCGATGCCGGCATCGAAAGGAGCCAGGCGGCGGAGCATCAATGAGCGCGCCTTTGACCGGGCCGCTGCTGGAACTGCGCCGTCTCGCCGTTTCCTTCGCCACCGACGATGGAACCGTGCAGGCCGTCGACGGCATCGACCTCGCGCTGGCGCGTGGCCGCACTTTGGGACTGGTCGGCGAATCGGGCTGCGGCAAGAGCGTGACGTCGCTCGCCATCATGGGCCTGCTGCCGCCCGAGAACGCCAAGGTGAAGGGCGAGGTCCGCTTCGAGGGCCGCGATCTCCTGACCCTCGACGCCGACACCATTCGCGACCTGCGCGGCGCCCGACTCGCCATGATCTTCCAGGAGCCCATGACGTCGCTCAATCCGGCCTACACGGTGGGCGACCAGATCATCGAGGCGATCCAGCAGCACCAGGGCCTGTCGGCCGCCGACGCCCGCACGCGCGCCATCGAGATGCTGCGCATCGTGCGCATCCCCTCGCCTGAGCGGCGGGTCGACGACTATCCGCACAAGCTGTCGGGCGGCATGCGCCAGCGCGCCATGATCGCCATGGCGCTGGCCTGCGGGCCCGACCTGCTGATCGCCGACGAGCCGACCACGGCGCTCGACGTCACCATCCAGGCGCAGATCCTCGACCTGATGCGCGGGCTGCGCCGCGACACCGGCACCGCCATCATCCTGATCACGCACGATCTCGGCGTCGTCGCGGAAATGGCCGACGACGTGGCCGTGATGTATGCCGGCCAGATCGTCGAGCGCGCGCCGGTGCGCGATCTGTTCGCCCGGCCCGAGCATCCCTACACGGTGGGCCTGCTGGGCTCGATCCCGCGGCTCGACGACAAGCGCGAGCGCCTGCCCTCGATCGAGGGTCGCGTGCCCGACATGACCCGGCCGCCCGAAGGCTGCCGCTTCGCCGCACGTTGCCCGTTCGTCGAGCCGGCCTGCCGCGCCGCCGCGCCAGCGCTGGTCGAGGTCGCGCCGGGCCACCTGACGCGCTGCCGCCGCGCACCGCTCGCCGAAGTCCTGCGATGAGCCTCGTTCAATGAGCGCGTTGCTGGAAGTGATGGGCCTCACCAAGCACTTCGCCGTGCGGCGCGGCGCGTTCGGCCTGGTGTCCGGCCATGTCCGTGCGGTCGATGGCGTCGACTTCCATCTCGAACAAGGCGAGACACTCGCCATCGTGGGCGAATCGGGCTGCGGCAAGTCGACGGTCGGCCGCCTGGTGCTGCGCCTGCTCGAGCCCACCGCCGGCGAGGTGCGCTTCGAGGGCGAGGATCTGCTGGCGCTCAGCGACGAGGCGATGCGCGCCCGACGCCAGCGCATGCAGGTGATCTTCCAGGACCCCTACGCCTCGCTCAATCCGCGCATGACGGTGGGCGCCATGCTGGGCGAACCGCTGATGCTGCATGGCCTGGCCAGGACCGAAGCCGCGCGGCGCGCCAGGGTCGGCGAACTGCTGGAGCTGGTGGGCCTCAGGCCCGATCATGCCCGGCGCTATCCGCACGAATTCTCCGGCGGGCAGCGCCAGCGGCTGGCGATCGCCCGGGCACTGGCCGTCGAGCCCCGGCTGATCGTGGCCGACGAGCCGGTGTCGGCGCTCGACGTCTCCATCCAGGCGCAGGTCATCAACCTGATGCGCTCGCTGCAGCAGCGCTTTGGCCTCGCCTACATCTTCATCAGCCACGATCTCGCGGTTGTGAAGCATATCGCCGATCGCATCGCCGTAATGTACCTCGGCAAGATCGTGGAGACGGCGACGACCGACGAGCTCTTCCGCAGTCCGCGGCATCCCTACACGCGCGCCCTGCTGGCCGCCGTGCCGCTGCCCGACCCGACGGCGGTGCGCGAACGCGCGTTGCTCGAGGGCGACATCCCGAGCGCCATGAACCCGCCGCCGGGTTGTCGTTTCCATACGCGCTGCCCCTTCGTCCGCGACGCTTGTCGGCGCGACGTTCCGGTTCTTGCCGATGATGGCACAGGACATGCTACGGCCTGTCCATACTGGCCCGAGTTCCCCGCCGCGCACATCCTCGCCGAAGCGCGCGGGCAAGACCAAGACCGAATCCGGCTCGAACGCCTGCAGGCGGCGTTCGTCTCTGCGCAAAGGGAGGCTTCATGAAAAAAACGCTTGGCCTGTTGATCCTTTCCTGGGCGCTCTCCGCGGCGCTGGCGGGCGGCGCACTGGCGGAGACCCATCTGCGCGTCGGCCTCGCCGAGGATCCCGACGTGCTCGATCCGTCACTGGCGCGCACCTATGTCGGCCGCATCGTGTTCTCGTCGATTTGCGACAAGCTGTTCGACATCGACGAGAAGCTCGCTGTCGTGCCGCAGCTTGCGCTCGGCCACGAGACCTCGGCCGACGGCAAGACCGTCACCATCAAGCTCCGGCCGGGCGTGAAGTTCCACGACGGCGAGCCGCTCGACGCCGCGGCCGCCAAGTACAGCCTCGACCGCCATCTCACGATGAAGGGCTCGTTCCGCAAGCCCGAGCTGGGCTCGGTCGACAAGGTCGAAGTCGTCGATCCCCTGACGATCAAGCTCGTCCTGAAGGAACCGTTCTCGCCGCTGCTCGCCCAGCTCACCGACCGTGCCGGCATGATGGTCTCGCCCAAGGCGGCCGAGGCAGCGGGCGACAAGTTCGGCCTGAAACCCGTCTGCGCCGGCCCGTTCAAGTTCGTCGAGAGGGTCCAGCAGGACCGCATCGTGGTCGAGAAGTTCGCCGACTACTGGAACAAGGACAATATCTTCATCGACAAGATCTCCTATTTGCCGATCGTCGACGGCACGGTGCGGCTGGCCAACCTGCGGTCGGGCGGCCTCGACCTGATCGAGCGCGTGCTGGCGACCGACATCAAGGCGGTGCGCGACAATCCCAAGCTCAAGCTGATCAAGGCGGTGTCGCTGGGCTATTCCGGCATCACCATGAACCTCGCCAACGGCCCCAAGGCGGATACGCCCCTTGCCAAGGACGCCCGCGTGCGCCGCGCCTTCCAGCTCAGCCTCGACCGCGAGGCCATCAACCAGGTGGTGTTCAACGGCGAGTTCGTGCCGGGCAACCAGTGGATCAACCCACAGAATTCCTACTATCAGCAGGCCTTCCCGATTCCCAAGCGCGACGTCGCCAAGGCCAAGACGCTATTGAAGGAGGCCGGCGTGGCCGCGCCACTCACGCTGGACTTCATGGTGCCCAATGGCCCCGAGAACCGCGCCGTCGCCGAGGTCGTGCAGTCGATGGCGGCGGAAGCGGGCTTCGACCTCAAGATCCGAGTCACCGAGTTCGCGACTTCGCTCAAGCAGAGCGACGACGGCGACTACCAGCTCTATCTGAACGGCTGGAGCGGGCGCAGCGATCCCGACGGCAATTCGTTCGTCTTCCAGACCTGCAACGCGCCGCAAAACAACGGCAAGTTCTGCGATAAGGAGGTCGACGCGGCGCACGCCGTCGCGCGCGCCACGAGCGATCCGGCCGAGCGCAAGAAGGCCTACGAAATCGTCGCCAAGAAATTCCTCGCCGAGGGCTCGATCCTCTACCTCTACCACGTGCAGGTGCTGGTGGCGCTTTCCGACAAGGTCGAGGGCTATAAGCAGATGCCCGACGGGCTCGTGCGCGTGGTCGGCGTCAAGCTGAAGTAACGTGCTCGCCTTTCTCACCCAGCGGCTGCTGCAGATCATCCCGACGCTGATCCTGGTGTCGATGCTGATCTTCGGCCTGCAGCAGCTCCTGCCGGGCGACCCGGCGTTGATCATGGCAGGCGAGGAGCGCGATCCCAAGGTGCTGGAGGAGATCCGCCAGCAGTACCGACTGAACGAGCCGATCCCGGTGCAATACTTCTATTGGATGAAGGGCGTGCTGTCCGGGAACCTCGGCGAATCGATGCGGCTCAAAAGCTCGGTGGCCTCGCTGGTCGCCGAAAAGCTGCCGGTGACCCTGCAGCTCGCCGGCATGGCGATCATCGTGGCGCTGGGTATCGGCATTCCCGCGGGCATCATCTCAGCCGTGAAGAAGGACACCGCGTGGGACTATGGCGCCAACATCTTTGCCCTGTGGGGCATCAGCACGCCCAATTTCTGGCTGGGCATCCTGATGATCTTCCTGTTCTCGGTGACCTTGGGCTGGCTGCCGGCCTCGGGCTACGTGCGGCTGGGCGAGGACTGGCGCGCCAGTCTCGCCACCACGGTGATGCCGGCCTTCGTGCTGGGCAACGCCATCGCCGCCGTCCTGATGCGCCACACTCGCAGCGCCATGATGCAGGCGATGGGCGCCGACTATGTCCGCACTGCGCGCGCCAAGGGGCTCTACGAACGGCGCGTGGTGCTGAAACATGCGCTGCGCAACGCCATGACGCCGGTGATCACCCTGGGCGCGCTCGAATTCGGCACCCTGCTGTCCGGCGCGGTGCTGACCGAGCAGATCTTCACCATCCCGGGCTTCGGCAAGCTGATCGTCGATGCCGTGTTCAACCGCGACTATGCCGTGGTCCAGGGTGTCGTGCTGGTGACGGCCACGACCTACATCGTGCTGAACCTGCTGGCCGACGTGGCCTACATGCTGGTCAATCCGAGGCTGCGCGGATGACCGCCGCCACGCTGCCCACCGTCGTCGTGGCCGACGCCACCGAAGAGAATCCATGGGCGCGCGCCTGGCGACGCCTCAAGCGCCGCAAGGGCGCCATGGTCGGGCTGGCCGTCGTGACGCTGTTCGTGCTGCTCGCCGTCTTCGCGCCGCTGATCGTGCCCTACGACCCCATCGCCACGAGCTGGACCGCCGTGCGCAAGCCGCCGTCATGGGCCCATTGGCTGGGCACCGACGAGGTCGGCCGCGACGTGTTGAGCCGCGTCATCTGGGGCGCGCGCGCTTCGCTGAGTGCCGGTCTGGTTTCCGTGGGCATTGCGCTCGGCGTCGGCGTGCCGCTCGGCCTGCTGGCAGGCTACGCCGGCGGCTGGATCGACGCGGTGCTGTCGCGCATCGTCGATGCCATGCTGGCCGTGCCGTTCCTGATCCTGGCCATCGCGCTTGCGGCCTTCCTGGGTCCCAGCCTCTCCAACGCCATGATCGCCATCGGCGTCACGGCGACGCCGATTTTCGTGCGCCTGACGCGCGGCCAGACGCTGGCGGCCAAGGTCGAGGATTATGTCGAGGCGGCCCGCGCCGTCGGCAATCCGCACTGGCGCATTGCGCTGCGCCACGTCCTGCCCAACATCGTGCCGCCGCTCCTGGTGCAGGCCTCGCTCGCCATCGCCGGCGCCATCATCGCCGAAGCGGCGCTTTCCTTCCTCGGGCTCGGCCAGCAACCGCCGTCGCCGTCCTGGGGCAGCATGCTGAATTCGGCGCAGCGCTTCATCGCCCAGGCGCCGTGGATGGCCTTCTGGCCGGGCTTTGCGATCTTCTTCGCCGTGCTGTCGTTCAACCTGCTAGGCGACGGCCTGCGCGACGCGCTCGACCCCCGGCACAAGTAGGCCCCGAGTCCGACGACCTAGTTAGGCAGCGACGTATCGACCCGATCGAAGGCCGCGACGCCCGAAGTGGCGGTGGTGGCGCGCTCCTCGATCAGGAGCTGGGCCACCGCGAGGAAATGCACCATCTCGCTGTCGCCGAGCTTTTCGGCTTCAACGATCAATGCGCGCACGCCATGCCACACGCGGAACAGAGCCGCCGCCTTCTTCTTGGCGGAAAGCGGCCGGCGACCATGCCGGCGCCGCACATTCGGCTCGACGATGATCTCGATCAATTCATCCCCCGCGATCGGACAGTCCGGTGATCCTACACGACCCCGGGGGAGGCGTCCCTCCCCCGGTTTCGCGTGCTTTCCCTCAGTTCGAGACGACCCCCAGCGGCAGCCCGGAGGCGTCGAGCTCCGCTTCGCGGCGCAGCGCGACCGATTCCGGCGCCTCGGCCGCCGGCAGCGGCTTGTTGGGATCGACGGGCCGCACCATGGCCACGATGCGCTTGGCGCCCGAACTTGCTTCCTCGGCGATCAGGCGACGCCAGCCGGTCTTTTCCCAGTACTTCACGTCGGCCGGCAGAACCTGGGCGTAGAGCATGTTGCAGCCGCGGCTGTCGGCCAGCGCGCGGCAGCGCTCGATCAGGAGCTGGCCGATGCCGTGACCGCGGAAGCGCTGGATGACGGCCAGCCGCTCGGGCATGGCGAAGGACTGGAACCAGCGCACGCGCAGCGCGCCCACCGGTTCGTCGCCGACATAGGCGATGATGTGGGTGGCGCCGAAATCATGACCGTCGAACTCCTCGGAGTACGGCACGTCCAGTTCGCCGATGAAGCAGGCAGCGCGGACCGCGAAGGCCTGCAGCGAGTCCTCCATCCTCATCGCCAGCCTGGTGGTGACGGCCTCGCCGCCGATCGATTGTGGAGTGGTACTCATGATCTGCTCTCTCAATTGGTGAGTCGTTCGACGCGCGGTGCGTGCGGGTTGGAAGCGCCACGCAAGGCCGACTTTTCGAGAATGCCCTCGACATCCAGGCGGTCTTCCGGCCGGTTGACGACCATGGGCGGGCTATCGAGCGCCACGGCGCCTTCGGCCGGCGTGAGATCGCAATAGACTGCGTAATATTCGTGGTCGGAGAAATTGAAGACCCTGTCGTCGACGCGGCGGAAGCCTTCTTTCTCCATCATCGGCATATGCCGCTTCTGAAGATGCAGATAGGCCCGGGCGTATCCCTTGCGCCGGGCGAACTCCTTGCACCACGCATTGATTTCGTGATGGATGCCGAGGCCGCGATAACGCCGCAGCACGACGCAGCGCTCGAACTTGCAGAACGACTGGAACCAGCGCAGGCGCATCGTGCCCGCGGGCTCGCCGTCGACATACATGATGACATGCGTGGCGGTGTAATCGTTGCCGTCGAACTCTTCGTCGTAGGGGCACTGCTGCTCGCCCATGAAAACGGCAGCGCGCAGCGCAAAAGACTGCAGGAGCTCGTCGGACGTCGCCGCGAGCTTGATGGTCACGACGGGCGCCAAGGTCGGCGGCGTCGTCATTTGCACGGTCATATCAGTCCCCCTCGGTCAGTACACCACTGTCATTCCGGAAGCGGCGACCCCCAGCCGTCACCACCGGAAGATTCGCCGTCAATTGCTCGAGCACGTCGGTCACGACCGCCGACGTCATGCCCTTGGCGCCGCGACGGATCGCCGTCGCCGAAACGCCGTCGCGGCGCAGGATGCGCCACGGATAGATCCAGCCACACTCGTCGGTGATCTGGCGCACGTACATGCCACCGTTATCCGTGCCGTGCAGGCTGTGCAAGCGAACGCCGGGGTACCGCCTCTTCACTTCGGCGATGACGCCCTGGAAGCCCCGGCTGTTGTAGGTCTCGGGATAGAACGCGACCTCGACCTTGTCCTTCATGCCGGCCTCGGCAACGGCCAGCTCGATCAGCACCTTGCGCGTCTCCGGCGGCAGGAACTTGTTGCCGGTGGGGAAGTAGTCGACGGCGACGTCGGCCTTTTCGGTCTTCTCTAAGATCTGGAAGCCGTTCTCCAGCCGGCCGACCCTGAGCTCGCCCTTGCGGAACGCGTCGGCATGTATCCGGGGGATCAGCGTCGGATGGATGATCACCTTCTCCAGGCCGCGCTCCTCGATGGCGCGGCGCAGGATGTCGAGATGGCTGTTGTGGAACGGATTGAAGGTGCCGAAGAACATCCCGATGCCGCCGCGTGGGGCCGCGACCGAGCGAATGTCCGACAATAGGCCGACGCCGAAGAACACGGCGCCGAACACGAAGCCCGAGATCAGAAACGCTTCGCGGGCTCCCGGGACGCCGGCGGTGCCAACCGCGGCCAGCACGAGATTGATCGACACGCCGATCAGCACGTTGCGATTTGCATCACCGATGCCGCGCTGGAAAAGATAAAGGCCGACGTACTGGGCACCCTGAGACGCGAGCGTCGTGATGAGCGCAGCAGACGCGAAGCCGCCCACCGACGCGATGCCGTCGCGGTTCAGAGCCCCTCCCCAATACATGATCCAGAATACCGCCAAGTTGAAGGCAAACTGCGGGATGAAGCGCCCCAGCCGGCCGCACGTCACGAAGCCGAACCTGTTATTGGCCCACAGTTCGGCCTTGTTGCTGAGCTTGGCGTAGCTCGGGAGAAAGACCCCGGAAAAGACTGACACGCCGATCAGCGCCGGGTTAGCCCAACTGCCGTGCGCGTACGCATAGCTCAAGTATGAAACCAGGCCGACGAATGCCGCCATGCGCGTCGACGGACTGCGCATCCAGCGGCCAAACCTGTCGGCATAGGCCGACGGTGGCGTCGTTTTCTTCTCCGAGCCGATGGCGGCCACCGAAGCACCCTAGCCCCGTTACGAAAGCGTCAATCGGGCAACTAACTACAGGTTGATTGACTAACGAATACGAGAACTAGATACACACAGGCTCAATTCCACGCAGGTGATGAAAAAAGCCGCCTAATGCCCTATAAACGAGACGGAAAACGACATTTCACTGATAATAGGGTAAGATAAACCACGTGGCCCCTTTTAAGTAAACTTAAGCTCGACAACCTTATTTGTATCGATTGTTGCAATGGTTACGATTCCTCCGCGCAAGAGCAAGGTCCCCAATATCCTCGGCGACTGGGACGACGTTCGTTTTTTCCTCGCAGTTGCAAAAACCGGCAGTTTCAGCGCCGCCGCGACCCAGCTCAATACCAAGCAGACGACGGTCGGCCGGCGGATCCAGGCGCTTGAGCGCCGGCTGGGCGCCAAGCTGTTCGACCGCCACCGCCACGGCATGGAAGTGACGCCCGCCGCCCGCGGCGTACTCGTCCAGGCCGAATCGATGCTGTCGAACGCCACCTCGATCGAGCGCCATCTGGCCGGCCTCGACCGCGAGATGGCGGGCGTGGTGCGGGTGGCGGCGACCGAAGGCCTCGCCGCGCAGTGGCTGGTGCCGCGCCTCACCGAGCTCAGGCGGCGGCATTCCGACATCGTCGTGCAGGTGATCGTGGGCGACCAGGTGCTCGATCTCGCCACGCGCCAGGCCGACCTCGCCATCCGCTTCTTCCGGCCGACCTCCAACCAGCTCGTCGCCGCCCGGGTCGGCCAGTTCAACATGTCGATCTTCGCCTCACCCGGTTACATCGAGCAGTTCGGCCTGCCCCAGGAGCTTGACGATCTGCGCGAACACCATATCGTCGACCACACCACGCTGCACAGCCTGCCGGCGATGAAGCCGTGGAGCGAGGTCGTCGAGCGCAGCTCGAACGTCGTGCTGCGCACCAACTCCTCGCATTCGGCGATGGAGGCGGTGAAGGCCTCGTGGGGACTGTCGATCTTCCCGAGCTACAGCAGCAAGACCGCCAATCTCATCGAGGCGCCGATCAACCTCAACATCGTACGCGATATCTGGCTGGTGTCGCACGAGGAGACCAACAAGGGCGCCCGCATCCGCGCCGTGATCGACTACGTGCGCGAGCAGTTCCGCCAGGACGAGCGCGAGTGGTTCTCGGCCTCCATGCGCGGCGAGGCGATCGCGGCCGCCTAGCTAGCGCCGCCTTTCAAGGCAGAGCCGCCTTCAGCCGCCGGCACATCGCTTCGATCTCGGCCATGTCGCCAGGCCTGGGTTCCCAATTGAGCAGCACATCGTCGTTGGGCCGACGCGGCATGATGTGGATGTGCAGGTGCGGCACGCTCTGGCCGGCCCCGGCGCCGTTGGCCTGAAGCAGATTCACGCCGACGGGTTTCAGCTCCTTCATCGCCGCCTGGGCGACCCGTTGCGCGCTCCTGGCAACAGCAGCCAGCACCTCGGGCGGAATGACGTCGACGGTCGGCCAATGGCCCTTGGCGACGGCCAGCGCATGGCCCGGGTTCACCGGATTGATGTCCATGAAGGCGATGGTCTCGTGGTCCTCGAGCAGCTTGAAGCAGGGGATCTGCCCGGCGACGATCTTGCAGAAGATGCAATTCGGATCAGTCGGATGGCTCATCGCGTCTTCTCCAAAGCCGTCCCAAGCTCACGCAGCCGCTGGAACGGCTGCCCGCCGGGGGCCAAAGCGAGATCGAAGCCGAGACGGCCCAGCCTGGCAATGCCATCGCGGCCGAAACGATCGCGCAGCGACTGGGCAACCCAGCCCTCACTCTGACG
>Ga0209648_10001580_pt1 | contig 18517 bp, 17 predicted proteins | sample GraSoi2013_115cm_FD_185830 | JGI IMG/M metagenome (GOLD analysis project Ga0209648, IMG submission 185830) | Grasslands soil microbial communities from the Angelo Coastal Reserve, California, USA - Sample 9_17_2013_115cm (SPAdes) (version 2) | ecosystem: Environmental > Terrestrial > Soil >...
ATTCTGCGGAATAGCTCCTCCCTGGTCGCCTGGTGCAGAGCTATCCGGGGTCTTGGGTTCACTTGGTCGGATCACGGGCTACTCGCAGAAGTGCCTCGGTCTGCGTGAGATTGGTGGGATACTCACCTAGCCTCGTTCGGCATCCTGCCATGTTTTCACCAACTTGCATTAAAACCGCATGACTATTGGCGATTTCTACGACCTCGCCTGTTTCAACTCTTTCAATCCTTCCGCATAAATAGCGCCAATTTCGGGCTTAAACAGACACCAAAGACACCAAGGCCGGAACTACTTCTTTACTTCTTCTAATGACCGTTCGGGAGATGGGCGACGAGAACATCGTGGTTCTTCACCATTGGAGAAGGATTGATCAATTCCTTTGCCAAGGCTCCCTCAGCATCCGGCCCAGTCAGAGACTCCAGAAAAGATGCGGATTCCCAGAAGGACAAGAGCAAGAATTCGGTACAATCCGTGCGTCTTCTGGATAATAGTATCGCGCCCCGATTACCTGCAGCCTCGCGATACGTTCGGAACAATTCCTCCTGAATGTACTTGAGATGTTCTCCGGTCCTTGATTCTGACGCAACTCCATGCCATATACGCGCGATCATTGGCTTTTGTGGCTTCCCTCACTGAAAGGCCTTTCCCAGAACTGATGGCACGACTCTGCAAGTCCAAAGGTGCTTCAGTGTTAGAGAGCAAGAAAGACGCCGAACCGGAGGCGCAATTACTTATGTCGCCACTCCGAGAGTTCTCTCTCTTTTCTTCTATCAACTACCACCTGGTCTCGGCGAAGGTGTCAGTTTTTTGCCGCCTCCGCCTTCGGCAATTCCCGCAGCCCCGGCAAACTCACGTGGAAGAAGGCTTCGACCTGGGATTTCTGGTCGCCCGTATAGGCCCCCGCCCAGTTTTGCAAGACCTTGCCTTCAGGCGAAATGACGATCGTTTGTGGCGTTCCGCCCAGCCTGTAGGCGGTGCGCGCTTCAGCGGACAGGCCGGAAAAGATTGAAAGCTTAAGGTCATTCCTGGCGACGTACTGTGCTAGGCCCGCTTCTGATAAGGAGAGACCGATGAAGCGATACTCGACCCCTTTTCGAGTGACCAGTTCCTTAAAGTTGTCAATATTACGTGTACACCACGAGCATGGTGGCGTGAAGACATAAAGTACCGTCGGCTTCGACACTCGGCTGTACTCAATTCTTTGCGCCTTCCCCGCGAGGTCGATCGCTTCGAACGGTGGGACAGTTGCTCCAGATTTCAGCTGCTGCTGCGGCCTGAGGCCGAAAACATGATTCAGCTGTTTAAGCTTGTGCGCAAGCACCACGTTGGCCACAACCGATGCGCTCAGCATCAAAATGAGGATAGTCCGCTCTTTCATGTGGATCATGGCTTCCGGGAAGAACGATCCTTCACACCTGTAAGACCGACCTGCCCGGACGGCACGTCAGCGTCAGATCGCGGATAAGGCTACGTCTACGAGCACTGGTTAAAGAAAGCGCCACAGGTTCCCCCGCTAGAGTCCTGGCAAAACAGCACATATCCGCTTGCGTCGCATGAATCTACCACCCCCACATCGCACTGCCATCCGTAGATTGAGCCGCAGAGAAAATCGGCAGACTGCCTGATGCTATCACACTGCGTTGGGGTACAAGCCGCTAACGGTGTGGCGGCGACCGTGATGAAAGCGTAGATCATGCCCGCGCCGACCAAACTATACAGAATCAAAGAACGAACCTTCTTCATGGCGATTCTCCTTATTTCCTCAATCTACTGTCGTGCAAGATTGCACGTACGACTTCGCTTCCTACTCATAAAGGGGACGGGACCGATTGTCCATCGCATTTTATTGGCCGATTCGATAATCTATTGGCCATTACGCAACTAGGTTACCGTTGCTCGACCCTTCGCTAATTAACCGAGCATAAAGCCGGAACTCACTGGGGGTTCGACTGTAGTGCTTCTTAAACTCGCGCACAAAATGACTCAAATCACCCGCACCGCTTTCGAAAGCCACTTCTTTAACGGTCAGGAACGATTCGTGCAACAGCTTGGCGGCTCTTTGCATTCGCACATGTTTGAGATATCGCATCGGAGTCAAGCCAGTTTCGCTTTTGAAGATTTGACGAAGTCTCGTTGGAGAAAGATTGACGCTTCTCGATATGGTCGCCTCTGAAAGCCTGGCCCTTGGACATCCCGCCATTAAGTCAATAACCGATTTGACGCGAACATCCATAAGCTAATGTGAGCTGCTCCTTTTCTATTTCTGTCTTAAGAAAATCACCTCTTCCAAACGTTCCCTTGGTCCCGCGTCAGAAATTGATTCGGAGCCTATCGTTGTTGCGAAGACTCCGACTTCTGAAGCTTCCGCAGCTTCGGCAGTTTCCGCCAGCGCAGGTATTGATCGGGATCATAGTCAGGAGCTTCGCCATCGCAACATTGCATCCAAAAGCGAAACCAGTCCACGTTCCGTTGAAATGAGGCAACCCATTCAAATGGCGTATCGGGTGTTCACCCTTGGGATAACGAATAGCTCGACCGTTTACACCAGCCAGTCCCAGGCAAGGAGAATTCGTAGCCGGGACCTGCTTTGCGGGCAAAGCTGGGTTTGATCAATGTTCAGCCCCGACACCACCGAGATATTCGGAAAACCAGTTCAACATTCGTACTTCGGCGTCGCGTTTGTTCGCCGGACTCCACCACTCCGGAGCGTGCTGCTCACCGGGATAGCGGCGGTACTCGACAGTCTTGCCCAACCAATTCAGCGTTGAGAACAGATATTCTGATTGCGCGACATTATCACTCGTATCCGAGAGTCCCTCCAGCATGAGCAGCGTCGTCGTGATCTGGTCCAGATGATAGCCCGGCGAATTATCGATATACGCTTGAGGTGTTTTCCAAGGAGGAACCCCGATCCCCATCTGCTTCATCACCCAATCCGCGGCGCCTGTATTGTCCATGTCCCCTGCGAATTGCGATGACAGATCGTAGATTCCGGCTCCGCTCGATTCCATTGCGGCGCGGAAACGCTTGGTCTGGACCAGCAGAGAGAGCACGTCATAACCTCCGGAGCTGTGGCCTATCACGCCAATCCGGTCGGGATCAGTGATTCCGCGCTGGACGAGTTGATCGACCGCGGGAAGAACCTGATCGGCGATGCCGCGCATGACAGCTCCAGGCTTCCAGGTTACGTCTGGAAACAGCACCGCGTAACCGCGCGTTGCAAACATTTGCAGGTTGTAAAACTGCTGACCGTTGACCCCAAACGCGTTTGCATAATTGGCAATTGCTTGCTGATAAACCCAAACAATGGTGGGGTACTTATGACCGGGCATATAACCAGCGGGCATGAGCACCAAGGCGCGGGACTTCTCGCCCGCAGAGTTCGTCCATTCCAGCAACTCGCGTTTGCCCATCTCGATGGCGGCGAGTGCAGGATTGAGAGTAGTGAGCCGCTTGGGCGCCTGTCCGTTGCGAATGATCCACAAATCGGCTGGTTCGGTTGCAGACTCCGACGTGAAAACGACAAGATTTCGACTATCGGAAGCAGACACCTGCCCGACAGCTACACCTCCAATCGCGCGCTCTTCCTCAAGAATGGTCGACGTCACACCGGTTCTTATATCGATTTCGTAGATTCCGTCGGGTCCACCTGCCACTGATCTTCCAAGGACCCAGATAGCCGTCTTGCCTGTGGGAGACCAAAGGCAATCGTTCGTGCGTCTAACAATGTAGTTAATTCGAAAACCCTTGACCGTAGCCAGCGTCCGTGTGCGGCCATCCTGAGCTGCGCACTCGCGAATGGAATCGCCGTCTTGGAATATCACCGCACCACTATCGTCCTCCCACAATGGCGCTTCGTTGTTAGCAGTGTCTGCGACTGGACATTCTTTTGTCTTTAGCGACTCATCCTTTGACTGAGATCCGACCCACGCAATGACAACTTTGCGCTCCGTAGGAAGCCCCAAAGTGCGATAGGCAATGAATCGACCGTCTGGCGACCATGAAACCCGTGCACTCAACGGGAATGCCAAAGGTGCTGCTTCTGCGATTCGAACAGCCTTATCGCCATTCACCGATACGAGCCAGAGATCCCAGTAGTTCTGGTTTTGCGCGCCGTCTCGCCGTTGTATGTCTGAACGATGACGCGCGTGTACCAACCTGCTTGCATCTGGTGCCACCGCCGCCACGCCCGAGGAAACAGAGGATAGTTCGGTCGTATTACCCGTCTGTACATCAATCTCAACAAGCCGTTGGTCGATTAGATTTGGGCCGCTGGTAGACTGTCGATCAGTTGAATGCCGGGGCGATATCCGAACCTGCACTGTAGGTTTGTCCGAATCTACATCGTGCCCCGTATCGAGAGTGGCCGGAGTCTTGTCGACTATTGAAACCTCAAACATGGACGTTATGACGGCAGATCCATGCTTCGCCCAGCGAATCTCGGCCCAGGGATAGAGACCGAACGGACGCTGCGTCACTCGACTTGCCCCACCACTCGCACTCCAAATCCAAAGGTGAGTACCTTTTCCATCGTTGGCAAAGAACGCGAGGCGGCTTCCATCCGGGGACCAGCTTGGCATCCAAGCACTAACGCCTGAGGGTGTGATTTCCGTTAATCGACCCGATGAAGTATCTCCTATCATAATCCGACATCCATCGAACTGTGCGATGTTACTTTGAACGGGGCGCTTGAGCCGACGATCTTCAATCGTGAATGCCACCCATCGTCCGTCAGCCGTGATGGCGAGCGGCTGAAAGTCTTTTATAAATAACATTCCAAGGAGGCTGTCGACAGAAATCGGCTGCAACCGGCTATCAGCGTCGTTCACAAACGCATGCGACATCCGAATCACTAGGACGACGAGAAACGCGAATACGCGAGAACCTCTCATTAAAGATATCCCTTTTCTTCGCTGTGCTTCCCCTGCGCGACCTCCGACTCTTGCTCGCGTTTGCGCATGGCGCAGTCAAAACATGAATTTCAGCGCGAACTGAATCGAGCGAGGCCCTCCCAGTTGATAGAGGGGATTGAAGGGTCCGGTGCCCGTAGTCCCGGGAGCAGCGAGGCCCACATTGAGGGTCTGACTTGATAATCCAAAACCGCCAGCCTGAAAGCGCCCACTGGGCTGCCCAAAGTTTGGATGATTGAGTACATTGAACAATTCTGCCCGGAACTGCAACTTGACTGATTCGTGTATCGGAAAATCGCGGTGAACAGCAAAGTCCCACTGAGCTGCGCCGAATCCCCGGAGAAAATTTCTCGGTACATTGCCTTGACGAAGCGCCTGGCCACCCGAGTTAGGAGGGTCCGTGAATGCAGCCGTATTAAACGCTTTGCCCCCTGGGTATTGAGGACCAAACAGGTAGAGCGGCTGCCCCTGAACCAGATCGGGTCGTACATCCGCAGCGACACCATTGAGTCGAGGGAACTTGCCGTCAGACACATCAACCGGAGGAGCGGAGCGTGCCTGAACCACATTCTCAAGGGACCAGCCGCGGAGAATCGACTTCATGAACAGATTCCGCGCCGGCCCTGGGATGTCATACGTTGCCGCAAAAGAAAACGCATGGCGGATATCGAAGTCGGATGGACCGCGGTTTGTATTGTTTCCGGGGATGTTGCGATTCGACAGGAGTTGTGTTGAACTGGCGGACCCTGTATCGATCGAGTGTGCCCAAGAGTAAGAAGCAAGGGCCTGCAAGCCATGTGACAAACGCCGCTGAAATTGCACTTGAAGGCCGTCGTAATCCGAGGTTGCGGAATTGTCCACGAGTTGTCCGATTGTAATGTTCGGGTTGCTAGGCGGCGATTGGAGGAATGTGGTCTGGAGAAGGCGCCTTCCGGCTGCGCCAACGTAGGAAAGCGTCAATGCTTGCTGCCCGCCGAGCGCCTCCTCCAACGCAACATTCCACTGCAGTGTATATGGCAGATTCAAGTCCGGGTTAGGCGCTGCGACGTTGGCAAGTGTGGCCACAGAAGGAATAACCGGAGGCGCGCTGTTCGCCGGAGAAATGGGAAACGCCCCCGCTGCTCCAGCCAGGATTTTCGTCAGTCCGAAGGGAGGAAAAGTTCCTGCCGCTGCTCCCGTCTGGACACTCGCAAGGTCATAAAAAACTCCAAAGCCTCCTCGAAGCACTGTTTGCCAGTCACGATTCTGCAGCACTTGGTACGCAACACCAATTCGTGGAGCAACATTTTCGTATCGAGTTTTGAACGGAGGCGTTCCTGCCGGAGCAATGGCCAATTGCGAAAGATCGTTAAGGTTAAAACCCGTCACGGCCGGGAGGCTCGGCCCACTTAGACTAGATGGAGCGAAGTCGACATCCCATCGCAGGCCGTATGTTAGCGTAAGACGGGCCCCGAAGCGCCAAGTGTCCTGAGCGAAAGCGCCAAGGTTTCGGAACAATAAGGATGTAGCAGCGAGAGATTGTGTTAACGTTTGTAACGTATTATTGCCCGTTTCCGCTGCGGCGATAGAACCAAAAAACACCTGTTGCAAGTATTGTCTGGGCTGCTGAACGGGCGACAGGCGACGATAGTCCACGCCGAACTTCAAGCTGTGCGAGCCTTTTTGCACGGACAAGCTGTCAACAAGATTGACCTGCCGCTGGGCATTTTGGGTATTGGCGCCGTCCGTCAAGGCCCCAGACTGCAGGGCGATGATTTGGAAAGCAAGCAGCCCGTTCTGGCTTGTAAACGGACTTGGAAAAGGCAGGCTGGTCAGCGGAACCGCGCCCCCAAAGTCATCCAAGAAGCTGTGACTCTTGGCATTGGTTCGGCTGTAGTTAAACCGCAGATCATTGATGATGCGGGGAGAGATGGACCACGTCGCACCCAGAGTAGCGGTTTGGGTTGTGATCTGGATTGGGGTGACAACGCTCGGGGCCTGTGCTCCTCCTCCACGCTGAACGACCTCCGACGGTGAATAGTTGTAGCGCGCAAACAGGCTGATCCTGTCAGACAACCTGTGGTCAAGACGCAAGCTGGCGGCATCCAGGGAAGAGCTGCTGGCAAAGCTGGAATTGAACCCGGCAACACCGGTTACAGCGTTGTCTGCGCCATTCGGTAGAGGATACGCCTTTAGGAAAGGCTGCATCACTAGGGCTGCACCTTGACGTGCGGCGAGGTCGGGGACTGTTGATATGACAGTTTGCGGCAGGCGAAGCCGCAGACCCTCATAAGAAAAGAAAAAGAAAGTCCGATTCCTGAAAATTGGACCGTTGAACGTACCTCCAAAGTCGTTCTGCCGCTCTTTCGGTTTGGGAATGGCCGGCGTAACGAAAGTATTAAACCAGTTGTTCGCGTCCAGAGCGTCGTTACGCAAGTAGTCGAAAAGCGTCCCATGGAACTGATTGGTCCCCGAGCGGGTCGCAATAGAAATCTGTGCTCCCGGAGTGCGGCCAAATTCCGGCGCGTATGTCGACGTCTGGATACGAAACTCTTGCATGGCGTCTACTGAGACCAGGCTGTTCGTCCCGCCCAGAGCGCTGAAAGACCCAATCGATCCAGCCATTCCGTTTGTACTGCCTCCTGAACTAACGGCACCGACACCGATATTGGCGCTCACCCCATCCACCGTCCAATAGTTGGAGGCTGCGCGCTGCCCGTTTACACTGAACTGTCCCTCATCGACTGCATTCGCAGTAACAACGACGACCCCAGGGGTGAGTTCGACCAGGGTTTGAAAACTCCTGCCGTTCATCGGTAGGTTTTCCGCAAATTGCCGATCCACAACTGTGCTTACCGTCCCGTCTGTTGTGTTAAGCACCAGTCCGCCCGCTTCGACCGTCACCGTCTCATTCACGGATCCTATTTGAAGCTCGAAATTGATTGACGCCACGTCTTGGACGTGAAGCTCGACCCCGCTTTTCACGATACTTTTGAAGCCATCCTTATCGAGAGTCATCCTGTAAATGCCGGGTTGAAGAGATGGAACCCGGTAAATGCCTTGATCATTTGTGACGGTTTTAGATCCTACATTCGTCGCGAGATTGGTGATGATGACAGTGACATCGGGCACGCTCCGGCCATTCGGGTCCGTGACTAGTCCCGTAACCGCAGCCAGTTCATCGGCTCGACACATAGCCAAGCCTCCCAAGCACGCGAAGATCAACACAAACGCTCGCATCGAGAATCGTTTCACAGGCGCTTCTCCTTCGAGGAACTTCACACTCTAAATAGGCTATTCCCGTTTCGAAGCGATTTGTGTCAGACCTGACTTGTGAAAATCTGATGAACTCCTCCGCATTCGCCTCGCTCAAGTTCGGCGGTCCGGCACACTGCCCGTGATGTCGGAAGGGGTGCAACAATGGATTCTTATTTCTTTTCTAGCCACGCGCGACTAGACGCCAGCCGCTGCGTTTTTCACGGATGGTTCGGAGGGCCTATGAGGTTTGCGTAAAGGACTTTCTTGCCGCGCGGAGCCGTACTGCCGCCAAAGGGCTCAACCGTGACGAACACAGCGTCAATGTGGGAGAGCACATCTGGGTGGTTCACCGTTAGAACCCACCGGCTCGTCGATTTGTCGTCAACGGTGAAGAGGCCTAGATTCAGAGGCTTCCCTAGATTCGCCTCGCGGTATCCCCATGCTTGGAAAGCGCCCAGTTTGTGATTCTGCCGATTTTGCAGATCGAATGCGTAAAACACGAGAACCTTCTTCTCCACGTAGTAGACGCGTCCATAGGTGCGCTTCGTTTTGCCGTCACCCGTCACGTCGTAAACATCCACGATGTGAAGATCACGTGCACCGAACAGATTTCGTGCCTCGCCTTCGCTGGGCGATGCCGCGCCCGCGCCAGTTTCCGAAGGGGACTGCGCGTTTGCTTCAAGAGTTGTATCCTCGCCGGCTTCCCCTTTCGCAACGAGTTGCGCATTCGCTTGGCGTGCCTGGTACAGTTCTGCAAGAGCTTCGTGCAGCTTCGCATCGGAATCGCGTTGAAGCCTTGCCAGTCTTTCCCGGTCGCTATCGTTCATTGCCAGCTGCTGTCTGAGCTGTTCTGCAGTTGTAATTGCGCCTACCAACTTCTCTTCACTGGCTTTTTCTCGCTCGCGCAGCTCTTCGTTCTTTGCTTCAGACCCCGCTAAAGATTTTTCCAGAGTATCGCGTGCTTTTTGACTCTCTCGCAGAGACCGCACCACGGCACTGTCAGAACCATCCCTGTCATTCTTCTTCTGTTGTTTCAGAGAATCGACCACTGACTGCAATCCGCGTGAATGTGCGCGCTCCGCCGATACGTCCTTCGTGGTGCGCCACAACGCAATCCCACCTACGGCGACGGCAACCGCTAGGAGAATCGTTGCGGCAATGCCGTAGACGGCCGGACGATACGTCCACAGAGGGGCAGGATGAGTCTTCCCTGCTTCGCCCCTGCGAACCCCTCCACGCGGTTGCTGGGCTGAGGCATCCGCCTTTAACCGATCCCGAAGCCGTCCAAGATGTTCCCGCGCTTTCGTTTCATCAGCATCCCCAAGACCGATATCTTCAATGGGGTGGGCGGCTGCAGCGGCTACACCAAGATCATTCGACGCCACGTCCGCAAACGCCTCATATACCTCCCGGCACGACACACACTCCGCGAGATGGTGACGAAGGCGCTGCAACTCAAGCGGACTCAATTCTCCTATCGCAGCCAGTGCCGCAAGTTCTCCAAAGGTTTCGTGCTGTGGGCACGAGCTAAAGCTCGATTTCATACTCTTCCTGTCTCTTTGTCGGAATCGCCGCCCGAACCTGGCCTCGGCGAACTCCTTCAGTCAAAAACGTCTTCAACGTTTTTAGCCCTCTATAATAGCTATTCCTGATTGCACCCAATTCTTTTCCTTCCATCTGCGATATTTCCCGCAAAGTGTGGCCTTCAAAATGCAACAACTTCACAATTCGTCGCTGTGCCGGATTCAGAGACGCGAGGCACTGTTTCACAATCTCTTTCTCTTCGACACTTCTCTGTATAAATTCTGCCTGGACCAGCGCCGGATCACGACCATCGCCAGCTTCATCGACGTGTGGAGCGTAGAATTGGCGGTTACAGAGGTATGTTCGACGCTTCAATGATTTGTAGTAGCCGAATTGTAGAACCCACGTCCGCGCTGTACCTACAGAAGGGTCAAACCGTTCTCGCTGCTGATGAATTGCAAGAAACACTTCTTGGACAACATCTTCCGCCTCCGACCTGTCCCGAAGAATCTTGAACGCTAAGCTTAGTGTTGGCCGAAAAAAACGCAAGAAAAGCAGATCGAAACAGTCCTCGCACCCGTGCGCGATGTTGTGAAGCAACGCTTCATCGGTGAGCAGTCCGAGATGCTGGTGTCCTGCCATTTTGGGCGAATTATAACCGTGCAATTCGGGCCCAACAAGCGCCAACAAACTTCGCCTACCCACTTTATTTTTTCATCTGTCTGATACAAATCGCCTTCTTCAGGGTATACAGAAGCGGCCGTCCCTCCCGGCAGTGACGTGACCAACTGAAACACACCGGGTGCTTTCAGGGTATAGATAAGTAAGTGCGTGGGTACTGGACCGACCCAGTATTCGCAAGCGGAGCGATTCGTTTTGGAACGCCTCGTTAAGCCGTTCCTGCGGGCTGAGGAGTGTCCATGTACCCCGGCGTCGAACTCCGACTGTATCGCTATGTCGCGGTGCTGGCGGAGGAACTTAATTTCACCCGCGCAGCCGCACGTTTGCATGTCGCTCAACCTTCGCTGAGCAAGCAAATCCGCGAACTGGAGACCTACCTCGGCGCGCAACTTTTCGAGCGCACCAAGCGAGACGTGCGTTTGACGGCGGCGGGAGAGGCATTCACGGCGGAGGCTAGATTGACGCTTTTCCACGCCGATCGCGCGGTCCAAGGTGCGCGGGCGGCGAAGGGACAGTACCGCGGCCCCTGGAGCCTCGGCTATTCGCCGCTGATCGACTTGCGCATTCTGTCCAGAGTGCGGGGACATTTGTCATCGACACATCCCGCAGCTGACGTGCGTCTAGTTAGCGCGCACACGTCGGAGCAAGCCGATGGTCTGTTGCGCGGAACGCTCCACGCGGGACTCGTCATTCTGCCAGTTCGGGAACAAGCGCTGGTCGCGGAGGGATTGTATCGCGAGGCGCTGGTTCTGGCGTTGCCCGCGGGACATCCGCTGGCGACTAAAGATACGGTCGAAATAACGGATCTCGATGAAATTCCGTTGGCGACCATACGCGGGGACATCGAGCCACGCTTCGGCGAGGACTTGAATCGGATTTTTGGAGTGGCACGCGTACGCCCGCGCATAGCCCAGCAAGCAACGACACAAGCGGAAGTGCTCGAACTCGTTCTGGAAAGCGGTTTTCTGGCGGGGTTGATCATGCCTTGGGCTCAGCATCCAGCACGAGAAGGAATCGTGTTTCGCAGGCTGGTGGACGAGTTTTTGACCGCGGAAGTGGGCCTCGCCTACCTCCGGGACTACGGTTCTCCGATCTTGAAGTCCTTGCGCAAGTTTCTAATCGACGTATTCCAGCCTTTGTCGCCCGAGTCTGGCGGGCCCGAACGCCGAGCGCGCCAGATGACCCTCTTTTGACTGCAATTCGCCTGCGGGCAGTTGGCCCGCTCAGGCAGCCGAGCATGTATAACACTCATCGTGTGTAGACTCATCGTGGTCATCGCTTCGAAGATGGCCGCGTGCCAACTAGCGACCCCAGAGCCTATTTCGGAAAGCAAGTGCGCAAGTTGCGCCTTGACCGTGGCCTCTCGCAAGAAAAGCTGGCTGAACTAGCCGATTTGCATCGCAACTACGTAGGCGGCGTCGAACGGGGCGAACGGAATATCGCGATCATAAACATCGTTGCGCTGGCACACGCACTCAAAGTAAAGCCCGCCAAACTTCTCGAAACCCTGTCTTAACTACTTCTCCAGAGCCCTACCCCCCATTGGTTTCCAACGCTCGTCTTCTCCACGCATGCCTTCTTATTACGAGTTTCGCCCCTAGAAATTAAGACATTTTCTGGTGTTGAGTGTGCTTGCTTGAGTTCGTATGCTAGGCACGTGCTGAGAAGCGCCGTTCTCAATTGCTATGATGTCACCTTAGGAAGCGAGGACTATGACTCAACTAATGCCGCCGGTACTCGTTAGTGTACTATTTGCAGTTTCGCTGCTAGCCAGCATTCCTGCTCGTGCCCAGCACATGAACGAGAAAGACTCCCCCTGTGCAGATGTCGTAGTGACGGTGGACCTTGCTAATTGTCTTTCAAAGGCAAGAGATTCATCCGACGCGAAGCTCAATTCTCTTTACAAGGACCTCCGCAAGAGACTCGATGTGAGTGATGCCGAGCGTCTCGTCGTGGCCCAACGGTTGTGGATTCAGTATCGCGATGCAAACTGCTCGGCTGAGCGGAAACTCTATGAGAGTGGAACGGCATCGTCCCCGGCATATCTTGCCTGCCTTGAAGCGATGACCAGAGCGCGTACGAAAGAACTCGAAGTCACGTATGCGGTGAAATTGAAATAGCTATCGATAAATCCCCTTTACATTAACGCCTCAACCGAGTTTTTCCGCAACCTGCTAGTATCGAATGCTCCCCCTCTCCCCCAAGCCCTGACAAGAGGGATCACTAGCCAAACCAAGAGGTCGCGGGCGGACGCCTCGCATCCTCGGCCCAACATCCGGGCGCCACTTCCGCCTTCCTACCTTGTCCTCTATCCCAATGACAGCCACAGCCCATCCCATCGCGTTCCTTCCTCGACAAACCAGACGCCCTACTGGAGGGCCTCCGGTGCTTCACGGCTTTCCGCCCGCTCCCACGAACCACAGGTTTTCATCAAGCCTTCCAAGTGACGCAACTCACCCTTCCTGCGAGACCCAATACTTTCAATTGCACCAAATGTTTGAAACCGATTTCGGCCGCAACCCGTTTTTTCGGACACGAAACCAGACACCACGTTAAGAGCCTCGCGCTACGTCCCTTCCTCTCCCACCACCGTGCCCTCTGCTCCGCCTACCGCCGCCACTTCGAATCTCAGCCGATTCTCTCGGGCGAACTCCAGTGCTTTCACCTGTACGACTTTCCCGCCAAGACCGAGGGCTTCTTCCCAGCCCAGATGCACGTAGCGTTCGGGACGAGCACCGATCACGGACTTGGGGTCCGACGCATACAGCCCGTCCACGTCCTTGACGAGCCGGCAACGCCTTGCGCGCAGCTCATGCGCCAGAAACCAACGCTGTCAAATCAGAACCGCCGCGACCCAGCAATACCGTGCTCCCTCTAGCCGTTCGGGCGATGAAGCCGGGAACGACAACCACCTCCGATTGGGTGAATGCCGACCAAATACGCTCGGCACTCACTCCGCACAGTCTCGCATCGAGCGGCGCTCCCTCGGCGACCAATCGAATTTGCTCTGGACCTAAAAGCTTTGCCCCAATCCCCGCTCCCGCGAGCGCAAGAGCCAGTAGCGCCGCAGCCTCCTCCTCTCCAGTGGCTACCAGTCGCGTCACCGCTTCCTCGTTTGTCGGCTCCCCGTAGGCGCTGGCGCGCTTGAAAAGCTCCTCGGTTGTATTTCCAAATGCTGAAACGACGGCAAGCACATATTGTTCGCTACCCAGCCACCGAGCAATTTCCACCACAACGACCGGCAAATCGTCTTCCCTCCGTAACACCGAGCTGCCAAATTTGACGACCGTGAGCCCGTTCCGAAACATGAGTCCTCCGTTCCGTGGTACAGAATCCAGACACGATCTGCCGTGGGATTTTTTGAGGGCAGCGCCTCCGTGCCAAAGAATGCTCGGAGGGCTGTAGAGAAAGAACTTCTCTCTGAAACTCTACTAGCTCTTTAGCAGTTTTTTACGTGGAGCAAGTCGCCCTAAATCGCCACGTTCACATCATCGCTCTTAAAGCACGACCGCTCTTTCTCGCATAACTGGACGCTGCTCGTCAAGAGGTTCCGAAATCATTCCACTGTTCACCGGCGCACTGGTGACGACTAGGCAGCGACCCTTGTCGAACCCACTCGCCGCGAAACGGCAGCCGGGGCCTGCTTTTCTTTCAACCAGGCGGCGAGCTCATCGGGATCGAAACGCACCGACCCGGAGATGCGAAAGGACGGAATCCTTCCGCTTGCGGCCATTTTATAGATGTGTTGAGGTGTAACACCAAACAACTCCGCCACCTCAGCTACCTTGAGAGCCCCAGTTCTGCTTTTCAATGTCTCGACGAGTTTCATCGCAACACCCCGTTTCTGGCTAACGAAGGGACAGGAACTCCTATCACCTCAAAGACTCGCCCAGGCTGTTCGCAGTGTCTAATACTTCCGCGTCTCTGGCTGATAGCTCACAACTATATTTGGGATTTTCTTCCTCCGGGTTCCGAAGACCGGCCTCCCTTAGCACACGTCCCTGCCAGGGGACAAACTTTTCTGTCACGGCCGTTGCCATCCACTCCGGCCTCAACAAACTAGAGGTTTCTAAGTCCTTTCGGCGAATAGCACTCCGGTTTGGTTCCTGTGTCTGTCTGAAGGAACCAACCTTCATACACCGAAAGGACAAAGAAAATGAATTCAGAAAGCATCAAGAAAGTCACAAATCAAGCCATCGAGCAACTCGTGGAGGCGCTAAACGCTGGACACAGCGAAGCACTCACGCAGTATCTCGGGGCAATGGCAAAGTTCAGAGCGTACTCGTTTTTGAACGTTCTTCTTATTCTCAAACAGTGTCCGAATGCCGGCCGCGTTGCTGGCTACCGGACTTGGCAATCGTTCGGACGCCAAGTAAAACAGGGCGCAAAGGGCATCATGATTCTCGCGCCGATGTTCCGTAAGCGGACCGAAACTACCGACGAATCAAACATCACGGATGAATCTCGCAAAGTTGCGGGCTTTCGTGCGGTTTACGTGTGGGACGAACAGCAGACGACTGGAAAGGAGCTACCTCAAATCGGTAGCGTTACCGGCGATCCGAGCTTTTACCTTCAGCGGCTCGAAGAATTTGTTCGAGCAAGTGGCATTCGCCTCGACTATTCCGCCGATATCGCCCCGGCGAGAGGAATGGCCGAGAGGGGGAAAATCACCCTGTTACCTGACCAAACTCCGGCTGAAACTTTCGCTACGTTGGTCCATGAATTGGCGCATTCGGATATGCACTTCGGACAGCGCCGGGGCGATACCAATAAGCGCATCCGCGAGACGGAAGCGGAATCCGTGGCTTACGTTGTTTGCTCGGCCATCGGGCTTGAAACGGGCACGGCCGCGCAGGATTACCTCGGCCTCTATGGAGGAGACTCGAAGCTGCTGCTAGAGAGTCTTGAGTACGTGCAGGCAACCGCTTCGCGCATTCTCGATGCGATTGAAGAGAGACTGCAACAGCAGGCTGCATAGCCTCAATTTCGCGGGGGCCTCGGCTTCACCGCCGAGGCCCTTTTTTTGCCCCGCTAAGGAACGGAAGTCGAAATAAGGCCTTATAGATGTTGGCTATGGCGCGCAGACGACAAGGTATTGGACGAACCGATTCGACGCAACTAGTCTCCGCCGCATATCTGGCGCGACTTTGAGTCGCGCCGTTTGGATGACGCAGAAGAGGCGGAGGAGCCAATGAAAAAGCTACGAGCAACGCGCTGGCAATCGCTCGAACCATTTGTTCGCAATACCGCAATCGCGGTCAGTGGAGCTCTCCTTTTGGCCGACAAGGCCTTCGCTCAGGCAGGGGGAGGCTCGCCGTGGGAGAACGCCGTAAACGTCTTGCAGACCGCGTTCACCGGTCCCATCGCTAAGGGGCTTGCTCTCGTTGCCATCGTTGTTGGCGGCCTGACGTTCGCCTTCGGCGAAGGTGGAGGAAAGAAAACCTTCGCAGGCATTGTCTTCGGTTTAGGGATGGCCGTCCTCGCGGTTAACTTCCTGACTTGGCTGTTCGGGGTTTAGCACTTCCGAGGGAACCACAATGCAGACTAACCCCGTCTTTCGGTCATTGAATCACCCGCTCACGATCCTGGGAGCCGAACGAAAGCTGTTCTTCTTCGCGCTCGTCATGGGCGCGTGCGTATTCAATCTGTTGAATAGTCTAGCTGGCGCAGTGGGAATGTTTTTCGCGCTGTATCTCTTCGCGCGATGGGCGACGCGGACCGATCCGCAAATCCTCCGGTTCTTGCTGAACTCCACGAAGATTCGCACGCAGTACGACCCAATGAAATTCGAGCCTGTGCAAGTGCGGAGGCTCCGCCGTGTTTAAGCTGAACCAAATCACGAAGGACTACCGCGAGGCAGACGCGCTTTGCTCGCAAGTGAATCTCTTCGGCTTTGTGGATGATGAAATCTTCCTTACGAAGAGTGGCGATCTAGGACTCGTTCTCAGCATCGAGGGGGTGGATTACGAATGCCTGGACAGCAATACCATCGACAACCTAACGCGGCGGCTTGCGGCGGCGTTTCGAGTTTTCGATGAGAAGTGCCGAGTCTACCAGTATTTGTTCAAGCGCAACCGGGAAAACATCCCGTTCCAGACCTACCAGAACCCGATTGTGAACGCGGCGATCCGAAACCGCATTGAGTATCTCAAGACAAAAGCCGAATCGCTCTATTCGTTTCAGATTTGCTATGTCGTGCTTTACGAAGGCTTCCGCCACAACGTCTCCATTCTAAACAGTCTCGCCAAAATCGCATCTCAGCCTGGAGCCGCGATGCGTGAGTTGCGGGCGTTTGTTTCCACCCGCAACCAAGTGATGTTGATTGAGAGTGAGTTGCAGCAATCGTTGTCGGCACTGCGAGCCAAAGCGCGCAGCTTTGTCGGGCAGGTGAGCGACTTCGTAGGCACGAGCATTTTGTCGAAAGACAAAGCGTTCCGCGTTTTGAAGCAAATCCTGAATTTCTCGCCCTTGAAGATTGAAAACGCACTGCTCAGACGCGACACGTTCCTCGACTACTACCTCTGCGAATCCCATATCGAGTGCCACCGAGGATTCCTCCGCGTCGACGATTACTACGTGAAGGTGCTGTCGCTCAAAGACCCATCCGCACAAAGTTTTCCTCTTATTTTCGAGCGGCTCCTCGAAGTCGAAGCCAACTATTTCATTTGCAGCGAGTGGCAAAAGCAGGACCCCGCGAAGAGCCGGAGCTTCATTCATTCGCGCCGGCGGCATTTTCACAATACGAAACGCTCGCTCGCCAGCTACGTCACCACGTCGGACCAGCCGCAGCGGAGCGATGATGTTCTCGTGGACGAGTCCAAGGAAGCGCAGATTCACGATTTGGGCGAGGCGCTCAAGGAACTGGAAATCAAGGGCAACTACTTTGGGAACTATTCCCTGACCATCGTGGTCTACGACCACGACCTGGCAAAAGTGGAATCGGCATGCGCCGATTTTTACAAAGCCTTCAACGTTCACGACGCCCAGCTCTACGAAGAGAAATACAACCTGTTCAACGCGTATCTGTCCACCGTTCCCGGCAACTACGCCTTCAATCTTCGCTCCATGCTCATCCTCAACACGAACCACGCCGACTACTCCCTGCTTTTTACTTTGCACTCCGGACACCAGGTCAACAGTCATCTGAACCAGGAGTATCTGGCGGTGCTCGAAACCAATAACCGCACGCCGTACTATTTGAACCTGCATTGCAAGGATACGGCGCATACCGTGATCCTTGGGCGCACCGGCTCCGGTAAATCGTTCACGCTCAATTTTCTGATCACCAACCTACAGAAATACGATCCGTACACGTTTATTTTCGACCTTGGCGGCAGCTTTGAACATCTGACCCGATTGTTTGAAGGCAGCTACGTCAAAGTTGGCCCGCACAGTGCTGCGTTCAAAATCAATCCCTTCTGCCTACCCAAAACAAAATCTAATCTGGATTTTCTCGCGCTCTTCGTCCAAGTGCTTGCCGAGAATCACGGCGGCGACAGGCTTTCACTGGAAGAAGAGCAGGAGCTCTATCAGCAAATCGAGAATCTCTACAGCGTTGACCCGGAGCTGCGCACCCTGGGAGTGCTGGCGAATACGCTGCCGCGCGGTTTGTCATTGAAGCTCCACAAATGGACGAGCGGTGGGCAATTCGGATTCCTCTTCGACAATGCCGAAGACACAGTAAGTTTTTCGAGGTTCCAGTGCTTCGATTTTCAGGGAATGGAGCAGTACCCGCAGATTCTGGAACCGCTCCTGTTCTACATCCTCCATCGCGCGAATCAGGTCATCACCAACCGCGAGATCACGCACATCTTCAAGGCATTCTTCATCGATGAAGCGTGGACGTTCTTTCGAAATCCGCGCATCAAAGGCTACATCGTCGAGGCACTCAAGACCTGGCGCAAGCAAAACGCGGCGATGATTCTCTCCACCCAATCACTCGACGAACTCCGGAAGTCGGACATCGTGGATGTGATTATCGAAACCTGTGCCACAAAGATTTTCCTCGCCAACCCGGACATGGATCGCGAGTTGTACCGGAACCAGTTCCATTTGAATGAGACGGAAATCAACCTCATTGCCTCGCTAATTCCCAAGCGGCAGTTTCTTATCAAGAATCACGAGATTGCCAAGGTCGCGAACTTGGAAGTGGACCCGAAAAGCTA
>Ga0209648_10001581_pt1 | contig 18505 bp, 14 predicted proteins | sample GraSoi2013_115cm_FD_185830 | JGI IMG/M metagenome (GOLD analysis project Ga0209648, IMG submission 185830) | Grasslands soil microbial communities from the Angelo Coastal Reserve, California, USA - Sample 9_17_2013_115cm (SPAdes) (version 2) | ecosystem: Environmental > Terrestrial > Soil >...
CAGCACCTTCAGCCACTGAGGTGCAGTGCTCACCCCCATCCGGCTTGCCGGAAGGGGCCAATACACCTGTATCTTGTTATGCTTCAGCGCGGATTATTCAGCCTAAGAACGTGTTGGACAGCAGTGGCTCATAACACTTGGCTTTCGCGAGTTCCCAAAGAGAACTCAGAACTCAATGAGTGCTGCTGAGTGTTAACTAAGAGTTATCAAGCGGTTTCGAAGCGGGTCGAGGTGCGTCCCTATCCACATGAAGAGGCGATATCCATTCTCCAGAAGATAAATTTGCCAAATTCAACGAGCCCTGGTTATTCCACCGATCGGCGCCGCAGCCGGCGGGCTACGATGAGCATAGCCGCCGCTAGCGCGGCGAACCAGAATGTCGCTGGTTCCGGCACGCTGCTTGCACCGCTTACGTCGGCAAAAAAGTCATCAAAGAAAATCGCGCCGGGGTCCTGGCGGCCATGGACCTCGAGTACGGTTGAGTTCGACGTCGTAGGAAGCGCGCTAAACGTGAATTGTTTATAGTTAGTATTGCCGTTGTTGTTCGGGTTTAAGATATCGGCGACCAGAGTACCATTCCAGAACACGCTCATTTCGCTCGTCGCACCTGCATCTTCCGTGACCCAGAAGCTGAGGTTATAAGGCTGTAGGGCGACGGTGTTCAGGGTCTGCGATATGAAAGCTCCACCACCTAGGGTACTTACACACGCATGGCCTACGCAGCCGGTATCGGCGTCCTGGGTACCGCTGTGCGGAAGGGTTGTTGTGACACCGAAACCGAAAAAGGTCCAGCTGGTCGAGCCGGACTCGAAACCCGGGTTCTGAATGATGTTTGAGCCGTTGCATACGGCGGCCAGGATCGGTAACAAAAATAGTATTCGCATATTTCCTCCGACTGCCCGGGAGGAAATATAGCACCGGACGGACCCAGAAGGGCTCCTTCCTCCAAGCAGAAAATATATTGATCCTAGTTACTATAGTCGAGGATTTGCTCCACGTCAATACCAAAGATCGCTTAGATCGCTTAGAAGCATCTGGCGATAGATGCAGAAGATTGCATTCTAGAAGATTGCATTCCGTTAGACAGCTGTGTTATTCTGGTCGGGTTCCCAAAGAAAACTCAATGGGAGGCTGCTGTGCGTTAGGTGGCCGTTCGCACCAATGAGGAGATATGGCTCAGAAAACAGGTAAGCATTATCAGGCGGCTTCGAAGCAGGTCGAGGCTCGCCCCTATCCACTCGAAGAAGCGATTCCCCTTCTCCAGAAGATTAAGTTCGCCAAATTCGACGAGACCGTCGAGGTGCATCTGCGTCTAGGGGTCGATCCGAAGCATGCGGACCAAATGGTTCGAGGCACCGTGGTGATGCCGAACGGACTTGGTAAGTCGAAGAAAGTGTTGGTAATCGCAGGCGCCGACCGGCAGAAGGAAGCCGAGGAAGCGGGAGCGGACATTGTGGGCGGCGAAGAGATCGTGACGCGCATTCAGTCCGAAGGCTGGACGGATTTTGACGCGGTGATCGCGACGCCGGACATGATGCGCTCGGTCGGAAAGCTGGGTAAGGTGCTGGGACCCCGCGGCCTGATGCCTAATCCCAAGACCGGCACGGTAACCACTGACGTGGCCAAAGCCATCAAAGAGATCAAGGCTGGCAAAGTCGAGTTCCGGGTCGACAAAACGGGCATCATTCATTCGCCAGTGGGCAAGCTGAGTTTTGCGACGGACAAATTGATCGACAACGCTTCGAGTTTGATTCAGGCCGTGCTCCGGGCGAAGCCGGCGGCAGCCAAGGGCAAATACGTGAAGACGGCGACCGTATGCTCGACCATGAGTCCGGGCGTAGCGCTGGACGTCACCGCATTCAACGCAGTCAAAGCGGCATCCTAACAGGGTTGCATCATGAAAAATCGAGAAGACAAGCAAAAAGATCTGGAAGCGCTGCGAAAAGAACTGGAGCAGGCGCGGAATCTGTTTGTGACCGGCTTCGAAAAGCTGAAGGTCAGCCAGGATTTCGAATTGCGCAAGGCGGTCCGCAGTGCGGGCGGCAACTACCAGGTGGTTAAGAACAACATCGCCGAGAAGGCGGCCGAGGGCACGCCGTCCGAAGCAGTGCTTAAGGATTTGAAGGGCATGTGCTCGCTGGCATGGACTTCGGCGGATCCGGTCGCCCTGGCCAAAGCGCTGACAGTGTATGCCAAAACCAATCCGGCATTCACGTTCCGGGCGGGGTTTGTCGAAGGCCGCGTCATCGATGTCAAGAGTATTGGCGATCTGGCGAGCATGCCTTCGAAGGAAGAGATCCTTTCGAAGCTGCTGTTCCTGATCAATGCGCCGGCGCAGCGCCTGGTGACCGCAATGAACGCGGTCGGGCGAAACCTGGCGGTGGTCATCGATCAAGGCTGCAAAGAAAACAAGTTTCAGTCATAGGTTTTACTTTTAGAAGGAGTTCAGAAAGAAAATGGCGGACATCAACGCGATAGCGGAAGAGATTCAGGGCTTGACCTTGCTGGAAGCATCCCAGTTGGTCAAGTTGCTCGAAGAAAAACTTGGGGTTTCGGCGGCAGCGGCTGCGCCGATGATGGCAGCGGGTGGCGGCGGCGGTGCGGCTGCGGCTCCGGCAGCCGAAGAGAAGACGGAGTTCTCGGTCATTCTCACCGGTGTGGGAGCAAATAAGATCAATGTGATCAAGGCTGTGCGGGAAGTCACCAGTCTGGGGTTGAAAGAAGCCAAGGACCTGGTCGATGGAGCGCCAAAGCCCATCAAGGAAGGCGTCAATAAGGAAGAAGCTGAGACGATCAAGAAAAAGTTCGTCGATGCCGGCGCTACCGTGGAAGTGAAGTAGACGGCGGCAACGGTATTAAGGCGGCTCTTGCCGCGTTTGACGTGGTGTCTTTAGTCTGGTAGACTGAGTTTTGGGCTTTCGTTTCAACCGGTATTCGAACCCGGATTGGTGAAAGTGAATATTGGATCCTGGCATTCTGATTGCAGTACCCTTAAAACTGCACGCGGGGCCTCCGTGTGCGATTTTGCACTATCTGCCGTTGCCAGGGATACGTGTCTTTCAAGGTCACCATTCCAGTCAAGACTCAGTTTCCCTCGGTTTCCCGTCCTTTTCGCCTGCCATCTCAGCCCCGGATACACGAGGCCGATCGAGCGCAGTCCGCTTCATAGATTTTTACGGCGAGCCGCCGGCGGCGTCTTCACGATGCCTCACCGCGCGGCCCGTCAGACATTTTAGTTGGCTGTTCAGCTCTTAGGAGTGCAAAATGCAAAACCATAACGGCGCAGCCCCCGAGCGAGTCGATTTTTCCAAGATCAAGACCTCCATCCCGATCCCGAACCTGATCGAAGTGCAGAAGCGGTCGTACGAGCGCTTTCTGCAGATGGATCTTCTCCCGAACGAACGGGACGACGCGGGGCTGCAGACTGTCTTCAATTCCGTATTTCCGATTTCCGATTTTCGCGGCGTGAGCCAGCTCGAGTTCGTGGATTACTCTATCGGCAACTGGGAATGCAAGTGCGGCAATCTGAAAGGCCTACACCATCTGCGGTCGACGTGCCGGAATCCGAGTTGCGGCGCCACCATCAAGACCGATCCATTTCATCCGGGCGACGTGCTGTGCCACCAGTGCGGCACGTTCAATAAGAACATCGTCACGTTCTGTAACAAGTGCGGCGATCCGGTGGGATTGCAGCTCAAATACGACGTAGTGGAGTGCCAGGAGCGCGGCATGACCTACGCGGCGCCGCTAAAGGTCACCATCCGGCTGACGGTTTACGCGAAGGATCCGGAGACGGGCGTCAAGAGCGTTCGCGATATTAAAGAGCAAGAGGTCTTCTTCGGAGAGATCCCGCTGATGACCGAGAACGGCACGTTCATCATCAATGGGACTGAACGCGTCATCGTATCGCAATTGCACCGTTCGCCCGGCGTGTTTTTCGAGCGCGTGCCGGCGCAGGGCTACTTCCTCGGCAAGATCATTCCTTATCGCGGGAGCTGGGTGGAGTTTGAGTACGACATCAAGAACCTGCTCTACGTGCGCATCGACCGCAAGCGCAAATTTTACGGGTCGGTGTTTTTGCGCGCGCTCGGTCTGGCTACCGACGAACAGATCCTGAAGACTTTCTATCGTATCGACAAGATCGCGATCAAGGACAAGAAGCTGTACTGGCAGGTGTCCGACGGCTTGCTTGGCATGAAGCTCTCGCACGCCATCACGACCAAGGGTGGCGACACGGTGGTGGGGCAAGGCAAGAAGATCACTCCGTCGCTGATGAAAGAGATCGTGAAGGCGAAGCTCACGCAAGTTGAAGTCGCGCCGAACGATCTCGAGGGCGCCTACGTGGCGGCCGACGTGGTGGATATGTCGACCGGCGAAGTGATGGTGGACGCCAATGTCGAGCTAACCACCACCATGATCGCCAAGCTGATTGAAGCCGGGATGGAGAGCTTCGAAGTCTTCTTCCCCGAGCGGGATGAAGTGGGAACCGTGATCACGGCGACCATCAAGAAGGACGCCATCAAGAACCGCAACGACGCGCTGATCGAGATCTACCGCAAACTTCGTCCGGGCGATCCGCCCACGCTCGATACGGCGAGCCAGCTGTTCCAGGGCATGTTCTTCGACGCGCGCAAGTACGATTTCTCGCGCGTGGGCCGCATGAAGTTCAACATCAAGCTGCACGATAAGGCCGACAAGACGCCGCTCGACAGGCGCACGCTCGATGCGGACGACTTCTACGACACCATCCGCTATCTGCTGAAGCTGCGGCGCGGCATCGGCGCAGTGGACGACATCGATCACCTCGGCAACCGCCGCGTTCGCGCCGTCGGCGAACTGCTCGAGAACCAGTTCCGAATCGGGCTGGTCCGTATGGAGCGCGCCATCAAGGAAAAGATGTCGGTGTACCAGGAAATGTCGACGGCCATGCCGCACGACCTGGTGAACGCCAAGCCGGTGATGGCGGCGATCCGCGAGTTCTTCGGATCGAGCCAGCTTTCGCAGTTCATGGACCAGACCAATCCGTTGTCGGAGATCACGCACAAGCGGCGTCTTTCGGCGCTCGGACCTGGCGGTCTTTCGCGCGAGCGAGCTGGATTTGAAGTCCGCGACGTGCATCCGACGCACTACGGCCGTATCTGTCCGATCGAAACGCCGGAAGGCCCGAACATCGGCTTGATTTCGTCGCTATCGTGCTTCGCGCAAATTAACGAATATGGTTTCATCGAGAGCCCCTACCGCAAGGTGATCAAGGGTTCGGTGATCGACGAAACACAGGTCCTTAATCCGGGCGACACGGCCTACAAGGTGGGCGACGTGGTTCGCCGGGGCGAAATCGAGAAAGCGAATCGCGACCTGGGTTCGAAGAAGCAGCACGCCGAGTTCGTCGCCCATTGCGAGTATCTTTCGGCTTGGGAAGAAGACAAGTGGACTATCGCTCAGGCCAACGTGGAACTGGACGAAAAGGGCCACATCGTTCCCGAGCTGGCGAATGCGCGCCAGGCGGGGAACTTTGTGCTCAAGCATCGGGATGAGATCGAGTACATCGACGTCAGTCCGAAGCAGCTTGTCTCGGTGGCGGCGAGCCTGATTCCGTTCCTCGAGAATGACGACGCCAACCGCGCTTTGATGGGATCGAACATGCAGCGCCAGGCTGTTCCGCTGCTGCGCGCTGACGCTCCTTACGTGGGCACCGGCATGGAGCGGGTAACGGCGCGGGATTCGGGCGCCGTGGTGCTCTGCAAGCGCGCCGGCGTGGTGGATTCGGTGGACTCCGAGCGCATCATCGTGCGCGTGGAGGGTGGGTCGCATCATGAAGGCCAGCTTTCGCGCGAAGTGGGCGCCGATATTTATCAGCTCACCAAGTTCAAGCGGTCGAACCAGAACACCTGCATCAATCAGAAGCCGATCGTCAGCAATGGACAGAGAGTGGTCAAAGGCGACGTGCTGGCTGACGGTCCCTGCACCGATATGGGCGAGCTGGCGCTGGGCCGCAATGTGCTGGTGGCCTTCATGCCCTGGCGCGGTTACAACTTTGAAGACGCCATCCTGGTTTCAGAGAAGCTGGTCAAGGACGATTACTACACCTCGATCCATATCGAGGAATTTGAAATCGAATCGCGCGACACCAAGCTGGGACCGGAGGAGATTACGCGGGACATCCCGAACATCTCCGAATCGTTCTTGCGGAACCTGGACGAGAGCGGCGTGATTCGGATCGGCGCGACCGTGAAGCCGGGCGACATCCTGGTGGGCAAGGTGACGCCAAAGGGCGAGACTCAGCTGACGCCCGAAGAGAAGCTCCTGCGAGCGATCTTCGGCGAGAAGGCCGGCGACGTGAAAGACGCGTCGCTCTACTGTCCGCCGGGCATCGAGGGGACGGTTGTGGATTGCAATATCTTCTCCCGTAAAGGCCAGGAGAAAGACGAGCGAGCCAGGGCAATCGAAGAGGAACAAATCTCGCGGCTGCAGCGCAACCTGCAGGACGAGATTCGTATTCTGACCGACGAGCGCTCCAAACGTTTGAGCACGCTGCTCGAAGGCAAGCAGGTTCAGGCCGACTTGCACGACGAGAAGACCAACAAACGGCTGGTGGCCAAGGGCACGGACCTGACGCGGGAGATGATCGAGAAGATCCGCTCACGCGACCTGAAGCGCATGAAGCTGAAGGATAAAGACGTCCGCGTTAACGAGCAGATCGACGAGATCGAAGAGATGACCTCGCGGCAGATCGCGGTGCTCGAGAAGATTACCGAGGAAAAGGTGGCCAAGCTTCGCAAGGGCGACGAGCTGCCTCCCGGAGTGATCAAGCTAGTGAAGGTCTATATTGCCATGAAGCGCAAGCTGTCGGTGGGCGATAAGATGGCCGGCCGCCACGGCAACAAGGGAGTGATCGCGCGCATCCTGCCGGACGAGGATATGCCGTACCTGCCCGATGGAACACCGGTCGAGATTGTCTTGAATCCGCTGGGCGTGCCTTCGCGCATGAACGTGGGGCAGATTCTGGAGACGCACCTGGGGTGGGCCGCGCAGGCGCTGGGTCTGCATTTCGCCACTCCCGTATTCGATGGGGCTACTGAGCGCGAGATCAAGAAGCAGCTTTCGGAAGCGGGTTTGCCGACGTCTGGCAAATCGAAGCTCTTCGACGGCATGACCGGCCAGGAGTTTGAGCAGCCAGTGACCGTCGGCTACATCTACATGCTCAAGCTGTCGCACTTGGTTGACGACAAGATCCACGCGCGGTCGATCGGTCCGTATTCGCTGATCACGCAGCAGCCGCTCGGCGGAAAGGCGCAGTTCGGCGGACAGCGCTTCGGCGAAATGGAAGTCTGGGCGCTCGAAGCTTACGGGGCAGCCTATATTCTGCAGGAATTGCTCACGGCCAAGTCCGACGACGTCTACGGACGAGCCAAGATTTACGAGGCAATTGTGAAGGGCGAGGCGGCCATCGAGCCAGGTGTGCCGGAATCGTTCAATGTGTTGATACGCGAGTTGCAATCGTTGTGTCTCGATGTCGAGTTGATGAAGAAGCCGCGCGAAGTGCCGGAAACGGCGCTGGCGGCGGACTAGTAGCAACCAGCGATCAGCTTTTAGCGGTCAGCTTTCAGCCGGAGCGGCTGCTTGCTGGCTGAAAGCCGATCGCTGACTGCCGACTGCCAAGAGCTTAATAAGGAGATTCTAATGCACCGATCTTCTCCATACGATAGAGCGAACCTGATTGCCGATTTCGATTCGATTCGCATCAGTCTCGCGTCACCCGAAAAAATTCGCAGCTGGTCCCACGGCGAAGTTACCAAGCCGGAGACTATTAATTACCGCACCTTCAAACCGGAGCGGGACGGGCTGTTCTGCGCCCGCATTTTCGGTCCGGTCACCGACTGGGAGTGTTTGTGCGGCAAGTACAAGCGCATGAAGCATCGCGGAGTGATCTGCGACAAGTGCGGCGTCGAAGTGACGCTCTCCCGCGTGCGCCGCGAGCGCCTGGGACACATCGAACTGGCTAGTCCTTGTTCTCATGTGTGGTTCTTTAAGGGACTGCCGAGCCGCATCGGACATCTGCTCGACATTACTTTGCGCGAGCTCGAGCGCGTGCTGTATTTCGAAGCTTTCGTGGTAGTGGATCCGGGCGAAGTGGCGGAGCTATCGCTAGGCGAAGTGATCGGGGACGAGCGCAAGCGGCAGCTCGATCAGGACTTCCCGGGCAAGTTCGTCGCCATGATGGGCGCCGAAGGAATCAAGGAACTCCTCAAGAAAGTGGATGTCGAGGGGCTTAGCGTTGAGATTCGCGAGAGGATGAAGACCGAGGCGTCGCAGCAGAAGAAGCTGAAATTCGCCAAACGTCTGCGCGTGGTGGAATCGTTCCGTAAATCCGGTAACAAGCCGGAGTGGATGATTCTGGATGTGCTGCCGGTGATACCGCCCGAGTTGCGCCCGCTGGTGCCACTCGATGGCGGCCGTTTCGCCACGTCGGATTTGAACGACCTTTACCGCCGCGTGATCAATCGCAACAACCGGCTGAAGAAGTTGATGGAGCTGCATGCGCCGGATGTTATCGTGCGCAATGAGAAGCGCATGCTGCAGGAGGCCGTCGACGCGCTGTTCGATAACGGCCGCCGCGGCCGCGTTTTGCGCGGAGCGAACAACCGTCCGCTGAAGAGCCTTTCCGATACGTTGAAGGGCAAACAGGGCCGCTTCCGGCAGAACCTGCTGGGCAAGCGCGTGGATTATTCGGGCCGCTCGGTAATCGTCGTGGGTCCGGAGCTGAAGCTCAACCAGTGCGGTCTGCCGAAGAAGATGGCGCTCGAGCTGTTTAAGCCGTTCATCTACCATCGCCTGGAGCAGCGCGGGCATTGCACCACAATCAAACAGGCCAAAGAGCTGGTCGAGCAACACGATCCGGTGGTCTGGGACATTCTCGAAGAAGTCATCAAGGATCATCCGATTCTGCTGAATCGCGCTCCCACGTTGCATCGGCTGGGCATTCAGGCCTTTGAGCCGGTGCTGGTGGAAGGCAAGGCAATCAAGATTCACCCGCTGGTTTGCACGGCCTTTAACGCGGACTTCGATGGCGATCAGATGGCGGTACACATTCCGCTGTCGCCCGAAGCGCAGATCGAAGCTTCGACTTTGATGCTGGCCTCGAACAACGTACTGTCGCCGGCGCATGGCGCTCCGATTACCATTCCGACGCAGGACATGGTGCTCGGTTGCTACTACCTCACTAAGTCGCGGCCGGGTACCAAGGGCGAGGGCCGTACCTTCGCCTCCACTGACGACGTGCTGATTGCGCTCGAAATGGGCGAAGTGGAAACGCTGACCCCGATCAAACTGCGCTACACCGGAAAAGTAATCGACCTGGTGCATGCGTTCGATACGCAGAATGTTCTCCACACCGAGCCGATCGAGTTCAATAAGCAGTACATGGAAACGACCGTCGGCCGCGTCATCTTCAACGATCATCTGCCTGAGGAGATGCCGTATATCAACGGTCTGCTCAAGAAGAAGGGTCTGGCGCAACTGGTGCAATACTGCTACCTCAAGCTGGGGTTGGTGGTTACCGTTCAGATGCTGGACGAAGTCAAAAACCTCGGCTTCCTCTATGCGACGCGGGCTGGTATTTCGATCGGCATCGACGACATGGTCGTGCCGGGCGAGAAGGCAGCGCTGGTGAAGGCTGCGGAGAAGGAAGTGGTCGCGGTAGAGAGCCAGTATCAGGACGGCGCGATCACCCACGGCGAACGCTATAACAAGATCATCGAAATCTGGTCCAAAGTCACGGAAAAGGTTTCCGACGAGATGTTCCATGCGATGGAGGAGGACGACCGCACCGGCCGCCACCTCAATCCGATTTACATCATGGCCGATTCGGGCGCGCGCGGATCGAAACAGCAGATCCGCCAGCTTTCCGGAATGCGCGGCCTGATGGCCAAGCCTTCCGGCGAAATCATCGAGACGCCGATCACGGCCAACTTCCGCGAGGGGTTGAACGTGCTGCAGTACTTTATTTCGACCCACGGCGCGCGTAAGGGCTTGGCGGATACCGCTCTCAAGACGGCGGATTCGGGCTACCTCACGCGGCGTCTGGTCGATGTCTCGCAAGACGTGATCGTAGCCGAGACCGATTGCGGTACCACGGAAGGAATCTTCGTCGAGCCGATCATCGAATCTGGCGAAATCATCGAGCCGTTGCGCGACCGCATTGTGGGCCGCGTGGCTCTTGAAGACCAGCGCGATTATGAAACCAACGTGATCGTGGGCGTCAACCAGGAGATCACCGAGGAGTTGGCGGCCGCTATTCACGCGGCCGGTATTGAGCGCGTGAAAATTCGCTCGGTGCTGACTTGCGAATCGAAGCGCGGCGTTTGCGTGATGTGTTACGGCCGTAACCTCGCCACCGGAAGACTGGTGGAGCGGGGCGAAGCCGTAGGCGTGATCGCGGCGCAGTCCATCGGCGAGCCAGGCACGCAGCTTACCATGCGTACCTTCCACATCGGTGGAACGGCGAGCCGGATTTCCGAGCAGTCCACGCAGGACGCGAAGTCAGACGGCTTCTCGAAATTCATCGGCATCAACACTGTCCGCAACGCCAAGGGCGAGTTGATCGCGATGAACCGCAACGGCATCATCGCGGTGGTCGACGATAAGATGCGCGAGAAAGAGCGCTATCCGGTTGTCTACGGCGCGAAGATCACGGTCGATGACGGCGCTCCGGTTTCGGCCAACCAGATTTTGCTCGAGTGGGATCCTTACACATTCTCGATCCTCACGGAAGTAAGTGGCAGAGTCCATTTCAAAGACCTGGTGGAAGGCGCGACCATTCAGGAACGGGTAGATGAAGTAACAGGCATGTCGCAACTCGTCGTCACCGATGCGATTGACGAGAAACGGCAGCCGACGATTATCGTCAAGCCCGATAGCGGCTCTCGCGATACCAAGAAATACCTCATGCCAACGCATGCGCACTTGATGGTGAAGGACGACGATGAGGTCCACGCGGCCGACGTGCTGGCAAAGATCCCGCGCGAGACGACAAAGACAAAGGACATCACGGGCGGCCTGCCGCGCGTTGTCGAGTTGTTCGAGGCGAGAAAGCCGCGGGAAACGGCGATCATCGCTGAGATCAAGGGCGTGGTGAAGTACGGCGAAGTCAGCAAGGGCCAGCGCAAGATTTACGTCGTCGGCGACGATGGCGAAGAGCGCGAGTACTCGCTCCCACGCGGCGTGCACATCAACGTTCAAGAAGGCGAGCGCGTCAAGGAAGGCGAGCCGCTCATGGATGGCCCGCGCAACCCGCACGATATTCTGGCGGTGCTGGGCGAGAAGGAGCTGCAGAAATACCTGGTGAACGAGATCCAGGAAGTCTACCGGCTGCAGGGTGTGAACATCAACGACAAACACCTCGAGGTCATCGTTCGCCAGATGATGCGCTGGGTGAAGGTGGAGGACATCGGCGATACCGAATTCCTGCCCGAAGAGGTTGTCGATAAGTTCAAATTCCGGACCGAGAACCAAAAGGTAATCGAAGCCGGAGGCAAGCCGGCGGAAGGCCAGGCGATACTGCTTGGTATTACGAAGGCGTCGCTATCGACCGATTCATTCATCTCGGCGGCGAGTTTCCAGGAGACTACGCGCGTACTTACCGAAGCCGCGATCAACGGCAAGGTGGATTACCTGCGCGGTCTCAAGGAGAACGTCATCATGGGTCGGCTGGTTCCGGCCGGAACTGGCATGGAGTATTATCGCCGCGTGAAGATCGCGGGCGAGGATGTAATCGAGGAGCCCATTGTAGAGCCAGGACTCGGCGAAGGCATCCCCGGATACGACGAAGAGGCTCGCATTCAGTATACTGGCGGGCTGTCCGAAGATACCGGCGAAGGGTCGCTGGCGGAGTAATTTTGTTTAGTTTTGGCGCCAGGCGTTCGAGACGCCTGGCGCTTTATTTTTTTCGAGAGTAAAATCGAAATCAGGCACTTTCATACTATGAGTGAAGACGACAAGCCCGTAACTAGAGCAGAATTGAAAGCCGAACTGAAAACCGAACTCTCCGACTTGCAATCGGCAATGTCCGAGCAGATGCGCGACATCGAAACTGCCTTGTTACGCGCCTTCCAAAACTACGCGCAAGGTGTAGCCGCACAGATCCAAAGCTGACTGCATCCGATTCCGCAACCGAAATCCGAATGGCCGCCTTGGAAAATCGTGTGCTCGAGTTAGAAACCCGCCGCAGGAATTAAGCCAGCGCCATCTCCCGCTACGCTAAAATCAGGTGTGGAGCATAAACGGCCTGGACGCCGAGCCTATTTCCTAATCACCTTATTCGCCCTCTTGCTGGTCCTGTTTCCTTTCCTGTTCTGGTATACCACCTGGTTCGGCCGCAAACTTAGTGACCAGGAGATCGATCAATATCTAAACAACGCCGCCGCCAAGCCACGACAAGCGCAGCATGCCCTCGTGCAGGTCGGCGAACGAATGAGCCGGGGCAATAGCGCGGCTAAACGTTGGTACCCGAAAGTGATTGAAGCTGCCGCAAGCCCGGCGCTAGAGTTGCGCCAGTCGGCTGCCTGGATCATGGGGCAGGATCACACCTACGAACCGTTCCACGACGAACTGCGCAAGTTGCTCTCCGACCCATCACCGATGGTCCGTCGCAACGCCGCGCTTTCACTTTCCAACTTCCATGATCCTGTGGCCTTGCCGGAGCTGCGCGCGATGCTGCGGCCCGCCTCGATCTTGTCCCCTGTAACGGGTCAAGTGAGATTTCGGTTGAAGGAAAACGAGTATGTCAATCCCGGAACGCTGGTCGCGCGTGTAGGCGACACTGAGGTCCGATCGCCATTGCCCGGTGAAGTTCGGGCGGTCCGAGTTCCCGATGGCTCACAGGTAAAGCAGGGAGACGACTTGGCCGATATCGCTCCCGACAAGGAGCATGTATGGGAAGCCCTGCGGGCGCTCTACACGATTGGAGATCGAACAGACGCCGAAGATATTCAGCGGTACATTCGAGGCGTGCCCGGGATGCCGGAGAAAATTCAGCAGCAGGCTAAGTTGACGCTCCAAGCTATTGAAAACCGGCCGAGATAGTCTGGACCTGCGATTGCTCTACTTTCCCACGAGGGCAGGACCATGTCGTTTGGCATTTACCTGGTAGGCTTCATCGTGATGATTATTGGGCTGGCCGTGGGCGCGCACCTATTGCATGTGCCTGCTCAATGGATTGGCGTCGGCGTGCTGGTCCTGGTTGGACTCGGAATTTTGCGGGGCGTCACAATGACGCGTCAGCGAGATCCATCCTAGAGTTCAACAGCACTTGGCTCGCGCATATTTCGATTGATGGCGCCGATCGGAGAATTTGCGCCACTCCTCGCGGGAGTGGGGCCGTCCGTGGTCCGCGAGATAGCGCTCATACGCGGTTTCATCCGCTAATTCCCGCAGCAGCGCCAGGATCAATCTGCCAAGTCGCTTCATACTTCCTCCGGACTCAATTGTGAAAGCACGAACGGAGATTCCGCGACTGCAGCCGACCGCGTTCCCCTCAGAATTCCGACCCACACGCGAATCGAATCTACCAGGATCGTTGCCACCATGATTACGAATACGCCGCAAATAAAGGCGTCTAATCGCGCGTTGAAGATAAGGATCCGGGTATTGGCGAGATTGGCAGCCGGCACCTTCCCTGCCTCAATCGCTGCTTCGAGGCTGCTCGCTTGCGCCAGGAAACCGATGCGAGGTAGCGGAGAAAAAACCTTCTCGTAGGTGGCTGTAAACGTCACGATCACCAGCCACGCCAGGGGCAGGCAGGTGACCCACATAAAGCGCGCGCGGTGCATCTTCACAAGAATAGTGGTGGCGACACATAGCGCTATAGTGGCAAGCAATTGATTAGCGATTCCGAACAGCGGCCACAGAGAATTGATTCCGCCCAACGGGTCGCGCACACCTTGATACAGAAAATATCCCCAAGCCGCCACTACAGCCGCGCTCGAGCCGATTACGCCGGGCATCCATCCGGTCCGACCCAGCGGCTTATACACGTGTCCCATCAGATCCTGCAGCATGAAACGGCCGACGCGAGTTCCGGCGTCGATAATCGTGAGAATGAACAGCGCTTCGAACATGATGGCGAAGTGATACCAGAACCCGAGGATCGCCTCTCCACCTCCGCCGCGGGCGAAGATATGCGCCATGCCCAGCGCGAGCGACGGCGCACCACCGGTGCGGTAGAAGAGCGTTTGTTCGCCCACTTGTCGCGCCAAATTTTCCATCTCGACAGCCGTAACCGGAAAGCCCCACGACGTAATCGTGCTGACGGCCGATGCCGCTGTAGTCCCCACAATCCCGGCCGGCGAGTTCACAGCGAAGAAGATACCAGGCTGCAGGACGCAGGCGGCGATCATCGCCATGACGGCGACGAAGCTTTCAAGCAGCATCGAGCCGTAGCCAACCGGCCAGGCGTGCCACTCTTTCGCGATCAGTTTGGGAGTTGTCCCCGACGATATCAGGGCGTGAAATCCGGATATGGCGCCACAGGCGATGGTGATAAAGCAGAACGGAAAAATCTTTCCAGCGAAGATCGGACCGTCGCCATCGGTGAAGCGCGTGAACGCCGGCATCTGCAGCTCGGGCCGCACGAACAAGATTCCGATGGCAAGCAGCATTACGACGCCCAGCTTCACAAAGGTACTGAGGTAATCACGCGGGGCGAGAAGTAGCCAGACCGGCAATGCACTGGCCAGAAATCCATAAGCGATCACGCAGAAAGCCAGGGTCATCGCCGATAACCGGAAGAACGGCGCGATTGACTCGGAGTGCGATACCCACTGTCCGCCGAAGATGCTCGCCAGCACCAGCACGAATCCGATTACCGAACACTCCAGCACTTTTCCCGGCCGCCAATATCGCAAGTAGAGTCCCATGAACAGCGCGATCGGCATGGTCGCGGCGATCGTAAATGCGCCCCAGGGACTGTCCCGTAAGGCGTTCACCACTACCAGCGCAACCACCGCCAGCAGAATGATCATGATCATCAGCACGGTCAGCAGGGCCGTGAATCCCCCCACCTTGCCGATCTCCTCACGCGCCATCTGGCCAAGCGATTTCCCGTCGCGCCGCATCGACGCGAACAGTATGACAAAATCCTGCACCGCGCCCCCGAGGACCGCGCCAATAATGATCCAGAGAGTCCCCGGCAGATAGCCGAATTGCGCTGCCAGGGTGGGCCCGACCAACGGGCCGGGACCGGCGATTGCCGCGAAATGATGCCCGAAGACGATCCACTTATTCGTGGGCTCGAAATCGTGCCCATCGCGCAACCGTTCCGCCGGCGTGGCTCGCGTGTCGTCGAGCGCCATTACGCGCGATGAAAGGAATCGGGCGTAAAACCGGAATCCGACCAGATACGTGCAGGCCGCAGCCACCACCAGCCAGAAGCTATTGATATGCTCGTTACGGTTGAGCGCAATTGCGCCTAAACAAACCGCAGCCAGAATTGAAACCACTGCCCACAGTAGATGTCCCCAGATTTTCTTCATCGGCTATTAGAACTTGCCCAATCCACGCAACATGGACGCTGTGCTCGCGCCACCTGCCAACATCACGGAGTGGACCAGGTTCCAGTCCTTATCTTTCGCTCCGATATATTGCAGATTATTGTGCTCCGTGCCCATCAGAATCACATAGTAAGAACGCTGAGGATACCACAACGACCGGAATTCCAGATCGCCGGGTTTAGTGGAATGGTCCTGCGCCGGAGGGCCGAGTTTGTTGACGATCGAATAGTAGTCGTCGCGCGCAGTCAGGTCGAGGAACGCGGTGTCCTTGTTGGCATAGGTGACCCGCGGCCGGAGCGTGCCTTCCCGGGTCACCATCACCACGCCGAGCGTTCCCAATACTCCGACCATTAACGTGCCCAGTATCAGGCGGCCGATGCGCGACTCGGCGCCTGGCTCAAGCCGGATGCCGACAACTGGCGCCGGTTGGGGTCTCGGCGCCGCCGCTGTATGAGGTCTCTCGCCAACCGCGACCGGCATCTGAATCACGCGTCGCTGGTAGGGCAGAACGGCGCCGGTGCGGTATTCGAGCTCCTTGATCAGCCCCACGATCAGGACCGGATCTTCCACCCGCGAGATTTCGCCCAGAAATCGCCGCGGGATCCAGAGCTCCTCGTTTGTCTTAACGTTATGGACCAAAATCTCCGACCAGGTCGCTTTGCGGAAAAGCCATTCATTGTGCTCGATGTTCAGGATGGCGGGATAAAACGAAAAGGAACGGACGCCCAGATGATCGAGCGGAGGCGGAATGGGCGGGATAGACATACGCCGCTTTTATCATAACTTAGTGCGGCTTTCGCTAATATGACAGCAGCTCCGGTCACGCGTCGATGTGGTTGCTGAAGAACCGGTCGAGCGAGGCTTTCTTCTTGGCGGAAATCCGGTTCGACATCTCAGCCATCTCGGATTTGTGCATCGGCTTGAATGCTTTCGCCAGCGCGACATTCTGATCGATGAACTCGGGCTTCGGCATACCAACCGTGACCAGCGTCACCGGCAGAGATAGCGAATAGTACATCAGCTTTTCAAAAGGCGCCTCGTCCAGCAGACCTTCCTGGGCAGCGACTTTCATCGCGATCACACCTATCTTCTTGCGATTGGCTACCGGTAGGGCGATCGTCTGGAAGCTGGGCTTCATGGCCGGATTGATCACCATGCCACCCTTGCCATTCATCATCCCGACCATACCGGCGTTCAGAGCCATCTGGGTGCAATCGAAATCGTGGCGCTCAAGGGCTTGAGCGAGCACAGTGGGATCCGTGTGGCTGGTGATTCCGATGAAGCGAGTTACTTTCTGCTCGCGCATCTTGTGCAAGGTGTCGAGCACGCCGCCCTTGGCCTCGATCTCGGCCAAATCTTTCTCGTCGGTCAGGGAGTGGATGTGAACCAGATCGAACTGGTCGATCTGGAGCCGCTTCAGACTACCCTCCAGAACCTGCATGGCTTCGTCACCGGACCGTTTATTGATTTTGGTCGCGACAAAGATCCCCTTGCGTCGGGTCTTCATGACTTTGCCGATGCGCTCCTCGCTGAGGCCATTGCCATAGCCATACGCGGTATCCATGTAGGTAATACCCAAATCGAGCGCGCGATTGACCGCTTCGAGCGCCTTGTCCTCGTCCTTATACATGAGGAACCGGCTGCCGCCGCCGAACGCGAGAATCGAAACAGGCACGCCGGTCTTGCCGAGCACCCGAGTGGGCAATTTATCTTTATCGAGCTTGCTGGCCGCGCTCGACATGCCGGCGGCGATGCCGCCCAAGGCAGTGCCTTCGAGGAAACGTCGTCGTGAGATGCTCATGATCGCTCTGGGTCCTTTCCCACGATCAGAGTAGCGCAGTCGATGGGGTAGGTCAAACGGCGGTAAGCTACTCGTAGGCATGGACAACGAGCGGCTTACCCTACTGGCTGGTAATCTACAAATCGGCAAACTAAGCAGGCACATCTTCCTCTGCGCGGACCAGTCTAAGCCTCAATGCTCGACTCGCGAGGAAAGCTGCGCATCCTGGGACTACTTGAAGAAGCGCCTGTCCGAATCGGGGCTCGCGCACGGCGAGAATTGCGTTTACAGGACTAAGGCGAATTGCCTCCGCATCTGTGAGCAGGGGCCTATCGCGGTCGTCTATCCGGATGGTACCTGGTATCATTCCTGCACTCCGGCGGTGATCGAACGAATCATTCAGGAGCACCTGATCGGCGGGCAACCTGTAAGCGAATACGTGTTCGCAGTCAATCCGTTGTAGACCGGGCCCATGGTAATATCAGGTCTAGACCATTTTAAACAGATCATTTTGCGGGGAAAATGCGTCTATACTTCCTGGAGCTAAATCAGCGTGAAACTCAGGTGGAAAATTATACTCGGGATTGTCCTCCTCGCCGTAATCGGCGGGGGTGTTTTCGGAGCTATCAGTTATAGCAAACGCGGGATTGTACCGGTTCAAACCGGCCGCGTGGTCCGGCAGGACCTGGCGGCTGTAGTTACCGCGTCGGGAGAGATCAAGCCTCGCAATTATGTGAACATAGGGGCCAATGCCATTGGCCGGATCACCAAGATCCTGGTGAAGGAAGGCGACCGCGTCCACAAGGGACAACTGCTCGCGCAGCTCGAATCGATCCAGCCTCAGGCGGACGTGAGCGCCCAAAAGGCGGCATTGAGCTCGGCAGAGGCGGATTCGTCAGCATCCGAAGCCGGTGTGAAAGCCGCTGAAGGTAATCTGCTCACTTTACAAGCGGCCGTGGATCATACCAAGGCGGATCTGGAACGCGCCAGCCTGGAATTCCAGCGCGGCAAGGATTTATTCGATGGCAAGCTGATCGCCAAGCAGGAGTACGATCAGCGGAAGACCGCTTACGATGCGCAGCGCGCCGCTGTGCGGGAGGCGGAAACTCGGTTTGCCGGCGCGAGCGCGGGCAAGGAGCAGGCGGCAGCCCAGCTATCGAGCGTTCAGAAGCGAATTGCT
>Ga0209648_10001582_pt1 | contig 18502 bp, 12 predicted proteins | sample GraSoi2013_115cm_FD_185830 | JGI IMG/M metagenome (GOLD analysis project Ga0209648, IMG submission 185830) | Grasslands soil microbial communities from the Angelo Coastal Reserve, California, USA - Sample 9_17_2013_115cm (SPAdes) (version 2) | ecosystem: Environmental > Terrestrial > Soil >...
CCGCCACAAACTTCCGCCGCTCAAATTTGGCGTCGCAGGCTACGCCGTCGTTCGAGAAACCGAGCGCGAAGCTCAGGATGAGCTGCGGCGAATCACGGATGTTCAACAGTCCGCCGCCGGCTACGCAAACTACCAGCAGTGGCTAGCCGGAACACAACTCGAGCAGCGCGTTTCCCTGGAGGATTATTCGGTTTCGAATCGCGGCCTGCGGTCCGGGCTCATTGGCACGCCGGAGCAGGTGGCCGAGCGACTGGCCCGATTCGAAGCCGCCGGCGTTGACCTCATGCTGCTGCAATTCAGCCCGCAGCTAGAAGAGATGGAGCGCTTCGCGGGCTCGGTCATTCGCAGGAACTCTCCGCTTGCGGCGCCTGCCTAACCGCGATCATATACTCCGCGGCGCCCAGTCAAAAACTAAGCAAGCTCCCCTACGGCCTCTCTTGCAAAGCGTCGCGGCTCCCTCTACGCTACCAGCCCAGAGGAAACAGCGAGTCTCTTCATGCCCGTCCTCGCCCCGGAGTCCCCCGCAAACCCCGCTCCGTCCACCGATCCCACCTCCTATCGCTATTTGTACGTTCTCCTCCTGATTTGCGGATTTGTTCTGCGTTTCGGATTCGTCTTGTGGAAAAAGACTTACGTCCGCGTGCCAGGTTCGATTCTTCCTTTTGGAGCGGAAGTTTGCAGCATTGCCGAGCACATCGTTCGCGGGCAAGGTTTTAGTTCGCCCTTCTATCAAGACACCGGCCCGACCGCCTGGATTGCTCCTGTCTATCCTTATTTATGCGCGCTAGTGTTCCGGTTCTTCGGGATCTACTCGGTGGCCTCGGCGATTGTGTTGCTTGGTTTTCAGTGCATCATCGGCGCCGCAACCAGCATCACCATTCACGCATTGGGCCGCCGCACATTTGGCTCGCAAATCGGACTTTTGGCGGCATCTATCTGGACGCTCAGCCCCTTTTTTTTCCGCTGGCCGGTTTCCTGGATTTGGGACTTTACCGCCAGCGCCTTTCTTCTTTCCGCAGCCTTTATCGTCACGCTGGATGTCGCGGAGAAAAACACCAGGAAACTGTGGTTAGCGCTCGGCGCGCTCTGGGCGGTCATCGCGCTTACCAATCCGGCTTTGCTCAGCGTCATACCGTTTTCATTTCTTTACCCGGCCTTCGTGAGCCATCGTTCCTACAAGCCCTGGTTTGCTTCCGCGGCTCTTGCTGCCGCGCTGTTCGCCGCGCTGGTATCGCCCTGGCTGATCCGCAACGAGCGTGTCTTCGGCCGTCCGGTTTTTATTCGCAGCAACTACTGGTTCGAATTTCACCTCGGCAACTACCACTACAGCAACGGCATGGGCTTCAGTGGCAAACATCCCAACAACAATGCGGCGGAGCTCCAGAAATATGCCGCCTGGGGCGAAATGCGTTACATCGACCATTGGAAAGAAGACGCGCTGCGTTTTGTCCGCGAGTATCCGTCCGAATTCCTCGACTTGACGCTCCATCGCTCCTGGTGGTTCTGGGATGGCACGCCGGTTCACTATCAGAGCAGGGAGTGGTGGAAGCAGTGGGAATTCTGGCCGCTGTCGGTCACCGGCTGGCTGGGTCTTCTCTTTGTCCTCACGCGCCGCCCGCGCGGGTGGCTTCTATTTGCTGCTACGCTCATCGTTTATCCAATTCCTTATTATTTTTCCTATTCCGTCGCAAAATACCGCCACGCCATCGAGCCAGAGCTCGTGCTGCTTTCCGTCTATTTGCTATTCGTTCTCTGGAGCGAAATTCGGCTTCTCGCGCGGCGCAAAGCCTGACTCCTCGCGCGTTGACTTTCCTTCCGCAGGGTACCTAACATGGAACGCGGAAATCCCACGCTAGTTGGATCGTGCAGGCGATGTTTCGCCTGCGCGACGGACGTTCGGCGGCTCGTTCGAAAGGTGGCTGGCATGAAGGCAAGGCGCATATTCGGTTTGGCGTTGGTGATCGTTGCGATCGGAGTCGCCATAGCGTTGCACTCTTCCGCGGACAGTACGGTTAAGCCGGGAGAGGTCAACGACTCCCGTATCGATGCCGACATAGCCACAGGCACAAACTGGCTGGTGAACGGACGCACCCTCGATTCGAAACATTTCAGCCCGCTCAAGCAGATCAACGATCAGAATGTCGGCAATTTGGGCCTCGCCTGGTATCTGGATTACGACGGCGCCATGGGCATCGTCTCCGAGCCGATTGTTGTCGATGGCGTCATCTACGTCAGCGCTCCGCTCTCCAAGATTTACGCTGTGGAAGCTGCCACGGGAAAACTCATCTGGAAGTACGATCCGCAAATCCGGCTCGATCAGGCGCTGAACGGCTCTTACTCCGCGCGCACCAATGGAGGCGTGGCCGTCTGGAATGGAAAAGTCTATGTGGGCACAGGCGACTGCCGCCTGATTGCCATCGATGCCGCGACCGCGAAGAAGATCTGGGAAGCCACAGTCTGCGAGCCGCTTCAAACGGGAATCACCGGCGCGCCCCGCGTTGCCAAGGGGAAAATCCTTATGGGCTACAACGGCTCCGATGACGCGGTGCGCGGCGCTCTTGCCGCCTACGATGCCGAGACGGGCAAGGAAGTCTGGCGGTTCTGGACCGTCCCGGGCGATCCCGCAAAAGGTTTCGAAACAAAAGAACTGGAGATGGCGTCGAAAACCTGGTTTGGCGAGGGCTCGTGGAAGATTGGTGGCGGCGACGTGTGGCACGCCATCACATATGATGATGCCACTGGGTTGGTAATTTTTGGCACTGCGGGCGCGGACGTCGGCTACGGCGAAATGACTGGCATCAAAATTTCCGGAGAAAAGCTCTTCTCCCAGTGCATCATCGCGGTGAAGTTGGACACCGGAGAATACGTCTGGCACTACCAGACGGGCACCGAAAATGTTCACTCCGAAAACAATCAGATCATAATGGCCGACCTCATGGTCAACGGCGAAAAGCGTCACGTGGCCCTGACCGTTCCCAAGAATGGTTTCTTCTACATCTTGGACGCGAAAACCGGCAAGCTGCTTTCCGCCAAGCCGCTCGTCAAAACCACTTGGGCTACTGGGTACAACCTTCAAACCTCGCGGCCTATCCTGATTCCCGCGTCGCAAGGTGGCGGTAGGCAATGGACGGTCCACAATTGGTGGCCGATGAGCTACAGCTCGCTCACCGGGCTCGTCTACATTCCTGCAACGGATCGCCGGTCCGATACAAAAGCCGCCGTCGAAGCGGGAGAAGGCGGCCAGGGTCTCTTCGGCCGGCTGATCGCGTGGGACCCCGTTGCGGAAACCTCGCGCTGGTCCGTCGAGGAGCAGATTGCCGTCAACGGAGGGGTACTCTCCACGGCCGGCAATCTCGTTTTTCAGGGACAAGGCACCGGCGAATTTGCAGCCTACGCTGCTGACACCGGCAAAAAACTTTGGTCCATCCAGACCAAGTCCGCAATCGATTCCATCCCCATCACTTTTTCTGTAAACGGCGAGCAATACGTCATCACTTCCGTGGGTTGGGGTTCCGGATCGCGCCTCTTCGCTCCCGCGCGCACCATGGCCACACCCGAATCCAAGCGCGGCCCCGAACGCCTGTATGCTTTCAAACTCGGAGGAAAGGTTCCATTTCCGACTCCGCACATCGAAATCCCGCCCGTGCCGCGGCCTCCCGAGCAAAAAGTGAACGAGGATATTATTCGTAAGGGTGAAAAACTTTACGTCTCTTATTACTGTGAGGGCTGCCACTCGCCCTACATTGACGGTAGCGGCGCTTGGGTGGAAGACGGCGCGATCCCCGATCTTCGCTACGCCCCGCCGCAAGTGCATAAGGATTGGTATGGCATTGTCTTGGGCGGCAGTCACTGGTCGAAAGGTATGCCTGGACTTGCCGATCCGCCGAAGTTTGCTTTCCCCAAAGCCCATATGACCGTCGCGGATGCGGACGCGGTTCACGCCTACGTGATCGACCAGGCCTGGAAAACTTACAAAGCCGAACAAGAGGCGGCGCAGGCCAAGAAATAAAAATGCTAGCTCGCTTTCGCGCTCGCGAAGCCGGCCCCCAGACTGAGCAGTCCCACTCCCAGGTGAATAAAATTGAAATGTGTATTCAGGTCCAGCCGGATGGGACCGAGGTCGCGCAGACCTGCAAAGCCGGCGATGGCCACTAGGGTATAGACCGCTCCGAAAATCAAGCCAAACCGCCGCGGCCCGTCTGCGCTCTTTGCGAGCCCCGCCCACAGAGCGATCAGCCCGCTGACAAGGTGAAAAATATTGTGGGCGGGAGGAAATGTTAGATTGAACATCTCATGGCGAAAAAATCCCACTACGCCGACCACGGCCAAAATGGCTCCGCTCAAGACGACGTAGATCTTTGCCAAAGCGCTTGCCATGTTTTCGTCCATCAACCATCTCGCGAATTTTAGAGGTATAATTCGCGCCAGTCTTGAGTCTATCTGCCGAAAACAGAATTTACTATCAACGTCTAGTTGATGGCCGGCAATTCATGAGAGATGAACTATGAACGCAACTGGACCGGATTCGACTGCCCGCGGCTGGTGGGCCAGTATTCTCAGCGATATCCACTTTTGGGTCCCTGTCGCCGTCTTGATAGGTGGATTGCTCCTTCTTCGATTCATTCGCTGAATTTCCGATTGGAGCGAAATGCTGCCTGACTCTTCTTCTCAATTTCCATCCGCCGTCCAACAAGCGTCACGTTCGAAAAAGCTGCAATTGCTCGGCATTCTTTCCGGCTTCGCCGCGGGAGCCTGGCTCGGTGCCGCGGAAGCGCCCACCAAGCTCGTTTCCATCGGCGTTTCGCCTATGGTCATTTCGCTCATTATGGTCATCGGTGTTTTTCTCGCACGCTGGAGTTTGCCCGCTCTGATCCTGGGTACCTCCTCGGTCCGTGCCGATGTTCGCCGCGCGCCTCACCTTGTCATTTGGGCGCTGCTCGCCGGATGTCTTTGGGCCGTAGCCAACACGCTCACAATTTTCGCCATCCGCGACATTGGCTTGAGCATCGCTTTCCCCTTATGGAACTCGAATAGCCTTCTCGGCATTCTTTGGGGATTTCTTTTCTTCAATGAACTGCGCCAGGCCGGTTGGCGCCGTCGCGCCGGTGTTCTCGGTGGTGCGCTGGTCATGTGCACGGGTGCGACGCTCTTGGCAATCGCGTCCTCCTCAGGACACGGCCCCGCCGCACATTCTCTGCACGGTGTCTGGGCCGCGCTTGGCGCCGGAATTCTTTGGGGCACCATGTACATCCCCTACCGCAAAGCCTACCTGACCGGGATGAATCCACTCTCGTTCATAACCTTCTTCTCGTTCGGCGAATTAGGCATGATGGCGGTCCTCTCCGCAAGTTCTTTGGGGCTCGCTCCCCTGTGGCGGGAATTGCTCGGCGCGCGCAGCGTTATTTTTTGGCTGATGCTCGGCGGTTTCGTCTGGGTCATCGGCGACGTCTTCCAGCAGTACGCCGCAAAATACGTGGGCATCAGCCGCGGCATCCCGCTTTCCAATTCAAATCAGCTCTGGGGCTTGTTGTGGGGCATTCTTGTTTTCGGAGAATTGCACGGTCGCAGTTCTTCCATCTATCTCGAAGTCATCGGCGGGTCCGTCCTCATGATGCTGGGAATTGGTGCCATCGCATTTTCTTCCGCCACCGGTCAGGAACAGACTCGCTGGAGGGCGGCAGCGCGCCGTGAAAGCGACCGCTACGGCGTCGCCGCGGAATTCGTCGAAGCCCGCATGGACGGCCGCCAGCTCCTCGGTGAGTCAAAACCTTCTCGCAGCGCGCTGGACTGGCTCTTGGTTGTCGCCGCCACCACTGTCTTCGTGATCTTCGCCGCGATCGCTCGCGTCCCGCAAATGTCCTTGCACCGGGGACCCGCCGCGCTTTTGACCGCGGTCCTGTTCTTATTCCTCATTGCTTGTGGCCTCGCCCTCTGGCGCACCACGCGCTTCAACTGAACAGGTGCTCGCGCCTTTGAAAACTTCCGCGCATCCGGTAAAGTTGCCGGGTCCTTCATGACGAATCTGTCCAAAGTGGATGTGGTCGGCGTCGGGCTCAACGCAACCGACACTCTCATTCCCGTCGCGCACTATCCCGCGCGCGGCTCCAAGATCGAATTTCGTTCCGCGAAAGTCTTGCCCGGCGGCCAGATCGCCACTGCCATGATCGCTTGCCAGCAGTGGGGTTTGCTCACGCGCTACGTCGGCAAGGTTGGCGACGACAGCGCTGCCAACCTCCACCGCGCGGAATTTACGCGCTTCGGCGTTGAAACGCATCTCTTCACCGCGCCGGGCTGTCCCAGCCAGCAGGCTTTCATTCTTGTGGATGACGCCGGCGAACGAACCGTCCTCTGGAAACGTGACGATCGCCTCACTTTGCGCCCGGAAGAACTACACAAAGATTGGATCCTTAATTCCCGTGCTCTTCACATCGATGGACACGATACCGCCGCCGCAGCCCTGGCTGCCTCCTGGGCACGCTCTGCCGGAATACCCGTCATCGCCGATGTAGATGATCTTTACCCCGGCGTGGAAGGTTTGCTGATCAACATCGATTTTCTCATTACCAGCAGGGACATTCCGGCCCGCTTGACGGCTGAGTCCGATCTGCGCAAGTCCCTTCCAGCGCTAAAAGAACGGTTCGGTTCCCGCCTCACCGCCGCCACACTCGGCGAAGATGGTGTTCTGGCGTGGGACGGAAAGCAATTTCATTATGCAGCCGCGTTTTGCGTCCAACCCGTTGACACCACTGGCTCCGGAGACATTTTTCACGCCGGCTTCATCTACGCACTCTTGCAGGGCTGGCCCTTGCAGCGCCAGCTCGATTTTGCCTGCGCCGCCGCCGCTCTCAACTGCACCGCCATCGGCGCCCGCGGCGGTATCCAATCCGTCGATTCCATCGAGCACCTCATCGCCACCGGCCCCCGCCACGCTCCGGCTTACGACATTTAAAGTTGACTTGAATAGTTTTTATCCGACTTTTCGATAGTTGGCGCGGTACCCCGGAAGGATAGCTGGCCTTTAAAGCGTCTTCTTGGGTACAAGGCTGTTTTCCGAAATTCAACAGAATTGTAGCAGCCGGTCTCCTACGCTAGAATCCGGGTATGGTCCTGAGCGGCGCCTGGCTTGTTCTTACCCTAATCTTGCTCTCATTGTGGTTTGCTCTCTTGTGTCGGAATTTCCGGAAACTGCTCAAGGCGCGGGCAAGTAATCAACCAGGGCTCAGGAACCAAATGACCCTCGCTGGTATTGGTTTTTCTACCGCCGCCGTGGGTTCTTCGTTGGTTCTGCACTTGTCATGGGTCTCCCCAGCTATTTCCCAGCACCTCGGTGTGACAGCAATCAAGGTCCTCTCAGTTTTTTTATTCTGGCCAACTTTGGCAGGTCTACTTCTCAGTGCTTTCGGGTCTGGGAGAATGCGATTCCTGGGAATCGGCACTACACTGATAACCGGGCTGTGGTGGTTCAGCCTATCAATGGCGGCGACAATCTTCATGGGAGCGCCGCCCATAGCTCGTCACCCCACCAAATTTCTCATTCCTGAAGGGTATGTGGGTTGGGTCTCGATAAGATACGGCGAGAAGGACGCAACTGGATTAGAGGTAAACAATGGAACTCGCATCTGCCAGATTACTGATGTTGGCCTCCTCCGCACATCTTCTTCGGTCGAGAAGGGCTGGGCCAAAGACAAGTATTTCTATTATTCCCAAGATGGTTCTCTCCACGCCCTGAAGGACACCGCGTGGGGACAAGGCGGAATGATTTGGGGCGATAGCTACGAATGGAAGCAAACGGTGGTCGCTGAATATTTCTACGTTGGCACTGAAGAACAGTATCATCGGGCCGTGACCCTTAACGAAAATCCGTCCATTTAATGAATCCAAGAGGGTTCAGAGAAAGCTATAACTTCGTTCCAGCAGTTGCCCTCGCTGAAATCGGCTGACGAAGACGGCTGCGAACCAACCAATAGACGCAATCCCTGATAAACGCGCTAACCACGAAGCTAGCGGGATTCCATCCCTAGTGGGCCTGCCCTCAAGTTGAGCCCCTACCAACCCGGGTGTTATCCTGCCTTCTATGGCGGATCCCGTCATTTCCCCGCCCGAAGTCCCCTTCGCCTCGCCCCTCGAGCACTCCCGGCGTCAGCTCGAAGCCTTGCTCGAAGTCAGCGAGGCCATCGCCCAGCAGCGCGACCTTCCCGCGCTTTTCCACGACCTTGCCGAACGCCTCCACTCTGTCGTGGACTTCGACTTCCTCACTCTCGTTCTCCACGATCCCGCGCGCAACGTCATGCGCCTCCATATCCTTGAAACGCGCATCCCCGGCGAAAAGCAAAAGCCTACAGGCAGTGAGTCTTCCGTCGAGGGCAACCCCGCTGGTTGGGTCTGGCAAACGCAACAAGCCTTCGTCGTCAGCGACACGGAAGAAGAGACGCGCTTCCCTGAATTCCTGAAACGCTACCGAGAGCATAATGTGCGTTCACTCGCGCTCCTTCCACTCACCACCGCGCAGCATCGCATCGGCGCCATGGGTTTCGGCCGCTTGGTTCCGCAGCGCATTACGGACACGGAGCTGCAATTCATGGAGCGCGTCGCCAGCCAGGTGGCCGTGGCCGTTGATAATGCTCTTAACCTTGAGACATCCCAGGCCTATCAATCGCAGCTCGCCCGCGAGCGCGACCGCCTCCGGGTCCTTCTCGAAATCAACAATCTCCTGATCACCAGCCGCGAACTCCCCGAACTTTTCCGCGGCATCGTCAACACTCTCGAGCGCGTCATTCACCATGACTACACCAGCCTCGCGCTGCTCGATTCTCAAACCGGCTTGCTCAGGATTCACTCCCTTGATTTTCCCGGCAAGCAGAATATCTTCAAGCCGGAGACGGTGGTTCCGCGCGACACATCTCCCGCTGGTCGCGCCATCGCCGCCAGCCAGCCTATGATCGCGCGGGGCTCCGAGCTCGACCGTTTCGACACGGAAATCATTCGCACCCTTCGCGCCGAAGGCCTTCAAGCCGTCTGCTGCATCCCGTTGATCCATCACGCCCATACCTTCGGCACGCTCAATCTCGCGAGCCGGCGGCTTGATTCCTTCACTCCAGAAGACGTCGAGCTACTTCAGCCCGTCGCTGCGCAGGTTGCCATCGCTGTCGAGAACGCTCTGGCCTTCAAGGAAATCGAGGCTCTCAAGAACAAGCTCGCCGAAGAGAAGCTCTATCTCGAGGAAGAGATTCGCAGTGAATTCAATTTTGAGGAAATCATCGGCGAGAGTCCGTCGCTCAAGCGCGCCCTCGCTCAGGTGGAGCTCGCGGCTCCTGCCGGCACAACAGTGCTCCTCCTCGGCGAAACCGGCACTGGCAAGGAGCTCTTCGCTCGCGCCATCCACAATCTAAGCCCGCGCCGCGATCGAACTTTCGTCAAAGTGAATTGCGCCGCCATCCCAAGCGGTCTTCTTGAATCGGAGCTCTTCGGCCACGAGCGCGGCGCATTCACCGGTGCCATTGGTCAGAAAATCGGCCGCTTTGAACTCGCCGATCGCGGCACCCTTTTTCTCGATGAAGTCGGCGATCTTCCCCTCGAGCTTCAGCCGAAACTTCTTCGCGTTCTTCAAGAGCAGGAATTCGAACGCCTCGGCGGCAACCGCACCCAGCGTGTGGACGTCCGCGTCGTCGCCGCCACGAATCAGGACCTTTCGAACCGCGTCGCCGAGCGCGCCTTTCGCAGCGACCTCTACTATCGCCTGAATGTTTTCCCCATTCAGATCCCTGCTCTCCGCGAGCGCGCCGAAGATCTTCCTCTCCTCGTTCGCTACTTCGTGCAAAGATTCAGCCGCCAGCTTAACAAAGACGTCGAGTACATCCCCGCCGACGCCATGGACGCCCTGGCTCACTACTCATGGCCTGGCAACGTGCGCGAACTCGAGAATCTCATCGAACGCGCCGTTCTTCTCTCCCCCGGCAAGGAGCTTCGCGTCCCTTTTGCGGAACTGAAATCCACTTCCATCTCCGGCGCTGCCTCTGCCCCCGATTCATCTTCATCCTTTACTTCACTCACTTCCTCCATGTCCTTAAGCTCTTCTTCCTCCTCCATCTCTACTCTCGAAGAAGCCGAGCGTCAGCACATCCTCCGCGCCTTGAAGCAAACGCAGTGGCGCATCGCTGGTCCCCGGGGCGCTGCACTCCTCCTTGGCATGAAGCGCACCACTCTCCAGGCGCGCATGCGCAAACTCGGCATCCGCCGTCCGGTTTAGCTCCGCTCGAATAATTCACGTGGTTTTCGCCGCTCGCGCTGGCGCATGAGTGTCAGTTCACCCGAGAGAGTCACGCGCTGCGCGAAAAAATGAAGCCTCAGTTCGACGGACAACCCGTCTTGTCCAACTCTGCCAACTTCTTGATGGCTTCCGCGTTCCGCTTTTCTGACGCGACCAACAGCAGCACTCTTGCCTGATTGCAATTCTGAGGGACACCTTCGCCCTTAATATAGAGGTCCGCCAGCTCTACTGCCGCTTTGGTGTTGCCGGCCTGTACCGAACCCCACAATTGTTGAGGTGTCATGGGAGGTTTTTTCCGGTTTGCGTTGCTGCCAAAACTTGGCTGAAGCGGTACTTTTGCCGGTGGATTTGACGCTGTGGTTTCCCATTTGCGAGGACTAGGGCGCCCGCCAGTTTCCGTCGCCAGAATGCTCGGTGCGCGGGCCTGCGCTACACGTGTTTTCTCGTTGCTGCTCCCGAAGATATCTGTAGGCGTCCCACTAGGAGTAGATGGGTTCGTCGGTGTCGGCTTGGGGGCCCCTTCCGAACTCTTTTGTACCGATAACTCCGCTGGTGCATTTCCCAATCCCCGGTTTTCCTGGCGGTGATTTGAAAATCTCATCGTTGCTGCGGCCACCGTCGCGGAAATGCACGCGCCAAGTAACAAGCCAAGAATCAGCTGCCGTCGTTTTGCCGAGAGATAACGTTGCACTGGAACGAGTTCCCCGCCTGTGGCCTCTGCCTCAGGCAATGTCGGGAACAGAGTGCTCACTTTTCGAGCCTCCTCCTCGTAGGGCAGTGCCCTCACTTGTCGGGGACGCGCTTTCGACACGAACCTCGCAACGGCATCTGACTCATTCACCCCAGTACTGGGACGCCTCTCCATCTCCGTCAGGAGCTTGCCGCGGAGCTGGCCGGGAAATCCACTCTCGAATCTGCCTCTGGCCTTCCTCGGAAAGCCGCAGAAACCTCAGCCCCCCGTATTTTCTCGCTTCGTTGGTCCAGACCACTTCAGCCCACGCCTCGATCCGTTCCCTAAGATTGAGTGAGAACCAGCAATGAACCGGCCCGTTTTGGAGCACGGGAGCGAACGTTTCAAAGCGCAAGCCCCCCTCGGAGACATCCAGCACGGTTCCTCCGTCATCCCGCTCTATTTGTAGGAATGCAAATTTGTCCGGCACTCTTCTGAACTTGTAGCGTCGATCCAGGTTGACGTTTCTCAGGTTCATGGTCCTAGAGAGGCGTTTTGGATTTTCGGAACGGCCTTCAACGGTGGGGGAAGAAGGGAAACCGAATCGGCGGGCCCAGGGTGGGTGTGGGGCCGAGCCTGCTAGCCTCACGAACCCTATTATACTCTCCCCCTCTGGGATTGAAAACATTCCATCCAATATCTCGGCATGGAAGCTTCTCACGCCATCCTGGCCAACTTTTTTCCCGACTCTGGGTTCTATTGACAGCCCATCGTGAAACACTGGTATTCTGAACATCTCACCAGCCGCGCCCAGACGCCCCACCCCGGGGGAATAGAGGCAGCGAGTCATGAATCCGGAAAAACTCCGCGTCGCGCGGGAAAAGCTCACTCGTGTCTTCCGCTACCTGGAAGCCCTCAACCAGCATCGCAATCCCGCGAAGCGTCAGATTCGCGAACAACTCTGGAGCCTCTGGTTGCACGATCTCCCGGACCATCCTTCCATCAAACGAGGCACCTCCAAATCCGCCTCCGCCAAAAGCAAAGCCGCGGACTCCCAGAATGAACATACCAGTTCCGGCGGATTTGTTCTGAAAGTGCAGCGTCCTACGTTGACTTCTCCTCCCGAGCCTCCCGCCGCAATAGGCACTTGGTTGGAAGCCGGATGGGATGACCCGTCAAACGATCCTTCTGTCAGTGATTCGCGGAATGAATCGGATCAAAGAGGAGAAACGCAAATTGCCAACTTTGCCGATGAACCGTCGCGAAAGGTCGCTTTGCAGCGTTGGACGGTGGCGCGCCAGGAATGGGCCAAGAGTGAAAAGCCCGCTCGCGCCGCGATGAAAATCTTCGAGACTCTCTACTCGCTCTATGGCCGCATCGACCGTGAAGCCGAGCGCGTCGAACTGGTTCTCGGCGACGGCATTCTCAGTTGGCGCCGCGCCGAAGGCAACATCTATCATCCTATTCTCCTGCAACGCCTGCAGCTTCAGTTCAATGCCGCTGTACCCGAATTCACTCTCTCGGAGGCCGACCACCCTGTCGAGCTTTATTCCGCGCTCTTCCAAACCATGACCGACGTGGACGGACGCTCCATTGGCCGCTGCCGCGAAGAGCTGGAGCAGGAAGGCTTTCATCCGCTCATCAACGGCGCGACCTCCGGGTTTCTCAAGCGCCTGGTTGTTCAGCTCTCCCCGCGCGGCGAATTGCTCGAGGACCGCGCGCCTGCTACTGAAGCCAGCGATCCGCAAATCGGCCGCGATCCTCTTCTATTTCTGCGCTCCCGCACCCTGGGATTTGCCGCCGCTATCGAAGGCATTCTGGCCGACCTTCGCACGCGCGAGGATTTGCCGTGGTCTCTCTTGAATATCGTCGGCGAGGAGTCTCCTGTTCCTGACACGGGAGAAGCGGATCCTTCCGCGAATCGCTATAGCGAAGCCGATGCCGCAGTTCTTCTCAGCAAACCCGCGAACCCCGAGCAAATTCGCATTGCCAGGCAACTCGAGGAATACGGCGGCGTGCTGGTTCAAGGCCCTCCCGGCACGGGAAAAACTCACACCATCGGAAACCTGATCGGTCACCTGCTGGCCCAGGGGAAAAGCGTCCTGGTCACCAGCCACACCACAAAAGCCCTGCGCATGGTGCGCCATCACATCGTTCCCGAACTGCGCCCTCTGTGCGTCAGCCTTCTCGAAAGTGACTTGGATAGCCGCAAACAATTGGAAAGCGCTGTCGGCTCCATTGCGGAACGACTGTCGCGTGCCGACGCCGGTTCGCTCGAAATCGAATGGAAGAAATTAGAAGCCGAGCGCACCGATCTGCTGAAAAAGCTCGACGACGTCCGAAACCAGTTCGCCGACGCGCGCGCCGACGAATATCGCGACATTCTCATCGCCGGAAAAACCTGGGCACCTGCGGACGCCGCTCGCAAGGTCGCGCAGGAAAAAGAAACTCTCGGTTGGATCCCCGGCCCTGTCGCCGCTGTTGCTCCTTTGCCTCTCTCTCCCGGCGAGTTAGCTGACCTGTACCGCACCAACGTTTCCATCTCACGCGAAGACGAAGCCGAACTTTCCGGCCATCTTCCGGAGCTTCACGATCTCCCGCGGCCCGAAGACTTCGAGGCTTCCGTCAGCGAGCGTACCCGCCTCGGCATGGAAGACCTCGATGTCCGTTCTGATCTCTGGCAATCCGGCGCGTCTCAAGGCTCACCCGAAGAGTTGGAATCCCTGGCTGCCAATTTGACCCAGGCCGTCGAACCTCTTTCTGGAAAAGACAAGTGGAAGCTCGCCGCCGTTTACGCCGGCAAATACGGCGGCGCGCATCGCCAGCCCTGGGATCAATTGGTCAGCTTCGTTCGCCTCGTTCATCGCGAAGCCGCCAACGCTCAGGAATCTTTTGTCAAGTACGGTCCGAAGCTTTCCCATGAGCTTCCGCTCGAGGATCAGGAACGCATCGCAGGTGAAATCCTCGCCCATCTCGAGAACGGCGGAAGGCTTGGCTCTTTCGCGCTTCTCACTCACAAGGCTTGGAGCCACTTCATCGACACAACAAAGGTCAAAAACGCCCGCCCGCGCCTCCTCGAACATTTTCAAGCTCTGCGCCAGCTTTCGCGCCTCATGAACTTGCGCCAGGACCTGGCCGGCCGATGGGACCGTCAGGTGGCTGCCCTCGGCACCCCGCCTTCCAGCGAAATGGGTGAAGAGGTTGAAAAAACACTCATGCAGTTCTGCGATGCCATCGAGAATTGTCTCGGCTGGCATGAACACACTTGGCTGCCCCTGCAACAGCAACTCGAGGACCTCGGTTTTCGCTGGGAAAAGTTTCTTGCCGAACAGCCCCCGGTCGTCGGCGCCGACGGCGAATTGCTGCGCATCGGCAAAGCCGTCAATCAATCCCTTCTTCCCATCCTGGACTCGCGCTACAAAAAGCTGAAGCTGCTCCAGCTCGAAGAAGAAATCCGCGACCTCAAAAACCGCCTCAAGCTCGCCGGTCGCATGGCCAAGTCTTCAAAGGTTATTTCCAAGCTCCTCGCCGCCGTTAAGGACGAGGATTCCAATGACTACCACGACGCCTACGAGCGTCTTCTGGAACTCAAGAGCCGCCAGGCCGATCTTGATCTCCGCCGCGCTCTGCTCGCCAAGCTCGAAAGCGCCGCACCCTCCTGGGCCGCCGCTATCCGCAATCGCACCGGCGCGCACGGCCGCGGTGAGCCGCCCCGCGATCCGGCGGCTGCATGGATTTGGCGCCAGCTCAACGATGAGCTCGATCGCCGCGCGGGCGTTTCCCTCGAAGTGCTCCAGTCCAAAAGTGAAAAATTTCGCGAGCAACTCCGCCGCGTCACCGTCGGCCTCATTGACAAGCGCGCCTGGTCCGCTCAGGGCCGCCGCACTTCCTCCCGCCAGCGTCAGGCGCTCGTCGGATGGCTGGACACCATTCGCCGCATCGGCAAAGGTCACGGCATTCGCGTTGCTCTCCTCCGCGCCGAAGCCGCCAGAAAAATGTCGGAATGCCGTGGCGCTGTTCCTGTCTGGGTCATGCCTCTATCTCGCGTGGTCGAAAATTTCGACCCGCGCGTCACTCGTTTCGACGTCGTCATCATTGACGAAGCCAGCCAGAGCGACGTCATGGCTCTCGTCGCTCTCTATCTCGGCAAAACCGTCCTCGTCGTCGGTGACCACGAGCAAGTTAGCCCTTCCGCCGTCGGCCAGGATCTCGGCATCATCCAGAACCTCATCTTCCAGTACCTGCCTGGAATTCCCAATTCCGATCTCTACGACGGTCAAATCTCGATTTACGACCTCGCGCGCCAATCCTTCGGCGGCACCACTTGTCTAGTCGAACATTTCCGTTGCGTCCCGGAAATCATCCAGTTCAGCAACCTGATTTCCTACGATTACCGCATCAAGCCATTGCGCGACGCCAGCCGCGTTCGGCTGCGCCCTCACACCATCGCCTATCGCGTTTCCGGCTCCAGTCGCGACGGCAAGATCAATCGTCAGGAAGCCCTGGCTACCGCTTCGCTCCTCGCCGCTGCGATCGAGCAGCCCGAATACAAGAAAAACGATGCCGCTCAGCCCACCAGCTTCGGCGTGGTTTCCCTGGTCGGTGACGAACAGGCCATCGAGATTGACAATCTTCTCCGCGGGCATCTTTCGCCTGACCGCTACGAGCTCCACCGCTTGCTCTGCGGTAACGCCGCTCAATTCCAGGGCGACGAACGTGACGTCATCTTCATTTCTCTGGTGGACACCGCGCAGCGCGGCCCGCTCTCTCTCCGCGACCAGGAGCTCTTCAAACAGCGCTTCAACGTTGCCGCTAGCCGCGCCCGCGACCAGATGTGGATCGTCCACTCTCTCAGCCCCAACAACGACCTCAAGGCCGACGACCTTCGCCGGCAACTGATCGAGCACGCCCAGGACCCCAGCCGCCTCATGCGTGCTCTCGATGAAAAGGAAAAGCGTACTCAATCTGCTTTCGAACGCGAAGTCATGAAGCGCCTCAGCGCCGCCGGTTATCGTGTCGCCCCGCAATGGCGTGTCGGCGCGTTTCGCATCGACCTGGTCGTCGAAGGCGACGACCGCCGCCTGGCTATCGAGTGCGACGGCGACCGCTATCATCCTCTCGAAAAACTTCCCGAGGATATGGACCGCCAGTCCGTTCTCGAACGCATGGGCTGGATTTTCACGCGCATCCGCGGCACCGAATTTCTCCGCAATCCGGACCGCGCTATGAAGCCCGTTTTCGAAAAACTTCACTTGCTTGAGATTGCTCCCAACGGCGGCGCTTCCGATGCTCCGGCGAAGAAGCAGCCTTCCGCCGACCTCATCGAACGCGTCATCCGCCGCGCCGAAGAACTTCGAAGTAAGTGGTCGGCTTCCGCCGAATCCTCGTCCCGCCGCCAGCGGGAATTTCGCGAAGCGCCGCAACTCGATCCGGCTGTCTGATTGTCTATTTCAACTCTGTGTTGATTAGGTGCGCCAATCGCGCGCCCGCCAGCGCGATTCGCTGCTTGGCCAGGTTTTTGGCCGCGTTCTTGTAAGCGCTCGTCAGCGTAAACGGCCCGTCTCCTGCCGCGACCGGCGGTTGATAAACCGTTTGCTGTGCGGCCTGAAAACTCTCCGCAATCCAGACCTTCTCATCGGACTTGGCCGCCAGCCCTGGATCCGCCGCCGGCAACTTCTGTGCGGCTTTGATCACCGGTGTGATTACCGCTTGTGCGCTTGCCCCCGTCCCGAGCAGATCGTCCCAGAACGCGTGCAGCTCTTTGGCGCATCCCTTGCATTTCAGCTTCACTTTGTTTCCGCCGCTGTCGCCGTTCGGGTCCGTGGTGCTCACGCGCGTCGCGCAGTGCAGTGGTTGGTGCACGTCTCCCACCAGGTGCAGCAGCCACGTCAAATCGTAAGACTTCAGCTTGTCGTCACTGGTTGACGCCAGGACTCCGCGGAAGAGCGCGATCCGTTCCTGTGCGTTCGGTGTCGGAATTGCCGGCAACGCCGATCCGTCGATTGCGAATGGGGTGTCCACAAAATGAAAGTACTTGTGTTTTAGCAGGTCACTGTAGCCGGTGTTTTGGCTGGACGTCGCTCCGTCTGGAGTGTTTCCGTTGTTGCTTCCATCGTCGCTGTATGTGCTATCACCTTTAATTTCATCAGCCCACTGTGCCGCCAGCATGAATACCATCATGTCCGTGTTCGCCTGCGATGTTCCAGCTGGGACCCAGCCCACCCATTCGCTATACTTCGGGTTCAGCTTCAGCACATCATTCACCCGCGTTTTCGCTTGCGGCGTTAATTGCTGGTACGCCACATACGCCACTGCCATATGCCCGAAGGTATCCCAACCATACGCCGGCACGCCGAGCCCCCCGGCCAGCACCAGCGTCCCTATAACTAGAAGAATTCTCTTGCCCATAATTCACCTCCATACCAGCTCTATCTGCATTTCTTTACGTGGCCGCAACTACGAATGGAAAGAGAGTCGTCCCAGGCCCCTGGGCACAATACTGTCAAGTAGTGCTCTCGACCGTAAGTTCGTTTCACACTTCAGCCTGATTTCCATACGCGCTCGTTGTCCGGGATTCTTCAGCTATACTCGCTCCACAAAGGCGCTTGGGCATCTTTACCCGGGAGATGTCGTGAAAAAATTCGCGCTCAATCTTGTCCTTCTTTTTTCGCTCGCCGTTCCTATCTCCAGCTCCCAGCAGGCTTCGTCTCAATCGCTGCCCACAGCCGCCTCGGGCCAATCCGGAGTTACTCCCGCAACTCAATCATCCGCCCGGGCCACCGCACCATCTCATCCTCAGACTACGATCACTGCCTACACACTCCCGCCCGATCTTTATCGCAAGGCCCGCAACCGCGGTCGCATTGGTTTTGCCACCCGAATCATCGGCTTTTTTTACAGCCTCTTCGTTCTGTGGTTCATCCTGCGCCGCAAGCTCTCCTCCAAATATCGCGACTGGGCCGAAAGTATTTCCCGCAAGCGCTTCTTTCAAGCCCTCGTTTTCACCCCGCTCCTCGTCTTAACCATCGGCGTTCTCCAGCTTCCCATCGATATTTTTCAGGAATCGGTTTCGAAACTCTACAAAATCTCCGTCCAATCCTGGCCCTCCTGGGCCGCAGATTGGGCCAAGGCCCAACTCCTCACCATTATCATTGGTAGCTTTCTTGCCTGGATTCTCTATATCGTAATCCGCAAGAGCCCGCGCGGTTGGTGGCTCTATTTCTGGATTATCTCTTTGCCCCTCCTTTTGTTCGGCATCTTCATCTCTCCCTACGTGATCGATCCTCTCTTCAACAAATACGAGCCACTCTCCACCAAGGCCCCCGTGCTCGTCCCCGAACTCCAGCGCATCACCCGCCGCGCCGGACTGGAAGTCTCCCCCGAGCGCATGTTCTGGATGAAGGCCAGCGACAAGACCATCGCCACCAACGCTTCCGTCAACGGCTTCGGAGCCTCCAAGCGCATCATCATCTGGGACACCACTCTCGCTCAGGAGACCACGGATGAAGTGCTCACCGATTTTGGCCATGAAATGGGCCACTACGTTCTCGGTCACATCTGGAAGG
>Ga0209648_10001583_pt1 | contig 18499 bp, 15 predicted proteins | sample GraSoi2013_115cm_FD_185830 | JGI IMG/M metagenome (GOLD analysis project Ga0209648, IMG submission 185830) | Grasslands soil microbial communities from the Angelo Coastal Reserve, California, USA - Sample 9_17_2013_115cm (SPAdes) (version 2) | ecosystem: Environmental > Terrestrial > Soil >...
TCGGCGATGTATGTCGAAAAGTAATCCCCTGGCGGCAGGTTGATGATCGTGAAGATCACGATACTGATCGCTATCAGTGTCGGGATCATGATCAGAATGCGGTGCACAATATAGCTGAGCATCTCGCCTGGCTTCCTATCGAGGCATTGATGGCGAGATAGTCGCAGACGCCGATTTCGCCGACGTCTCGGACAGGTCGAACCAGAACCCGTCCGGTTTGTAAATGCCAAAATAGGCTCCCGGATCCCAATTATAGATCCCCTGCTCCGGGACATTTCGAAGTTTTTCGCTGACTACTATGGGTTGCAGCACGCCAGCGACGGTTCCGATCGAGAACACCTCGTCAGCCCAGATCTGAAGCACGTCCCGCCAAATGCGCGTGTGCTCTTCATCTGACCCTGCGGCAAGCCACTCTTCGTAGAGTTCGAGCAGCCGGACGGCGGAAGGTAGAGCTGGAGGTTCGCCGGCCATGCCTTTCGTCTCATAATATTGACCCCATTTGGGCCATTCGAGTTGCTGCTGAGTAGTCGGGGCGAATTCCCAAGGCGACATGGCGGGGGTTGCCAAGCCGTTCTCGATCCCCTTATCGATCGACATCAACGTCTCGCCAGAAAAGACTCGCCGCCTGAACAGGGTCAACTGCGACGGTTTGGCGAACAGCTTGATCCCGATGCGACGCCAGGAATCACGAATCAGCTCGAGCACGTCCGATTGCTCGGTCGATTCTCCCGAATTCTCTACGATAATCTCTACTGGCCTTCCGTCCGGAAGCTGCCGCATGCCGTCGCGCCCCTTGACGAGCCCGACCAGGTCGAGGAGGCGGTTGGCCTCACGCGGGTCGAACCGTGCCCAAGCCGAACGATACCGGGCATCATAGAGCGGACTCTGCGGCAGCAGGGTGTTCTGCCCTTCTATGGCCAGCCCGAAATAGATAACCTGGTTGATCTCGTGACGATCGACGGCGAGCGACAAGGCGCGTCGGAAACGCAAATCTCGCACGAGACCACGCCAGATCTCGTCATTGACATTTACGTTCGGATAAAGCGCGAGCTGGCTGCCGGGACCGGTTCGCCAAAGCCGTACCTTGTAGTGGTTGCGCTCTTCACTCGCTTTTAAAAAAGTATAGTTGTCAAAACGCAGATAGCGCGCTTGGAGATCGCTCTCCCCGGCACCGGTTTTGGCCGGGATGATCTTGCTATCGGCTATCGATAGGATTACTCGATCGATGTACGGGAGTTGATTCCCTTCCCTGTCGATCCGGTAATAATACGGGTTCCTCTCGAATATGAGACGGTCAGCAGGAGGCCGCGTCTTTAGTATCCAAGGCTCCAGAGACGGCAAATCCGGGTTATCGTCCCTATACATCGTGTCTAATTTATTGTGATACGCTGCCCAATTCCGCTGGTTCGCATTCTTTACCAGGGCATCGAGTACCGCGCTATCGGCATATTTTTGATGGAATTGCTTAAGATAATGAGATGGCCGATAGATGTAGAGTGGGCTCGGCCCCGCCAGATCCGGCAAAAAAAGCGGGTTCGGTCGTGCCCAGCTGTAGCGAACCGCCGTTGTGCTCAACACCTCGAATTGAGGTCGCTCACCTTGCGGCAGCATCGATATTGGTAATCCCGATGGCGACAAGTGTTTATTCTGCGCGACATCCTCAAACCAATACCGGAAATCTTCCGTGGTGAACGGTTGTCCATCCGACCATTTATGCCCTTTGCGTAGGTGGAGAGTAAAGATACGATTGTCTTCGATTTCGATCGACTTGAGGATATCCGGCGCAAATTTGAGCGAGGGAGTGTACCCGACCAGCCTCGCGTAGCCGTACACCACCATCATCCGGGTGTCCTTGGGGCCACCCATGAGCATCCGCAACTCGCCCCCCGAGGTGCCGATAGTCTCCAGCTCTGCCACAGCCGGCTCCTCCGGCACCCGCTCCTCCACCTTGGGGAGGTTTCCAGTTCCTATATCGTTCTTAAGAGCTGGCGTTTCCCGCAATTCGGCTGGTGCTTCGTTCGGCACGGCAAGCGCGACAGCCGCCGCAATTCCCAGTCGCATCGCCTCGCGGCGGTTGGGACGGGTCTCGGTCATCCGCGCCGGTGGATTTACGCCCGGACGCGGCTGGCTGCCCGACCGGGCAACACGATCGGAGGCGCACTCGCCTCGACGCAATGGCCCTCGGCTATCTCAATCAGGTGCGGCGGGTTCACGGGATCGCGACGAAACGGCTCCGGCCAAGCCGCCGGATCCGATGCCTTGTCGGCGAGCAGCTGATTGAAATCCAACCGTTGCGCCGGGTCCGGCTTCGGCACAGCGGCAAGAAGGGCCTGGGTGTAAGGATGAATCGGGTTGCGAAACAGCATGGCACGGTCGGCGATTTCGACTATACGCCCGGCGCACATCACTGCGATGCGGTCGGCGATGTAGTCGACGACGGCAAGATTATGTGAAATGAAAAGGTAGGTTAGGGCTAATTTTTGCTTCAGATCCATCAACAGATTGAGGATCTGTGCCTGAATCGAAACGTCGAGAGCCGAGGTTGGCTCGTCGCAGATAACAAGGCCGGGCCGCAGCGCCAGAGCGCGGGCAATGCCGATGCGTTGCCGCTGGCCTCCGGAAAAGCTGTGCGGATAACGCTTGACGTGCCGTAAATCCAGTCCGACTAGCGTCACGAGTTCGTGCACCATTTCGCGACGCGAGCGCTGATCGCCGATGCCGTGGATGATCAGGGGTTCTTCGATTATGTCGTAGACCGTCATCCGCGGGTTTAGAGATCCGAACGGATCCTGAAACACAAACTGCACTTGTCGACGAAACTTCTTCAAATCCTCGCCTTCGAGCGAGAGGACATCGATCAACCGCCCGTGATCGTTAAAAACGATCGAGCCGGAATCCGGATTGACGGCGCGCAACAGAACCTTGCTGAGGGTCGTCTTGCCGCAACCGCTCTCTCCTACCAATCCAAGGCACTCTCCACGTTCGATCTTGAGGCTGATCGCGTCGACCGCGACCACGCGCGGCCCCGATTTGGCGCTGCCGAACAACCCGCTTTTGCGGATCGTGTAGGTCTTTCTCACATCAACACATTCGAGCAGCGGAGCGACCGCATCGGCCGGCCATTTCCTCTTCTCCGCCATCAAATGCGGAGCGTCTCCGGGTGCTATCTCGCGTATCGGGACCAGGCGCTCGCCGGGCTTCATATCGAAGCGCGGCACCGCGCGAAGTAGGGCCTTCAAGTATGGATGTTCCGCCCGGCGGAAGATGTCTTCGAGAGTTCCGCTCTCCATCACCTCGCCGCGGTACATGACAACTATTTCCTCGGCAACATTGGCGACGACACCGAGGTCGTGGGTGATCAGCAGCACCGCCATGCCGAGTTCGTGCCGCAGGTCGATCATCAACCTTAGAATCTGAGCCTGGATCGTCACGTCGAGCGCGGTCGTCGGCTCGTCCGCAATCAGGAGCGCGGGACGGCAGACCAGCGCCATCGCAATCATCGCACGCTGGCGCAATCCGCCAGACAGCTCGAAAGGGTAGCTGCGGGAGGCGCGCTTGGGGTCGGGAAAGCCGACGAGGCGCAACATCTCCTCAGTCAACTCGGCCGCTTGTGCGCCTGTTACCGAGCGATGGAGTCGCAGTGCCTCTCCAACCTGATTGCCCACAGTATGCAGAGGCGACAGTGACGTTATCGGCTCCTGAAAGATGATCGAGATTCTGCCGCCGCGGATTGCCCGCATTTCCGCGCTGTCACTCGGCAACTTCGCGATGTCGACAACCTGGCCGTCGAGCCGGGGGTCGGCGAACAAGACCTGGCCGCGAGTGATGACACCGCTGCGCGGGAGAATCCGGAGGATTGTTTGGCTGACGACCGACTTTCCGGACCCCGATTCGCCGACCAGAGCCACGATTGATTGTGGACGCACACGCAACGAAACGCCCGTAACCGCGCGGATAAAGCCGCCGGGTGCGGCGAACCGGACGTGGAGATCGCGAACCTCGAGGAGATCGGTCATATAGCTGCTCCGGCCGCGTCCCCAAATCGCGGTTCTGTGGCCCGCAGTTCGATGCCGAGAGCCTGCAGATTGCCCGATGTGGCCGGATCCAACGATATGCCACGCATCTCGGCAGCTTTGGCCGAGGCGATCACCAACTCGGAAAACCCGTCAACCCGGCTGTCGACTCGCAGGGTCGACCAGCCGGCGCCGAGCTTGAGCTGCATCCACCCGCCGCGCCCATCCCGGCGGGTGGAATAATAGGATAGTTTCATTCGGTCGAGTTTGCTCCAAGAGATCGAGGCCTGCAGCAGACCCGAAGATTGCAAAGCCGCCTCGGTCACTTCGATGAACATGCAATGGCGCAGCGCGGTCCGGATTCCAAATACCGCAAAAAGGGCTGCAAACCCACCCAGCATTGTCGTGCCGACGATTCCGACCGGCTCGATCGCGAGTACCGCAATTGTCGGAAAGAAACCGGCTGCGGCCCGAAGATAATCGCCGAAAAGAGCCGAAGGTGGATACGCGTGGCGGGTCATTCCAGATCAAGCATATCAGGAGTGAAGATTTCGCTTGCATCGAGCCAGAGCACCGCGGGATGGGCAACGCTTTCCGCGATCAGCCGATCAAGAAACGCGTCCGTCGCCGCATCCTGGACTAGATGGTGGGTCAGAATTCCCGTCGGCTCGTCCGCGCACACGGCGCGGAGGCGGCGCCACCGCAGGTGTTTCACCAGACCACCCAACGCCGCATCTTCCCCAACAAACCCGCGACTTCCTTTCCACGCAACGAGGTCGACATGGATATTCACCTCGATGACGCCCGGTCCCCGCGCGGGGGCGCTTCGCGTTCGCGCCCGTGAAATCCCGGTGAGGCCGCAACGAGCGAGCAAATCCAAAAGCGAGTTATCGAACCGATTCCACGGTGGTACCAGGACTGGTTGCGCTCGGGTTCCGAACAAATCACTTAGGCGCGCGCGGCCGGCGGTCAGCTCGCAGACCATTTCTGATCTTGGGCGTTCCGCTGGGAATTCGCTTTTTTCCCCGGCGCCCGAGTGGTTCAAATGCCGCCAACCATGCTGGAGAACCGCAACAGACGCCTTTGGCGCTGATCGCAGGTAGTGGGCGAGCCACTGAGCAAGCTCCTGTTCAGCATCAGCAGGGATCACCGCGAGTGAGACCGGCACTCCCGATGCGATCCGCAGCAGGCGGTCGAGTTGTGCGGTCGGTGCCACCGCGTCGTCGTCGCGCCACCATAGCGTCGCGACCTTCCCGGCCTCCTCCCAACGATCAAACTCGGCCATTAGATCCGGCCACTTCACCATCATCGACCCGGCAATTACCCGGTTATGGGCGGATCATATCGATAGTCCCGAGCGACGCCAAATACTCGGTCGGGAGATCGGATCATGTCTGCTATCAGCCTAGCACTTCGTCGAGCGCCCCCGGTGTCAATCGCAATCGTTCCCGGGCGAGCAAAAATCGCACGATCTATGGCGGAAGCGAGTCGTTCGGGCGACAGCCGGTTCTCGGGAAGAAGTTCCAGAACGCCCCGGTCTGCGAGCCGTTCCGCGCGTAAGCTCTGCTCGGTTTCGCGCCCGGATGCGAACGGCACGACGACCGCGGCTGCGCGGGCCGCGAGAATATCAAGCACCGTATTGTACCCGGCTTGACTTACCGAGACACGGCAGCGCCCCAACATTTGCGGAAAGTCCGGCCGATACCGTTCGAGGACAACTGCCTCGGGCAGGCCGGCGGCGAGTGCCGCGAATTCCGGTTCGGGCAAATTGGGGCCGGCAAGCAGGCGCCATCTAAGGTTCGCCAAGCATCCCTGTCGGCGGGTCTCGATAGCCGTGCTCAGCAATGCACCGCCGACTGCACCTCCGCCAACCGAGACCACAACCTCGTCGGCACCGGCGGTCTCGTCCAAGGCAACCGCATCACCGGCCTCATGGGCCTCCGCTATGTAGCCGGTATAGATCAGCCTATCGCTGATTTCCGATGCAAGCGGGAAGCTGTCTTCAAGCGGGATGAATGCGGGATCGCCATGAACCAGCACGAAATCGAAATCATTACGAACCCGATCGACGATTTCCTTGGGCCGCCGCAGGTCGTTCGGCAAGACCACGATGTCGCGCAGCGAACAAAGAATGAGCGGCCGGGGACGTCGCGCCCGGGCGGCTTCGATCAGCCCATCAAGCTCAAAGCGAAACGCCCGGCGGCCAAACGGAAACGCTTCGATCAACAATGCATCAGGCTGCTCGTCCACAAAGGCGGCCAAGAGCGCCGACCGACGTGCTGTTCGCAGCTCGTCGTCGATCGGCCGGCCCATCTTGTCCACGAGCATCTTGAACCCCGCGTCGAGGGCCCTGATCGAGGGCAACTGGATGAGGCGTTCTGCCGAGGTGCATGCCAGAGAGGAAAGCGGCTCTCCTCCCGAGATCAGAGTGACCCTGATACCTTCTCGCGCCAGCGCTTCGACAATTCGCAATGAGCGGCGCAAATGCCCGATCCCGAGCAGGTGCTGTACATAGAGCAGGACGGAGCCGGTCATTAATGCGTCGGCTCCCGGTTACGCCCAGCTTCCCGGCGATACCGCATCGAACACCGCATTCAGGTGGCGAGCAGCGGAGGATATATCGTGCTCTGCCCTGACACGGTGCCACGCGGCTTCGGCAAAGACGGCACGCCGGGGGCAGTCGACGAGCAGGCTGCGCACCGCCCGGGCAAAGGCCGGCGCATCGCTCGGTGGGACGAGAAGACCGGTTAACCCATGCACGACGATGTCGCTGACGGCGCCCGCGGCGCCTGCCACAACCGGCACTCCGCTCGCCTGCGCTTCCAGTAGCGCCATGCCGAGGGCTTCGTTAAGAGCCGGCCACACGCATAGATCGGCCGAGGCCAAGCGTCGTGCAATTTCCATGGGGCCGATCTCTCCTGCCCAGGTCACCCGTTCTTCGAGCGGATAGAGCGCGTCCTCGACATCTCGCCGCGCCGGCCCGTCACCGATCACCTCCAATGACCATGGGAGATCCAGAAGACGCGAAAGGGCATCCCCGAGAATTTGGTACGAAGCGAGCTTATCGCCGTAGCGCATCATCGCGACCGCGATAAGGCGCGGCGGCCCAGCCCTTGCGCGTGCTTGCTCGCCATAGAGCTCAGCATCGATAAAGGGCTTGAAGGCTACCCAACGCCGCGCGTCCCGCAACAACGGCAGGACGCACTCCCGATCGGCCGGGTTCAGCCCGATCACCGCGTCGGCCCGCGTAATCGCGCGCTCAGCCGCACGACGACCGGCCGCCCAGCCGCGCGACGCCTGCTTTGGCGCGTCGGAGGCCTCGGCGACGACATAGGGAATGCGGAGAACATTTGCAATCTGAGGGCCCAGCCAGTCCGGCGCCTTATGATAAAGGTGATAGGTAAACCAAAGCTCCGGAGCAGTTTGCGGCGCCTCGCGGCACCGGCGAACAAAACGCGCCGCAAGTCGTGCGCCGATAGAGGCTACCCGAGCCTGGCGCATCGTGTCGCCGCGCCCGTCATAGCTGCGAAATCGGGAGGCTATCAGGACGTCGTGGCCAGCCATCCGCAAGGCCGCGAGGAAGAGCTGCGCGACCCTTCGGTCTCCCGAAGGAACTGGATGATCGGGAGGTTTCAGCGGCGCGTAAAAGGCGATACGCATTCTTCTAGTTGCGCCGCATTCCGCGGCCTGCGAGAAACCTCCCCCGGGAACGGGAGGACAGGTTCACTGGGATCGTTTCCCCACGGGTGCTGGGAAGCCAGCCCGAAGCGCCTTGCCAGCAAATCGATGCCCGCCTCCATCGAAAAACGGGACCGCACACGGCGTTCGCCGGCCGCCCCAAGCCAAGTTCGCTTCTCGGGATCGCGGATCAGGCGCTCCAGCGCTTCGGCGAGTGCAATTGGGTTGCCCGGCGGAACCAGCAGGCCCGTCACATCTTGCTCGATCAATTCCGGGATCGCCGAAACGTCGGTCGAAACGCAGGCGAGCCGCTGGCTTTGCGCCTCGATCAGCACGTTGGGGAGGCCATCCCGGTCGCCGTCCTTCGCAACCTTGGAGGCGAGCACGAAGAAGTCGGCCTCGCGATAGGCGGCGAGCACCTCCGGTTGGGCCATGGCGCCCCGCCACTCTATCCGGTGCGATAGACCCAGCCGCTTCGCCTGGAGCCTCAGCGCACCAGCGAGTGCACCGCCGCCGATGTGAACAAAGCGCCATTCGAGGTCGGCCGGAAGAAGCGCGAGCGCTTCGAGCAGGTCGTCGTAGCCCTTCTTTGCGACCGCCCGACCGACTGAGAGGATGAGGACCGGCTGGTGCGGGTCGCTGCCGCTGCGCCAGTTCGCGTCCCGCGGCGGCGCCTCGAAACGTTCAAGGTCGAGCCCATGGTAGCAGAGCCATACGGCGCCCCGCCGCGATATCAGGCCCGCGAGATGGCAGCGCGCTATCTCGGTGCACGTCACGATCCATTCTGCTTCCGCCAGCTTGGTGCGCTTCTCCCATTCCGGCATAGTCCAGATATCCCGAGCGTGCGCCGAAACTGTCCAGCCAAGCCCAGTCAATAGCGCGGTATAACGGGCGACCGAGGCCGGCGTATGCAGAAAATGTGCGTGAATATGGCCGATGTCCTGCGGCAGCTCGGCCGCCAGCACCAATGCCTGGCCGAAGCGGCGGATGCGGTTCGGGGTCGGATCGCGTTTCAGGTCGGAGAGCCAGGCAGCCAGCGCCGCGGAGTAGCCGGGCAGTCGGCGAGACTGCAGCCAGCCCCGCCAAAGCCGCGCCAGTTCCTGATGCAGGTATTCGGGCAGATAGAGCAACGCCGCAGTGATCTGGCGATGGACCGGATGGATCGCGCGGTCCGTGGGATGACGCAGAGAAACGATCAGGATCTCGAGCCCGCAGTGCTCCAGGGCCAAAATCTCCTGAGCTATGAAGGTCTCCGAAAGCCGCGGATACCCTTTGAGGACGAAGGCGACGCGTCCTGCTGCCCGTGGAGATGCCGCCACCCTCAAGTTCCGTAACGCGCTCGTGCTGCAAAGCAACCGGCCCGCCCCTGGTCGAGCCACCACCGGGCCATGCGGTTCACCTTGGGCATGCCGTCGAGCAGGCCGGGAATATGAACCTCGGACGGGGGCGGCTGGTGCGGGAGACGGCGAAGGGCGGTCGCCATCACACGAGGATCGCGCGCTTGATCCTCGGACAGCATCGCCAGCATGCCAAGCTCGGCGGCGCGCTTGGTCCTGATGAACTGCTCCAAGCGCGGGGCCGTCCTCGGTATGATCAGCGCGCGCTTGTCGAAAGACAGGATCTCGCAAAAGGTGTTGTAGCCGCCCATCGCGACGACGCCAGCCGCACGCGCCATCAGACTCTCGAGCCGGGCGTTAAAGGTGATCGCCCGCACATTATCGAGCCTAGCCGCTCGGCTGGCGAAAACAGCTCGCTGTTCCGGCAGCATAAAAGGACCGAAAACGAGCAGGGCGGGGTGAGGAATAACCCGATCGTATTCGTAGGCCGATAGCACCAAATCTATCAGGGCCTCGCCATCCCCGCCGCCGCCCGGGGTGACCAGCAGGAAATTGTCGATGATGCCCGCAATCTCGGGGGTGAGCTGTAGCTCGCCGGCGGTGCGCCTCAAATACCCGGTATAAATCATACGCTCGTAAACGCTAGTTGGTACCGGCAGGCCCGCGAGCGGATCGCAGATCTGGGGCAGCCCATAGACCCAGATCTCGTCATAATACTCCTCTAGGGCCGGAACCACCTGCTTGCGCTCCCACTCGCTCTCGAGCGCTTCAGGATCGTCCATGACGTCGCGCAGCCCCAGGATCAGGGCGGTTCCACGCCTCTGCAGCAGATCGAGGGTATCGCGCACCTCGCCGCGCAAACCCAGGGGCTCCTTGTCTACGATCAGCAGGTCGGGATCGAAGATGTCTGCCGTGTGGCGAATTATCGACGAGCGCATCGCCAGCGTGTCATCAATGTCAATGTGCAGATTGAGCGAGACGTATTCGCCGTTTCGGAGCTTGATGACACCCGGCACGCGCACAAAATCGACTCGGGAGCGGAAATCGAAGCTGCCTATGATCGGCGATCCGGAGAGGATCAAGATCGAGACCGCGGGGTCGGCGTCGACCAGCGAGTTCGCGATGGCCCGACAACGCCTTAAATGGCCGAGTCCGAAGCTGTCGTGGCTGTAGACAAGCACCCGTTTGTGATGACGGCGAACGGTCACACAGGGGTCTCTCTCATATTCGACCACCCGACTATTGCATATGCGGCGTCATCGCGAAATGATCTTTTCATGAAGGCGATGATGATGAAGGGAGTGGCGACGGTCCTCACCCCCTTGGACAGCGTGCCGCCCGCTTCGCGAAATGCGCCTCGAGCGGTGGCACAACCAAAGAGACAGGCGGGTTCACCGGCCGCGCAACCGCCGGAAGCGGAAGCCAGTGATCCAAACGTGCTTGAGCCAACGATTTACCGTTTTATTCTTAGACACAGCTCGCCACAACAGCTACTACTAATCTTATTCACCTTAATTTCTTTTCCTTTCCTTTATTTCTCGTTGGATCTACCTAAAACTATTATCAACAGAGCAATCGGCGGTAAGCAATTCCCACAACACTTGTTTGGAATTGACTTTAATCAGGTGACATACCTCCTAATCTTGTGCGGACTATTCTTGACCCTCGTTTTTATTAATGGTGGATTCAAATATTATATAAATACTTTAAAAGGGCGGCTTGGCGAACGCATGCTTCGGCGGCTTCGATACCAACTTTATCATCGGATGCTGCGCTTTCCTCTGTCTCAGTTCAGCAAGACTTCCTCGGCGCAAATTATCCCGATGATCACGTCGGAGTGCGAATCCCTTGGGGGTTTTATCGGCGATGCTTTTGTAACGCCGGTGTTCCAGGGGGGAACACTACTGACGATCATTGTTTTCATGTTCATGCAGGACCCGGTGCTCGGTGCAGCGGCAGTCGCACTTTATCCGCTGCAGGGTTATGCGATCCCGAAATTGCAACGCAAGGTCAATCAGCTCGGGAAACGCCGTGTCCGCACGGTGCGCGAAGTGGCCGACCGGGTTCACGAGTCGGCGGCCGGCATTGTCGACATCCATGCCAACGATGCGGTGAAACGGCAGCTGACAGCCTTTGCCCATCTTCTGGGCACGATTTACGACATACGATTTGAGATTTACCAACGCAAGTTTTTCGTAAAGTTCCTCAATAACTTCATTGCTCAGCTTACACCTTTTTTCTTCTATGCTATCGGAGGTTATCTGGTTATCCGCGGGGATCTTTCTTTCGGGGCTCTAGTTGCGGTGCTGGCGGCATACAAGGATTTGGCGTCCCCCTGGAAGGAACTGTTGGATTTTTACCAGATCAAAGAGGATTCGCGCATCAAATACGAGCAAATCGTAGAACAGTTCCAACCAGCCGGAATGATCGACGCCCGTCTGCAGATGGCGGAGCCGCAAACTTCGCCATCCCTAACCGGCGAACTCTCGGTCATCAACTTGTCTTTTGCCGAGGAGGACGGCAGCCGCGTCCTAGATGGGATCAGCTTCACGGTTTCGCTCGCCGACCACGTCGCTGTCGTCGGACAAGGCGGCAGCGGCAAGAACGAACTCGCCTTGTTGCTCGCCCGCTTGGTCGCGCCTATCGGTGGGCGGATCACGATTGGCGGGTTCGAGTTGGCGAAGCTGCCGACCGCGGTGGTCGGGCGTCGGATTGGATATGTCGGCGCGGCGCCCTACCTGTTCGCCGGTACTCTGCGCGACAATTTATTGTTCGGTCTTCGTCACATTCCGGTAAGACCAGCCGATTACACCGGGGTAACGCTCAAACGCCGAGCTCGGCAAACCTACGAAGCTCAACGTTCGGGGAACATCGATTTCGATATCCATGCCGACTGGATCGATTACGAAGCCGCGGGGGTTGAGGATGTGAGCGCGCTGTCGCGGCGCATCACTGAGGTGCTGGTCCGTCTCGATCTCGACGAGGCGATCTATTCGTTCGGGTTGCGTTGGCGACTGGATCCGGAGGTTGATCCCGAAGCCGCCATGCAGTTGCTGGAGGCCCGGAAGGCACTCGCTCGCCGGCTTGCCGAGGACGGAATTACCAACCTCGTCGAGACTTACGATCCCGAGCGGTTCAATCTCAACGCGTCCGTGGCGGAGAACTTGCTGTTTGGCACGCCGATCGGCCCGGTTTTCGATTTCGAAGCGCTCGCAGACAACGCCTACGTGCTGCATGTTTTGACACAGGTCGGCCTGATCGAAGATCTGGTCGCCGCCGGCAAGCAGGTGGCCGAAACGATGATCGAAATGTTCGCCGACTTGCCGGCGGACCATGAATTCTTCGAGCAATTCAGCTTCATCAGTGCCAATGATCTCCCCGAGTTCGTAGCTATCCTCGGCCGGATCGGTGACGGGGGGACCGCGGCCCTCGCCAAGCCTGACCGGGCGAAACTTCTCTCGCTGCCCTTCAAACTGGTCCCGGCGCGACACCGGCTCGACATCGTCGACGACCTCATGCAAGGCCGGCTGCTCGAAGCACGCAAGGTATTTCGCGCCGATCTTCCACAAAAAGCACGGCAGGAGATCGAGTTCTTCGACCCTGAGCGCTACAACGCGGCTGCCTCTGTCCAAGACAATATCTTGTTTGGTAAGATTGCCTATGGCGAAGCAGATGCCCCGACCCGAATCCCCAAGGTTCTCGGCGAAGTGATCGACGGGTTGTCGCTCCACCAAATCATCATCGATGTTGGTCTCGACTACAACGTTGGCACGGGCGGATCACGCTTATCCACGGCGCAACGACAGAAGGCCGCAATCGCCCGCGCCGTGCTCAAACGTCCCGACCTCCTGATTCTCAACGAGGCGACCTCTGCCCTCGACGGTCAAGACCAGACCAAGATCAGCAATGGATTGAGAGAGGAATTTGCCGGCCGAGGGATCATCTGGGTGCTGCACCGGGCGAGCCTCGCCCGGAATTTCGACCGCGCCCTCATCTTGAGCGGCGGCAAGTTGCAAGAACAGGGTAGTGTCTCGGAATTACAAGGCAACGGCTCACTGATGTCCTTGCTGGTCGCAGCCGAGTGAAGGAACCAATGGCAAAACGAACCCGAGGAGGGAGGAAATGAGCCTCAAACAGGAATTCGAACTGCTTCGGCGTGTCCCGTTCTTTGCAGAGATCGAGCCCTCGAAGCTGAAGCTGCTGGCGTTTATGAGCGAGCGGGTCGGGTTCGATCCTGGCAAGAATCTGATGCGGCAGGGCGACCAGGCCGACGCGGCGTATCTGCTTATCGACGGGCGGGCTGAGGTCATTCTCGAAACACCGGCCGGACCGGTAGTCGTGGCCACGCTCGGCGCCAATGAGATCGTCGGTGAAATGGGCATATTGGGCAATGTGCCCCGCGCGGCGACGGTCCGCGCCAAAGACCGCGTCATCGCGCTGCGCATCTCGAAGGAGCCGTTCATGCGTATGGTGCGCGAGTTCCCGAACATGGCGGTCTCGATCATGCAGGAGCTGGCACAGCGTGTTGAATCGACAAACAATCAGCTGCGCGCCGCTCTCGCCGAATTGAAAAAGTTGCGCGAAACCACCGGCGTTGCCGCGTGAGTGCCGGTGAGCCGGCTGGACAGCTTCATTCGTCGGCTCGAAGCGCAGCGCGCTTGCCTCGAAGTGGCCGCCGATCTGATTGGCGGTCTGGATGGTGAAGTGCTCGAACTCGGCCTCGGCAACGGCCGGACCTACGATCATCTCCGAAAGCTCTTCCCGCATCGCAACATCTATGTCTTCGAGCGCACTGTTGCAGCCCACCCAGATTGCGTTCCGCCGCCCCAATTCCTCTTACTCGGCGATATGCGCGAAACTTTGCCAGCCGTTCGCGCGCGGCTTGCCGAGCGTGTAGTGCTTGCGCATCTCGATCCCGGGAACGGCGAGATCGCGGCGAGCAAGGCGCTTGCCGACCAAATCGCCCCACTGATCGTCCCACTTTTGCGGCTGAACGGACTGCTGGTCAGCGAACCACCCGTGACTGGCGATGATTTACGCGCTCTTCCGCTGCCGGACGGGATCGAGCCGGGCCGATATAACCTATACCGGCGTATCAGCCGCCAATCGCCACCATGACCGGAACATGGTCCGACGCCTTGCTCCAACCGCGACTGTCGCGGTGGACCCGCGCTTCGCTGAGCGCGTCCACGAGAGACGGGCTCACCCAGATATGATCGAGGCGGCGCCCGCGATTTGAAGCTGACCAGTCGCGGGCGCGGTAGCTCCACCAAGTGTACAGACGCTCCTGCGTAGGCACGAAGTGCCGCACCGCGTCGACAAAAGCGCCCGCCTGCTGCAGTCGTCCGAGCCGCTCCACCTCTACGGGGGTGTGGCTGACCACCGTCAGGAGCTGCTTGTGCGACCACACATCCGTCTCCAACGGCGCAATGTTGAGATCGCCAACCGCGATCATCGCACCGCCGTTCTGGCGCTCTGCCCTGAACCAATCCGTAATCTCGTCGAGAAACTGCAGCTTGTGGGCGAATTTGGGATTCGTTTCCGGATCCGGAACATCGCCGCCTGCCGGCACATAGATGTTGTGGAGCTCGATGCCGTCGGGCAGCTCGACGACAGCATGCCGGCAATCGGCGCGGTTGCACCAGGCCTTGGTCCCAGCCGATGCGAATGGCGCGCGCGACAGGATTGCCACGCCGTTATACCCCTTCATCCCGTGAACCAGCATATGGCGATAGCCGAGCGCCTCGAACATCTCGCGCGGAAAGCGCTCGTCTGGGGTCTTGGTTTCCTGGAAGCATAAAACGTCGGGTGCCCATTCCGCGACGAGTTGCCGGACGTTGTCTACGCGGAGGCGGATCGAGTTGATGTTCCAACTGACCAAGCGCAGCATTACGAGTTTGCCGCCTGTTGGCGCTCGCGGCCTGGGCGAACTCGCGAAAACAACGGCGCCCGGTCGGGGGGGAAGACCGGGCGCCTGCATGTCAGAAGCGTTTGGGGGAAATCGGGCCCGCAGGGGAGACGGGACCGTTCTAAAGAGAGTTTGGCAACTCTCTCCGCTTCCGAGTGATGCAGATGGGGTGCAGCCGAATAAAAACAAACTTGCATTTCTGCATATCGGAATCGGGGAAAATGCATGCAGGTCGGGGAACTAACTTGAGTTCTCTCAGGCCGCGCGTGTGGCGACGGCAACTCCCGCATAGGACGCATGGAGGCACGCCTCGGCAAACATTTCAAATAATGCCCTCGACAGCGGATTCTCCAGCACTTTGTACTCCGGGTGCCATTGCACGCCGACGACGAACCGGGCCTCGGGCAGGCTCACCGCTTCAATTTGACCGTCGGGCGCAACCGCTTCGACGCGAAGCGTGGGCCCGGGACGGTCGATCCCTTGCGAGTGCAGTGAATTCACCATCACTTCAGTTGTGCCGGCCAGCGATGCCAAAAGCCCACCAGGGCTCAGAGCCACACTATGCGCCGGGCCATAAGGGCCCTCCGGCGCGTCTTTCCGCGAACGATGGTTCAGACGGCCCGGGAGCTCGTGCACACGCTGGTGCAAGGTGCCGCCAAGCGCGACATTCAACTCCTGGATCCCTCTGCAGATCGCAAGAATCGGCAGGTCACGCCGAACCGCTTCGCGGATCAGCGGCAAAGTCGTCGCGTCGCGCTCCGGATCGTGCAGGGTTTCCGGGTGACTCGGCTCGCCGCCGTACTGGCGCGGATGGACGTTCGAGGGACTTCCGGTCAGCAGCAACCCGTCGAGCCTGTCGAGCATCACGCAGACATCGACCTTCGAACCTATCGCCGGAATCAAGACCGGCAGACAACCGGTCGCATCGATGACTGCATTCGGATATCTCTCGTTGACCCCATGGAAAACGCGCTCATTGACCGTACGCATGCAGGTGGGAATACCGATAATCGGCAAATGACCGGGCATTGGGCTGGGCTCAAGGCTCGTATTGGCGGCGCGAGGCGGCATAGGGATCCTGGTATACAAACAGCTTGGGGTCGAGCGCCACACCGAATCGCTCATCATAGAGTGAAACCGTGGTGGTCTTACGCTGTTGATCCACGATCGACCATTGCTGCAGCGCGAGCGGGTTATCGCTGAACACCATCGTCAAACTGCCGTTGTCCGGCTCGACCTTCTCGACAACGGTTAGCCTTAGGGTGTTCGCCCCTCGCTCGAGGCGGGTCACGATAAGATCGCCAAACGTGATCGGATCACGGAGAAGGAGCCAAGCAGGCGTCGATTTCAACCCGACTTTGGACATCTGGATCAGCTCCTTGTCGACGTAGTAGACGTAAAACATGTCGGCGAGGAGCAGGATTGGCGAGGGCGGATCATATTCAAAGCGCATCCGGCCAGGTCGCGCCATCCAGAGCTGTCCTGTGGCGATACCGCCGCCCGAGGCAACCTGCCGAAACTTGGCATACATCGTGCGAATGCCGCCCAAATAAGCAGCAATTCGCTGCAGATCGGCGTTATCCTGCGGCGTAAGCGTGACGGCGGCCGGTGGTGCCGCGGCAGCGGCGGCGGCCGAGAGCCGCGCGGTCGTTAATCCAAAAAAAGACGCCAGCACTGCCCGGCGGTTCACGGAGACTCACTCCCCGAGGAATCGCCACGGCCTGGGCGCTCCTCGATACCGATCATCTCGCCTCCGCTCCTCTATGCCAACAACGCGAGGTAGATGACCCCGGCCACCTGGGGCTTCAATTGCGGTCATTCGCCGCCGCGCGCCAGAACCTCGCGTTTTCCGACATGATTGGCGGGAGTGACAATCCCTTCCGTTTCCATACGCTCGATTATTCGCGCTGCGCGATTGTAGCCGATCTGGAGATGACGTTGGACAAAGCTCGTCGAAGCTTTGCGCTCGCGACACACCACCGCCACCGCCTGGGTATACAGGTTGTCGGCCGATTGGCCATCCTCGTCTCCACTTAGCGGATCCAACGGAGCATCGTCATCCTCAGTGATCTCGTCGATGTAGTCCGGTATCCCGCGCGTTTTCAGGAACGAAACGACGCGCTCGACCTCTTCGTCCGAGACGAACGGGCCGTGGACACGGGTGATGCGCCCACCGCCTGCCATATAGAGCAGGTCGCCTCGGCCGAGGAGCTGCTCAGCGCCGCCCTCGCCGAGGATCGTGCGGCTGTCGATTTTCGACGTCACCTGAAAGCTGATGCGGGTCGGAAAATTTGCTTTGATCGTGCCGGTAATGACGTCGACGGACGGGCGCTGCGTCGCCATGATCAGATGAATCCCGGCAGCTCGGGCCATCTGTGCCAGACGTTGGATCGCCGCCTCGATCTCCTTGCCCGCGACCATCATCAGATCCGCCATTTCGTCGACCACCACGACGATTAGCGGCAGCTCGCTGGTATCGAAAGGCTGCGGCTCGAAAATCGGCTGACCCGTTTCGGGATCGAACCCCGTCTGCACCTCCCGGACCACGCTCTCGCCCTTGGCCTCGGCATCTGCCAAGCGGGCGTTGAAGCCGTCGATATTGCGCACTCCGAGCTTCGACATCTTGCGATAGCGGTTTTCCATCTCCCGCACCGTCCATTTCAACGCCAGAACCGCTTTCCGCGGATCGGTGACAACCGGCGCCAGAAGGTGCGGGATGCCGTCATAGACGGAGAGTTCGAGCATCTTCGGGTCTATCATGATGAACTTGCAGCGGTCGGGCGGCATTCGGTACAGGATCGACAGGATCATCGTATTGATGCCGACCGATTTGCCGGACCCGGTAGTGCCCGCGATCAACAAATGCGGCATCTTCGCGAGGTCGGCCAGCACCGGCTCACCGGAAATGTCCTTACCCAGAATTAGCGCTAGGCGCCCGGGATGGCTCTCGTAAACGGGCGAATCGAGCAGCTCGCGCAGAAACACCGTTTCCGCCTTGCGGTTGGGAAGCTCGATGCCGATCACGTTGCGGCCCGAAACAACCGCGACGCGAACCGAAATGGCGCTCATCGAGCGAGCAATGTCGTCGGCAAGACCGATGATCCGCGACGCCTTGATCCCGGGAGCCGGCTCGAACTCGTACAATGTGACGACCGGCCCCGGGCGAACCTGCACGATCTGACCGCGGACGCCAAAATCCTCGAGCACCGTCTCGAGCAGCCGGGCATTTTTTTCGAGAGCCTCCTCGTTAATCGCCGCGGCCTTGGCCGCCGGCGGCTTCACCAATAGCTCAAGTGAGGGCAGTATCGGCTGCTGCTCGGGGTCGAGGTCAAGCGCCGGCTGACGCTCCCCTTCGGCACGTTTTCCCGGTGCGGACGGTCTCGCCTTCGGTGCGATGAAACGAACCAGCCCACCTCGGTCCCGCGCTCCGGCTGGTGCGCCGATTTGCGCTTCGCTCAACCGCGGTTCGCGCCGGCTGGGCAACGGGGTGACGACTGGCGGGCGGCGCGCCTCGGGCGATGCGGAGTGACGATCGGATTCCGGGGTGTGCGAGAGATGCGATT
>Ga0209648_10001584_pt1 | contig 18493 bp, 20 predicted proteins | sample GraSoi2013_115cm_FD_185830 | JGI IMG/M metagenome (GOLD analysis project Ga0209648, IMG submission 185830) | Grasslands soil microbial communities from the Angelo Coastal Reserve, California, USA - Sample 9_17_2013_115cm (SPAdes) (version 2) | ecosystem: Environmental > Terrestrial > Soil >...
GGGGCCATGCTCGACAAGCAGGTCCAGGCGATCACGCTCCTCACCGATCCCGTGATCTCGGCGTCCGCGGGCCGCGTCGTCTCGGACCTCGCGACGAAGCATCGGCTGTCCATGATGTGCGAGCTACGGGAGTTCACCGACTCGGGCTGTCTCTTGTCCTACGGGCCGAGCCTCTTGTCCATGGCCCAGCGCACCGCCTTCTACGTCGACAAGATCCTGAAGGGCGCGAAGTCGGGCGACCTCCCCGTCGAACAGCCGACCAACTTCCAGCTGGTCATCAATATGAAGACCGCGAAGGCGCTGGGGCTGACGCTCCCGCAATCACTGCTGCGGCGGGCGGATCAGCTGGTCGAGCGACCCACGGAGGTGTCCTCATGAGAGGCTGGGCCAGGACCGGACTGACGCTGTCGATTCTGCTGACCGCCTCGATCGCGCTCGCGCCGTCGCCGCAGGCGCAGGAGCTGAAGTTCGGATTCACACCCGTCCTCGGCGAGGCCGAGATGCGGGCGGAGTTCGAGCCGCTGATGACCTACCTGTCGGACGTCCTCGCGCGGAAGGTCGGCCTCTACATCGCCAAGGACTACGGCGACCTGCGGACGCAGATGGAGAGCGGCGCGGTGGACGTCGGGAGCTTCTCGCCCTTCGCGTACGTGGACGCCCAGCGCGGGGGAAAGATCCGCATCATCGCGCAGTCCATCCTGGATCGCTCCGCCACCTACCGCGGGCTGATCATCGCCAGGAAGGACAGCGGCGTCAGGACCGTGGGGGACCTGGAGGGGAAGCGCTTCGCCTTCGTCGATCCCAAGTCCGCCTCGGGCTACGTCTACCCACGCGCGATGCTCGTCGAGAAGGGCGTCACGCCGGAGCGGTACTTCAAGGAGACGATCTTCGCGGGTGGTCACGACAAGGTCATCGCCGCCGTCCTCGACGGGCGCGTCGATGCGGGCGCGATCTATGACGGTGCCCTCGGGGTCGCCAAGGCCAAGGGGGTGGCCACGGACGTCCTCGTCGTCCTGTCGAGCACCGACCCGATCCCCCATGACGCGATCGCGGTGCGCCTCGGGCTGGACGACACGCTCGTCAGGAAGCTCCAGGCCGCGCTGGTGGACCTGGACAAGTCCGAGGCCGGCCGCCGGGTCATCGCGCAGAGCACGAAGAAGCTCACCGGCCACGTCGTCGCCGACGACAGCGTCTTCGACGTGGTGCGCCGGACCGCGAAGATCGCCGGCATGTAGGGCGCCCACGCGCGGGCGCCGGCGTTCATTTGTCCAGCCGCCCCGTGTGCGATAGGCTCCCTGGCGTGGCTCACGTGGGAGACTTGGCTCGACGACACCGGGAGAAGACCATGGCACTCATCAAGGTGACGGACCTCGCGTACGGGCGCCTGCGGGCGCCGGACCTGGACGTGGCGGAGGAGTTCCTGACCCACTTCGGGATGGTGAAGGCGGAGCGGACGAAGAACGCGCTCTACATGCGCGGGACGGATTCCGCCCACCACCTCCACGTGACGGAGAAGGGCGAGCCCGGCTTCGTGGGGTTCGCGTACTACGCGGCGAGCGCGGACGACCTGAAGCGCGTCGCGAGGGCGCCCGGGGCGTCGGCGGTGGAGGAAATCGACGAGCCCGGCGGCGGCAAGCGGGTGCGGCTGCGGGAGCCGAACGGCTACCAGATCGAGGTCGTCCACGGAATCAAGAAGCTCAAGCCGGTCCCGGTGAAGCGCCAGCCGCTGAACCTGGGCCAGGACGCGCTGAAGCGGGCCGGCGTGCTGATGCGGATCCACACGGGCGCGTCACGGGTGAAGCGGATCGGCCACGGGGTGATGGCGGCGCCCAACGTGCGCGACACGGCGCGGTGGTTCCGCGAGACGCTCGGGTTCATCTGCTCGGACGACGTGTACGCCGGCAGCAAGGACAACATCATCGGGTCGTTCAACCGGTGCGACCGCGGCGCCCAGTACGTCGACCATCACGTGTTCTTCTGCATCCGGAACGAGAAGGCCGGGCTCAACCACCTGTCGTTCGAGGTCGCGGACATCGACGACGTCTTCACGGGCCACGAATACCTGACGCGCCTCGGCAAGTACGAGCACATGTGGGGGATCGGCCGGCACCTCCTGGGAAGCCAGATCTACGACTACTGGGCGGACCCGTGGGGCCGCGTGCACGAGCACTGGTCGGACACCGACCGGCTGAACGTGAAGAACGGCTCGAACCTGCTCTCGGCGGAAGAGGGGCTCGTCTCGCAGTGGGGCGAGCGGCCGCCGGAAAGGTTCATCCAGCGGGTCTGCCCGTAGAGGGAGCGATCATGGCGAGGCTCGTGACTTTCGCGGACCTGCCGTACCGTGAGACCGCCGCCGGCGTGAAGCGCGCCGCGATCACCGGCGGCGAGATGAAGGAGATGGCCGGCGAGGCGATCCGGCTCGCGCCGGGGGCGAAGCTGACCGAGTCGGTGCCGGCCGGCACGGACCGCTACGTGTTCACGCTGGCCGGCGCGGTGACGGTGGGCGCGCGCGGCACGTCGCGGGCGATGGCCGAGGAGTCGTTCGCGGCGATCCAGGAGGGCACGGAGCTCACCGTGGCCAACGCGAGCCGCGTCGAGGCGACGCTGATCAGCGTGCTGGCGCCCCCGCCCGGGCGCGCCGCCGCCCGCGCGGGGTTCGCCGGCGGCCTCGCCGTGGCCGCGCGCGCGACGACGCCGGCGCACGACGTGCCCGAGGAGAAGAAGCGCCGCATCTATTTCGTCGGCGAGGAGGCGTGGCGCTCCGAGCGGGCCCACGCGATGATCGTGCAGTACGTGCGCGACACGGTGACGTCGCTCCACATGCACCCGGACGCCGAGAGCATGTTCGTCTTCCTGTCCGGCAAGACGCGCTTCACCATGAACGGCGCGGACGTGGTGACGCAGCGCGGTCAGGCGACGTGCATCCCGATGGGCGACCGCCACGGGCTGCGCGTCGCGGAGGGCGAGGGCGTGAGCTTCCTCGAGTTCCACATCCCGCACACGTACACGACCGTCCGGGGCTGACGTCAGCCCGTGACCGTCCGCGTCCTCCTCCTCGTCGCCCTTCTCGCCGCGCCGCTCGCGACCGAGGCGCAGGAAACGCCCCGCGTGCGGCTCGGGTTCATCTCGAGCTCGACCACGAACGTCTCGTCGCCGTTCCTCGCGGCGCTGCGTCAGGGCCTGAAGGACCTCGGCTACGACGAGGGCAGGAACCTGACGATCGCGTACCGCTTCGCCGAGTCGAGGGACCAGCTGCCCGGGATGGCGGCCGAGCTGGTCAAATCGCGGGTCGACGTCATACTCGCCGGGGGCTCCGAGGGCATCCTGGCCGCGAAGAACGCGACGAGCACGATCCCCATCGTGATGACGAACAGCGGCGACGCCGTGCGCGAAGGGTTCGTCGTGAGCCTCGCCCGGCCCGGCGGCAACATCACGGGACTGACGCAGATCTCGCCGGAGCTGTCGGGGAAGCGGTTGCAGCTGCTGAAAGACCTGCTCCCGCGGCTCGGCCGGGTGGCCGTCCTCTGGCATCCGCTCCATCCGAACACGCCCTTCACCTTCCAGGAGACGCAGGCGGCGGCGCAGGCGCTCGGGCTCCGGGTCCTCTCGCTGGAAGTCAAGGAGCCCAGGGACTTCGAGGAGGCCTTCACCACGATCGCGAAGGAACGCGTCACGGCGATGGTCGTGCTGCGCGACCCGTTCACGGTGCGGCATCGCGCGCTGATCGCTGACTCCGCGCTCAAGCTTCGACTTCCTGCGATCTTCGAGACCAGCGACTACGTCCAGGCCGGCGGCCTGATGTTCTACGGGCCCGATCTCGGCGAGCTCTACCGGCGCGCAGCCACGTACGTCGACAAGATCCTCAGAGGCGCGAAGCCCGCCGATCTGCCGGTCGAGCAGCCGACCAAGTTCGAGCTGGTCATCAACGCGAAGACCGCGAAGGCGATCGGGCTCGTGATCCCGCCATCGCTCCTGCTGCGGGCGGATCAGGTGATCGAATGATCAGAACGCGATGCTGAGCCGCACCCGGACGCCGTTGTCGTTCAGCTCGAAGGAGTTGTCGTCCTCGCGGCTCTTCTCGTGCTGGAAGAAGTAGGTGAAGTTGTAGCCCGCCTCGAGCAGCATCGCCCGGGTGACCGCGTACGTGAGCGCGATGCCGCCGTCGACGTGGATCTGCGAGAGGTAGATGGTCCCGCCCTCCTTGCGGAGGCTGTCCACGCGGGGCAGGCCCCCGCCCGAGACGTACCCGCGGGCGCCGAAGCGCTGGTCCAGGGGGACGTCGATCCTTAGCCCGAGGATCGGCACCGGAAGCTCCTGGCGATAGAAGTCCTCGGAGTTTCGGTGCCCCCTCTGGGTCAGCTCCGGGTCGAGGTGCACGTACGTGAGTCCGCCGGTGCCCGTCACGAACATCCCGAGCCCGCTCGCCAGGAGGCGCTCGTAGGCCAGGCTCAGTCGATAGAAGTCGGCGTTCGTGTGTACCTTGCCCGGACCGAAGGTGTCGCCGTTGTACGAGACCGGCTGGCCGAGAAATCTGCTGTTGCCCTCGAGGAAGTAGTAGAGACCCGTCAGGCGGACCGCGTCGCGCTGCGTGAAGCGGAACGCCACGCTCGCCTCCAGCGCCTCCGACATCGTGATACCGAGATCCTCGTGGAGCCGCAGGTGCGTGGCGTGCCCGCCGTTCTCCCCGACCCGCAGGCGGCCCTCGGGGTACCCGATCCGGCTGTCGAGAGAGAATTCCCACCAGGCGTCGCTGAGCCCGATCCCGGCGTAGAGCGGGGTGTGGGCCGGATCGGTCGGGGGAACGGCGGTCTGCCCCTCGCTCCGGCCGGCCCACGTCAGGCCCAGGCACAGCGCGAGCCCGGCGGTCGCAAGCAGGCGCGGTCTCATCACAGGCAAACGGTAGGGGTCGCCGCGCCATCTGTCAAGACGCGCTACTATCGGGCGAGCGCGATGGACGTCTACCGCGACTTCGCCCCCTTCTACGATCTCTACGTCGGCGGGTTCGCGGCCGATCTGCCCGTCTACCTCCGGTATGCTCGCCGGGCGCGCACGCCCCTCATCGAGATCGGCGCAGGCTCGGGGCGCCTGACGATCCCGCTGGCCCGCGCCGGCCACGCGGTGGTGGCGATGGACGTGTCGCGCGCGATGCTGGCGCGGCTCACCGCGCGGCTGCGGCGCGAGCGGCCGGCCGTCCGGGCGCGCGTGCGCGTCGTCCGGGCCGACGCCGCCCGCCTGGGGCTCGGCCTGCGCTCGGACCTCATCCTCGTGCCCTTCTACACCTTCAACTATCTGCTGAGCGCGCGCGTCCGTGAGGCCGTGCTGCGCCGGCTGGCGGCCCACCTGACGCCCGGCGGCCGCCTGCTGATCGACGTCTTCATCCCGCTCGCCCGCATCGCGGCCTGCCCGAGCGGCCCCGTGCTGAAGCTCGACCGCCGCGACGCCGGCGGGGCACGGATCCGCGGCTGGAATGTCTACGCCATCGACACCCGGCGGCAGCTCGAGACGCGGCGCCATCTGTTCAGGCTGGAAGGTCCGGACGGCCGGGTGCGGCACCGCCGGTTCACCATCCGGCGGCGGTACTGGCACGCCGGGGAGCTGCGGGCGATGTTCCGCCGGCACGGGCTCGGGGTGGAGGCCGTCTTCGCCGGCTACCGCGGCCGCCGGGCGCGCGGCGACGCCGAACAGCTCCTCTGGGTGCTCACGCCCGGCGGGCGGCCGGGAACGCGGGGCGCCGTCTGAACGCGGTCCCGCGCTAGAGGCCGCCCCACACGTCCTGGGCCAGCTCGACGCAGAGCGCGAGCTTCGCCTTCTGCTGATCGGTCGCGATCGCGTTGCCCTCGACCGTCGAGGAGAACCCGCATTGCGGGCTCACGCAGAGCTGCTCGAGGGGGATGTGCTTCGCCGCCTCGTCGAGACGCCGCCTGAGGTCGTCCTTCTTCTCGAGCGCCCCCGCCTTCGTCGTGACCAGTCCCAGCACCACGCGCACGTGCTTCGGCACGTGCCGCAGCGGCGAGAAATCGCCCGCGCGGGCGTCGTCGAACTCGAGGAAGAAGCCGTCGTACGGCAGCTCGTGGAAGATGACGTCCGCGACCCTCGCGTAGCCGCCCTGGGCGCGCCACCCGGAGCGGAAATTGCCGCGACACAGGTGGGTGCAGACGGTCAGGTCCTTCGGGCGGTCGCGGAGCGTGGCCTGGATCAGCTTGACCGAGAGCCGGAGCTGGGCGTCGGGGTCCTCGCCGCGCGCCCGGTTCTGCGCGCGCAGCTCCTCGTCGCAGAGGTACGCGAGGCTCACGTCGTCGAGCTGCAGATAGCGGCACCCGGCGGCGTAGAGGTCCGCGATCTCGGCGCGATAGGCGGCGGCGGTGTCCTCGACGAAGGCATCGAGGTCGGGATAGACCATGGCGTCGATGTTGGCGCGCCCGACCTGCGAGTACAGCATGCACGGCGACGGGATCGTCAGCTTCGGCGTGCGCGTGACCACCGACCTGAGGAACGTGAAGGGCTCGACGAAGATCGGCGTCGGCCGGCTGACACGCGCGGCGATGCGCAGATCGGGACGGGTGAAGTGCACCTCGCCCTTGGGGCCGTGAAACGCGACCGGCAGGGTCTTGCCGCTGCTCGCGAGGCCGCCGAGCCGGAGCAGGAAGTCCATGTGCCAGGACTTGCGGCGCAGCTCGCCATCGGTGACGCCGTGAAGGCCGACCTCTTCCTGCAGCCGGACCACGTCGCGGATCGCGGCGTCCTCGGCGCGAGGCAGCTCGTCGCCGCCGGCCTGCCCGGACTCGACCCTGGCCCGGAGCGCCTTCAGCGCGGGCGGGCGCAGCAGGCTCCCGACGTGATCGGCCCGGAACGGAGGTCTCGAGATGGCCATGGCGCTTCCTCCCTCCACGGAGCGATACTGCTCCGGCGAGCGCGACCCGGTCAAGGCGGGGGCGCCGGGGGGACCCGAAACGCTGGATGTAGGAAGGGGGAGGGGATGAGTCACTATCACGACTCGGACGATCTGAAGATCCTCGGGGAGTTCAAGAAGCTGGCGCCGGCCGAGTTCAAGGGCTTCGTGGAGCTGGACGCGGTGGTCGGCCGGGACGGCGGCGCGATTCCGCGGAAGTATCGCGAGCTGATCGCGCTCGCGGTCGCGTGTACGACCCAGTGCCCGTACTGCCTCGACGTGCACAGTCGGGCCGCCAAGCGGGCGGGGGCGACGCGCGAGGAGGTGGCCGAAGCCGCGCTGCTGGCCGCCGCGCTGCGGGCCGGCGCGGCCGTGACCCACGGGGCGCTGGCGGTGAAGCTCTTCGACAACGCCTAGCCCGGGCGGGGTGACGAGGGCCTGCCATGGATGACCTCCTCTTCGTCGTCGAGCGGGCGCGGCCCGAGGTCTACGAACGGCTCAGGCGGATCTGCGCGGACCTCGAGAACGTGCAGGTGATCCTGGACCGCCGCCTGCAGGCGCGTCGTCGCACCGCCGCGCGACTCGACACCGAGCGCCGGCAGGCGGACCGCCGCGTGCGGCCACCCGACGAGGAGCTGGCCACGCTCGGCTTCGCCATCGTCAAGCCGGGCGCGCCGTCGCCGCCGGCGCTCGCCCGCGCGGCGGGCGCGCCCGTCGAGCCGGCTCCCGCCGACACGCGCGCCTTCCTGGCGGGAGTCTCCCTGTTCAGGGAGTTCTCGCCGGAAGAGATCGGCCTGCTGGCCGAACGCATGAGCGTCCGCAGACTCCGGGAGGCGCAGACCCTGTTCCAGGAGGGTGACCACGGCAAGGAGATGTTCGTCGTCTACCAGGGCCGGATCGTCATCTCCAAGGACGTCACCGGGCGGATCGAGAACGTGCTGACGGTGATCGGCCCCGGCGACTTCTTCGGAGAGATGAACGTCTTCGGAGGGCTGCACCGCTCGGCGACGGCCCGCGCCGAGGCCGACGCGGTCGTGCTGGAGCTGGACCAGGAGAGCCTGCGGTTCATCGTCGAGCGGAGCCCGGGCGCCGGCCTCGCGTTCTTCGCCGCGATGGTGCGCGAGTTCAGCCGGCGCTTGAGCCGGACCGACGATCTCGTGGCCGAGGTGACGCGGTGGGGCCTGGAGGCCACCGGCCTCGACGCGGACTTCGAGTGACCGTCCGCGGTGGGAGGGACGAGCGATGAGTGAGCTGCACGCCGTGGACCTCGGACGGATCGCGGAAGCGATCGGGACATCGCCCAAGCCGGTGAGCATCCTCTGGCAGACGCCCGGCTCGATCGCCTTCGTCGCGCGTGGCCGCGCGCACCGGAGCGAGTTTCACGTCGATCCGAGCGACGAGGTCATGTACATGGTCAAGGGCGACATGGAGCTGCACTACCTCACCGGCGCGGGCGAGGAGAAGGTCGCGGTGGTCCGCGAGGGTGAGATCATCCACTGTCCGGCGTTCACGCCGCACTCGCCGCGGTTCGCGCCCGACGCGTGCGTGCTCGTGCTGGAGCGGGGGCGGCGACCGGACGAGCGCGACCGCTTCTTCTGGTACTACTCGACCTGCGGGGCGCCGCTCTACGAAGCCGTCCGGCAGGTGGCCGACTACCGCGAGGACCCGGTGTCCGGCGTGTACGAGGAGTTCTACGGCACGGAGTCCCACCGGACCTGCGGGCGCTGCGGCCACGTCACGCCTCGCCCGTCCTGACGCGGGCCGCGCCGCCGCGCGGACCCGCTTGGAGGGTCTGGTAGCCTCTGGGTAGATGATCTCGCTTCGCTATGCGCTACCCGTGCTCTGGGTGGCGCTCGTCCTCGTGCTCGGCTCGGCGTCCTTTGCCGCCCGCGAGACCGCCACGTTCGTCCTGCCCGTCCTGAAGGCCGTCCTGCCCGGCGTGCCCGTCGCCACGCTCGAGGCGATCCACATGGTGCTGCGCAAGGTGTGCCATCTGACCGAGTACGCCGTCCTCGCGCTGCTCTGGTTCCGGGCGCTCCTCGCGCGGGCCCGGCAGACGCCCCGCGCCGCGGCCTGGATCGCCCTCGGCGTGTGCCTCCTGTGCGCGTTCGTCGACGAGGCCCACCAGGCCATGCTCCCGGCCCGCACGGGTAGCGCACGCGACCTCGTCATCGACGCGGCCGGCGCGCTCGGCATGCTGATCGTGTTGCGGGCGCGGCGGCTGGCGGGCGGTGTGATACTGTCTGGGCCACAAGGGAGGAGCCACGATGACCGCCTCGACGCTCGACGTTCCGTCGCTCCGTGACAGGGTCCCGCCCGACGAGTGGGCCGTGCGCGTGGATCTGGCCGCCTGCTACCGGCTCGTGGCGCGCTACGGCTGGGAGGACCTGGTCTTCACGCACATCACGGCGCGGGTGCCGGGCAGCGAGGACCAGTTCCTCATCAACCCGTACGGCGTGTTCTTCGACGAGATCACCGCGTCGAGCCTGGTCAAGATCGATCTTCAGGGCAACAAGGTGGCGGACTCGCCGTTTCCGGTGAACCCCGCGGGCTTCGTCATTCACAGCGCCATCCACGCCGCGCGGCACGACGCCCGGTGCGTGCTCCACACCCACACCCTCAACGGCGTCGCCGTGTCGGCGCAGCGGGCGGGGCTCTTGCCCATCTCGCAGCACGCGATCTCCGTGCTCGCGAGCCTCGGGTACCACGACTTCGAGGGCCCGGCGCTGCGGGACGACGAGAAGCCGCGGCTCGTCGCGGACCTCGGCGACAACACGTCGCTGATCCTGCGCAACCACGGCCTCCTGACCGTGGGCGAGACGGTCGCCGACGCGTTCGTCGCCATGTACTACCTGGAAGCGTCGTGCGCGATCCAGGTGCGCGCGCAGGCGGGGGGCGGGGAGCTGATCCCGGTGCCCAAGGAGATCATCGAGAGCGCCTACGCCCAGGTCATGACGGCGGGGCGGCCGCGCGGCAGCCGGGGCCGGCTCGTCTGGCCCGGGCTGCTCCGGCGGCTCGATCGCGTCGATTCGACGTACCGCAGCTGAGGGGGGACGGCGCCATGAAGGAACCCACGGTCGTCCGGCTCGCCGACGCGGAGCGCGTCAGCTTCGGCTCGCTGTCCCACTACCAGCCGATCATCGGCGACGACGCGGGCACGACGCCGCTCCGCACCGGGATCCAGACCGCGCAGCCCGGGTACGTCGCCCCGATGCACTCCCACCCGTACGTCGAGATCCTGCACATCCTCGACGGGACCGCCGAAGCCTGGATCGAGGGCCAGGAGGACCGCGCGGTCGTCCTCGAGAAGGGCGACACGCTGGCGCTCCCGCCCGAGACCCCGCACAGCTTCCGCGTGGTGGGCGACCGGGTGCTGCGCCTGCTCGGGACCCACGCCTCGCCCACGCGCGTCGTCCATTACAGGGACGGCGGCCAGAGCGACGCGCGGGGCTATCGGATTCTCGCTCCCTGACCTCGGGCGGGCGCCCGGGGCCGGCGGTCGGTCAGGACGCGGTCCGCTTGGCGGCGTCCCGGTTCCGCGCGATCGTCCCCTGCACGTAGCGGAGCAGGGTCGGGAGGTCGAACGGCTTCGCGAAGATGCCGGCGACGCCGAGCTTCTCGGCCGCCCGCGCGTCGATCGCCTTCAGCAGGTCCTCGCCGAGGCCCGACACGATGATCACGGGGACGCCGGCGCTGGCGGAGTTGGCGCGGAGCCGCTTGAGGAACTCGAACCCGTCCATCTCCGGCATGCGCATGTCGAGGAGGATGAGGTCCGGGAGCGTGTCCTGGAGCCGCTTCAGCGCGCTGGCGCCGTCGCCGAATCCCACCGCGCGGTAGCCGTTCTGCTCCAGCGCCTCCGTCAGGACACCCCGGATGGGCGCCTCGTCCTCGACGATGAAGACGCTGTTCGCCTCCACGCGCGGGGCGGCCCGCGGCGTCACGCTGACGGCGCCTCGTCGGGCTCGGCCACCCGCAGGAGCTCCTCGTACGCGACCGCGTGGCTGAGGACCTTCCGCAGCCCGTCCTGGAAGAGCGACCGCGAGCCCACCGACCGCGTCGCCTCGCGGAGCGCCGCCTCGGTCCCGCGGCTCGTGATGAGCTGGCGCATGTTCGTCGTGACGGTCACGAGCTCGAAGATGCCGGTGCGGCCCGCGATCCCGGCGCCGCGGCAGAACTCGCAGCCCGGCGCGCGCGAGAACTTCACGGCGGCGTCGAACCGGAGCTGCTCCCGCACCGCGCCGTCCGGATCGACGCGCTGCTTGCAGACCGGGCACAGGACGCGGACGAGACGCTGGGCGAGGATGCCGTTCACGGAGGACGCGATGAGGTACGGCGGGACCTCCATGTCGAGCAACCGCGTGATCGCCCCGATCGCGTCGTTGGTGTGCAGCGTGGCGAAGACCAGGTGCCCCGTCAGCGACGCCTGCATGGCGATCCGGGCCGTCTCGACGTCGCGGACCTCCCCGACGAGGATGACGTCGGGATCCTGACGCAGGACCGAGCGCAGGCAGCTGGCGAACGTGAGCCCGATGCGGTCGTTCACCCCGATCTGGGTCGCGCGCGGCATCTCGTACTCGATGGGGTCCTCGATCGTCACGATGTTGATCGTCTCGGACACGATGTCGTTCAGGCAGGCGTAGAGCGTCGAGGTCTTGCCGCTGCCCGTCGGTCCCGTGACGAAGATGACGCCCTGGGGGCGACGGATCAGGCGGGCCATCTCCTTCAGGTTGTCCTCGGCGAGCCCCGTGGAGGTGAGCGGCAGCGCCGTGTTGTCCAGGTCGAGCAGGCGCATCACGATCTTCTCGCCGTAGAGCGAGGGCAGCGACGAGATCCGGATATCTACGGAGCGGACCTTCTCGCGGATCTTGATGCGGCCGTCCTGCGGCAGGCGGTGCTCGGTGATGTCCATGCCGCTCATGATCTTGATCCGCGCGATGACGGCAGCCCGGGACTCCGCCGGCAGCTCGCACACGTCCTGGAGCATGCCGTCCACGCGGAAGCGGACGAGCAGGCCCTTCTCGGCGGACTCCAGGTGGATGTCGCTCGCCCGCCGCGCGAGCCCCTGCTGGATGATGCTGTCGACGAGGTCCGGGACCGCGGCCGCCTCGTGGCGGTGTTTCACCGTCTTCGCGCCCACCTTCGCGGTGGGCGAGACGCGCGACGCTTCCGGAAATAGCGGGGTCGGCGATGAGCTCAACGGCCGTCCGCGGGAAGAGGGCTCGGCTGGCAGAGCGACATGGTAGACAACGATCCTAGCAAAGGCGACGGGCGCTGAGTAGCCTTTTCGATCAGCCCCGGAGGGCCCAGCCCCACTCCTCGCTGCGCCTGAACCCGCGCAGGCCGTACCAGACGGACCACGTCATGAGCGCCGCCGTCAGGGGTAATCCCGTCGCGACGCTGATCGCGAGGAAGAGCTCCACGTTGCCCCACGCGAGCGCCTGGAGCCGGAGGGCGCTACGCAGCAGGAGGTAGACGCCCCACACGAGCGAGACCCTCGAGAAGACGCGGCGGAACGTCGCCGAGGCCCTGACCTCCGGCGGGAAGGGGTAGGTCTCCTGGGCGAACACGCCGGCCAGCGGCCGGCGGACGAGCACGGACACGATGAAGGCGAGCCCGTAGATCGCGTTGATGACGACCGGCGGGGCGAAGTACGCGATGGCGCTGCCGGACAGGAGCCCGACGACCGCCTGGGTGAGCGCGATGCCGAAGCCGAGCGCCGCGCCGAGGCCCGAGCGGTCCTGCCTGCGCTCCCACACGTAGACGCCGAGCGCCAGGGCCGTGGCGCCGAGGATCCCGGCCGTGAGCCCCACCAGGCGCCAGCCGAGGTAGAAGACGAGCACCGGGCCGAGCGCATCGCGCGCGAAGCGCGGCCCCGTGCCCAGCAAGAGCGCGCGGAGGGAGACGCGCGGAGCCGGCGCCATGGTTCCCCGATGGTACCCTACGGATTCAGGGCGCGCTCGCCCGCGGTATGGATGTCCTGGTCACCGGCGGAACCGGTTTCGTGGGCGCGAACGTCGTGCGGGCCCTCCTCGCCGACGGATACGGCGTCCGCGTGCTCGCGCGCGAGGGGAGCGACCGGAAGGCCCTCGCGGGATGCGCGGTGGACGTCGTGTCGGGCGACCTCGGCGATCCGGCCTCGCTGAGGCGCGCCGTCGCGGGCTGCCGCGTCGTCTACCACGTCGCCGCCGACTACCGCCTCTGGGTCCCGGATCCCGCCACGCTCTATCGCGCCAACGTGGACGGCACCCACAACGTCCTGGAGGCGTGCGCGGCGGCGCGCGTCGAGCGCGTGGTCCACACCTCGAGCGTCGGCGCGCTCGGGATACCAAAAGATATGCGGTCCGGGACGGAGACGACGCCCGTGGGCCTCGGCGACATGATCGGCGCGTACAAGCGCTCCAAGTTCCTCGCGGAGCGGATCGCCGAGGAGTACGCCGCGCGCGGCCTGCCCGTCGTGATCGTCAACCCGTCGAACCCCATCGGGCCGTGGGACGTGAAGCCGACGCCGACGGGGCAGATGGTGGTGGACTTCCTCGAGGGACGGATGTTCGGAACGCTCGACACCGGGCTGAACCTCGTCCACGTGGCAGACGTGGCCCGCGGGCACATCCTCGCCGCGCAGAAGGGACGCGTGGGCGAGAAGTACATCCTCGGCCATCGGAACTGCTCCCTCGCCGAGATCTTCGCGATGCTCGCGCGGATCACGGGGCTGCCCGCGCCGCGCGTTCGCGTCCCGTACTCCCTGATCTGGCTCGTCGCGCTCTGCCTGGAGGGTGTGGCGCGGCTCACGGGGAAGCCGCCGCGCGTGCCGCTCACCGGCGTGCGGATGGCGCGGAAGCACATGTACTTCGACGCCGCGAAGGCGGTGAGAGAGCTCGGCATTCCCCAGACGCCGATCGAGCGGGCCCTCGGCGACGCGGTCGACTGGTTCGTCGTCCACGCCTACGCCCCTCCGCCGCCCGGGGCCCGCGGGACTGACGCCGCGCCCCGCGCGGCGGCCTCCCGATGACGCGCGCGGCCGCGGTCGCCCCCGGAGCGCCTCCGGGCCCGCGCGCCTACCCGCTCGTGGGCGTCTTCCCCCGCGCGCGGCGGGATCCCCTGCGGTTCTTTCTCGAGAGCGCGCGGACGTACGGCGACGTCGTCGCGCTGCCGCTCGGCACCCATCGCGTCTATCTCGTGAGCCACCCCGACCTCGTCGGGCACGTGCTGCAGGAGACGAGCGGCCTCCTGCGCAAGCACCCGTCGGCCGGGCGGATCAGGCCGCTCTTCGGCGACAGCCTGACGACGGTGGACGGCGACGAGTGGCGCCGGCGGCGCCGGCTGATGCGGCCGGCCTTCCAGCCCCAGCGGCTGACGGCCGCCGTTCCCGCGATCGTCGAGGTCGCCGGCGCGATGCTCGAGCGCTGGCGAGGCCGCGCCGAGCCGGACGCCCCGCTCGACGCGTTCGCCGAGATGACGGAGGTGACCCGCGCGATCCTCCTCCGCCTCGTGTTCGGCGACGTGCCGGAGCACGAGGCTCGTGAGGTCGGGCAGGCGCTCACCCTCGCAGTCGAGCACGTGAACCGCGGGCTCTGGAGCCCTCTCGGCTGGCTCGAACGCTTCACCGTCACGCGCGCGCCCCGCTACGCGCGCGCGCTCGCGACGCTCGACGCGTTCGTGTCGCGCCGCGTGGCCGAGGGCCGTCGCGGCGGTCACGCCGACGGCGGCCTCTTGTCGGTGCTGCTGGAGGCGCGGGGCGAGGAGCGCGGCGGCGCGCTGAGCCCGGCGGAGCTCCGCGACGAGGTCAAGGCGCTCTTCGTCGCCGGGCACACGACGACCGCGGCCGGCCTCGCCTGGGTCTGGCACCTGCTGTCGCAGGATCCGGGAACGCGGCGGCGGCTCGGCGAGGAAGTCCACGCGGTGCTCGCGACGCGGACGCCGGGCGCCGAGGATCTCTCCGCCCTCCCGCATACGCGGATGGTGATCGAAGAGGCGCTTCGCCTCTACCCGCCCACGTGGGTGACGGCCCGGACGACCGCGGACCATCTCGACCTCGGCGGCTACCGCATTCCCGCGGGCGCGATCGTGCTCCTCAGCCCGTTCGTCACGCACCGCCACCCCCTCTTCTGGGACGATCCGGAGCGCTTCGATCCCGGACGGTTCGCGCCCGAACGCTCGGCCGGCCGCGCGCGCTTCGCCTACTTCCCGTTCGGCGGCGGACCGCGCGCGTGCATCGGGAGCGCGCTGGCGCTGATCGAGATGCAGATCATCGTCGCGATGGTGGCGCAGCGGTACGAGCTCACGGCAGCACCCGGCGGGCGCGTCGAGCCCGAGCCGGGCATCACGCTTCGGCCGCGTCACGGTGTGACGCTGGCGCTCCGTCCGACGGGGGGCGTCGGCCCGCGCGCCCTCGATCCGCCGGCCTGAGCCGGAGCGCGTGCTACGATGCAGCCAATTCGGGCCGGGACGGACGCCATGACCGATCCCGCGCGCTACGCCGTCAACGAGCACGCTCCCGATCCCTCCGTCGTCTTCGACCGCAAGATCGGGGAGACGTACGTCCGCTCCGCCCACATGCTGGCCGCGCGCGGCTACGTGCAGAGCACGCTCGGCGGCATGGTGATCCGCGTCGAGCATCCGAAGCACCCCGATGGCATCGCCTACGCGAAGCCCGCCGGCGACCACCTACGCGTCCGAGGTGAAGCGCCAGATCCTCGTCGAGCTCCGAGGACGAGATGCGGTGGATGTTCGAGCACGGCGACGACATCGTCTATCCGGCGCTCGTCCGGAGGGACGCGACACGGCCGCGCGGGCAAAAGGCTAGTCGGATTCGCGCGCGATGAACGGGTGGGCGCCCGGCGTCCGGAGGCTGCGGAGCGTCGCCGCCGCCCCGGCCTCGTCGCCGAACGGGCCGACGCGCACGCGCGCCAGCGTCCCCGGCTGACCGGCGGGGACGGCGACCGCGTCGAGCGAGACCGGGAGGTCCTGCAGCAGCAGGCGGGTCGCGAGCCGCACCGCTGTCTCCGCGTTCCTGAAGGCGCCGACCTGGATCCAGTAGAACGACGTGACTACGCGCGCGGGCGGCGCCGGCGGCGGGCTCGCCGGCGGCTCGGGCGCGGCGGGCGCCGGCTCGCGCTCGACCTCGAGCCGCGGGACCGGGGCCGGGGGCCCGGCCTCCTGGACGGCGGGCTCGGCGGCGACCGGGACGCCCGGCACCTCGGCGGTCTTCGCCCTCACCTGCGCGACGAGCTCGGGGTATGACGAGCTCCGGATGACCCGGGCGAACTGCGCGCGATAGTTCGTCGCGAGGCTCACGCCGGCGATCACGACGTCGTACACCAGCCAGCGATCGCCGTCCTTCCGCATCCGGTACTCGACCGGGATCTCGCCGCCGTCGCGACCGACGACCGTCGTCACGACGGCCGCGCGGTCGCCCTCGATGGTCTCGTCGCGGTAGTTGACGACCAGGCCGCCCTGCACCCGGGCGCGCGCCGCGATCCCGGAGAAATAGGCGTGCCTCAGGAGATCCGCGTAGAGCTGCACGAACTCGTCGCGCTCCGCCGGCGTCCTCGTCTCCCACTCGCGCCCGAGGGCCAGGCGCGCCGCCTCCCGGAGGTCGAAGTGGTCGCCGACGACGCCGCGGATCTCGGCCAGCCGTTCGTCGGAGTTCTCCTGGAGTTGCAGGTCCTGGAGCAAATAGTTCACCGCCGCGAACGCGTCGCGGAGGGTCTCCGTCGGGGGCCCGGCCCAGACGTCGCCGCAGGCGGCGAGCAGGAGGGCGAGGGCCGCGGCCGGGACGCGCCTGGTCATGAGGACCTTGATAGCCCGGCGGCCCCGCTTTTCACGAGCTTTTTCTGCGTGGGGCGTTCTTGACCCCCCGGAGACTCGGCGGTACGCTCGCCCGGCGTGGCGCCGACGACCATGGCCGAGCCCAGCACCTCCGCCGTGCCTCGGGCCCGCCCCGCCTGACATGTGGCTCACGCTCGTCGCGCTGCGGAACGCGATCGCCGTGCTGATGGCGTCGGTCGGCGCCGCCATCCTCAGGCCTGGTCGCGCTCGGCCGCCTGCCGGTCGATCTCTTCCCGAACATCAACCTGCCGATCATCAACATCGGGACGATCTACACCGGCGCCGGCGTGCTCGACATCGAGCGCACGGTGACGTACCCGATCGAGAAGGCCGTCAGCGCCGTCAGCGACGTGAAGTTCGTGGAGTCCAAGTCGCGCCAGGGCCTCTCGACGGTGCGCGTCTGGATGAACTGGGGCGCCGACGTGAACAACGGCCAGACCGAGGTGATCCAGCGGATCCAGCAGATCCTCAACTCGCTGCCGACCGGCATCAAGCAGCCGTTCATCGTGCGGTTCGACCTCTCGAATCTGCCGGTCGTGCTGGTCACGGCGTCCGGCGGCGGGCTCGACGAGCGGCAGCTCTACGACCTCGCGTACAACACGATCGAGCCCCAGCTCGAGCGCCTGGGCGGCGTGGCGTCGGCCTCGGTGGACGGCGGGCGGGTCCGCCAGATCACGGTGAACCTGAACCGCGACCAGCTCTACGCCAAGGGGCTCTCGATCCTCGACGTCGTGCGGGTGGTGAACGACGCGAACTTCCTCCTGCCCGCCGGCGACATGAAGTCGGGCCGGCGGGACTATAACCTCTACACGAACAACCAGTTCAAGCTCGTCCAGCCGATGGAGGACATCGTCGTCCGGAACGTCGGCCCGAACCTGACGCCCATCCACATCAAGGACATCGGGCGCGTGGACGACTCCTACGAGACGCAGACCTCGATCGTGCGCATCGACGCCGAGCGCGGCGTCGTGCTGAACGTCAACAAGCAGCCCGGCGCCAACACGATCGCGGTGGTGGACCAGGTGCGGATGCTCCTGCCGAAGCTCATCGGCGTGCCGCCGGGCGTGAAGATCGGCGTGACCCTGGACCAGTCGATCTACATCCGCCAGGCGATCGAGAGCCTCTGGCACGAGGCGCTCCAGGGCTCGACGCTGGCCTTCCTCGTGATCCTCGTCTTCTGCGCTCGCTGACCTCGACGCTGATCATCTCCATCGCGATCCCGCTCTCGATCCTGCTGTCGTTCATCTGCATGTACTTCCTGGGCCAGACGCTCAACGTCTTCACCCTCGGCGGCCTGGCCCTCGCCGTCGGCCGGCTCGTGGACGACTCCATCGTCGAGCTCGAGAACATCAACCGGCACCTGAACATCCCGGGCACGCCGCGGCGGAAGGCCGTCCTCGACGCGGCGCGCGAGGTCGCGATGCCGATCTTCTCGGCGACGATCACGACGATCATCGTGTTCGTGCCGACGGTCTTCCTCGAGGGCCAGATCAAGCTCCTGTTCATCCCGCTCACCTTCACGATCTCGATCTCGCTCTTCGCCTCGTTCCTGGTCTCGCGGACCGTGACCCCGCTGCTCGCCCTGCGCGTGCTCCAGCCCGAGCGGCCGATCGATCCCCTCTCGCGGCGGGTCACGGACCGGGTGTTCCGCGTCTCCGTCCGCTTCTTCGAGGGCATGGAGACGCTCTACCAGCGGCTCATCGAGTGGGCGCTCGGCCACCGGGCCCTCGTCGTCGGGTCCGTCGCCGTGGCGTTCGTCGGCAGCCTCTTCCTCGT
>Ga0209648_10001585_pt1 | contig 18488 bp, 18 predicted proteins | sample GraSoi2013_115cm_FD_185830 | JGI IMG/M metagenome (GOLD analysis project Ga0209648, IMG submission 185830) | Grasslands soil microbial communities from the Angelo Coastal Reserve, California, USA - Sample 9_17_2013_115cm (SPAdes) (version 2) | ecosystem: Environmental > Terrestrial > Soil >...
GCCGAGATCCGGGGTGGCGCGGCCCGCCCTGATGTCCGCCAGGGACCGATGCTCCCCATACCAGTAGACCGGCACCCGCAGCTCGCTCCAGATCCGCTCGCCGACCTCTTGCGCGACCTCGCGAGCGCCCGGCAGCGTGCTGCCTCCGAGCGGCACGATCGGGACGACGTCGGCCGCGCCAACGCGCGGGTGGACGCCTGAGTGTGCCCGCACGTCGATCCGCTCGACCGCGGCGCCGACGGCGGCCAGCAACCCGTCCACCAACCTGGCCCGCTCCGCGGCGAGCGAGATCACGACGCGGTGATGGTCGGGGTCCGCATCTACGTCGAGCACGTGCGCCGCCGTGGCCCCGGCGATGGCCGCGATAACGTCGTTGCGCCGGCCCTCGGAGAAATTCGGCACCGACTCGAACAGGCCTTCCCTTTCCACCAGGTTGTTAGGGTAAGTGGCCGTGCCAGGACCGGTCGCGCTCGTCTACGGCGACGAGCTCATGAAGCACCACCTGTCGGACCAGCATCCGCTGCAGCCGGTTCGCGTGAAGCTGGCGATGGACCTCATCCGCTCGACCGGCCTCATCGAGCACGCGCACCTGCTGCCACCCCGCCGCGCGACGATCCACCAGCTGGAGCTCGTCCACTCCCGCCGGTACATCGAGCTCGTGCGCAAGCTGAGCGACCCAAAGCAGCGCGACCACCTCTCGCCCGATGAGGTCGACGAGGCGGGCTTCGCATCCGCCGACAACCCGATCTCGGATGAGCTCCACGAGGGTGCCGCGCTCGTGGCCGGGGCGACCCTCGTCGCCGCGCAGGCGATCGAAAGCGGCGCGGCGCTGCACGCCTTCAGCCCGGCGGGCGGCCTGCACCACGCCCATCGCGAGCGGGCTTCCGGCTTCTGCACCTACAACGACCCCGCCATCGCGTGCCAGTGGCTCAAAGAGCAGGGCCATCGGGTCGCCTACGTGGACGTCGACGTCCACCACGGCGACGGCGTGGAGCACATCTTCCAGGCCGATCCGGACGTCCTCACGATCAGCCTTCACGAAAGCGGCCGCTACCTTTTTCCGGGCACCGGCTTTCCGGAAGACTGCGGGGTTGGGCCGGGCCGCGGGTCCGCCGCCAATCTTCCATTTCTCCCGTACACGTGGGACGAGCCATGGCTCCAGGGATTCGACAGGGTCGTCCCGGCGCTGCTGCGCCGTTTCAAGCCCACCGTGCTGGTCACACAGGACGGGTGCGACACGCACTACCTCGACCCGCTCGCACACCTTGCGGCGACGACCCGCATCTGGCCGCACGTCGGCCGGATGTTCCACGAGCTCGCCCACGAGCTGTGCGAGGGCAGGTGGCTGGCGCTGGGGGGTGGGGGCTACGCGATCTACGAGGTGGTCCCGCGCGCCTGGACCCTGCTCTTCGCCGAGATGGTCGAGCGTCCGGACCTCGCGGCCGAGATCGACGACCCGTCAGAGATCGTGCCGGGCGTGGAGGTGCAGGAGAGAGTATGGGGGGCTCTGAAGAAAGACCTGGCGACGCTAGAAGAGGTGCACGGCCTGTGATCTCCCCTCTCCCCGCAGGGGAGAGGGTCGGGGAGAGGGTCGAGCAAAGAAACTACCCGGCGTAAGTCCTCAAACACCGCGTGCAGACGCGGGCACGCATGCTCTTTCCAGCCACCGTCACGCGCCCCATCTGCAGGTTGGGCATGAACCTCCGGTTGACCCGGTTCTTGGCGTGACTGACGTGGTGTCCGTATTGCGGCTCTTTGCCGCAGATCGCGCAGCGCTTGGCCATGAGGCACCTTCCGATTGGGGAGTCCAGACAATGAAGACGAGAAAGACCCGCACGACCGGCGCGGGTGATCCGAATTGTACCATGGGCTTTCCATGGCCTCCAGGACCAGCACCGCCCTCACCCAGTCCCGCCAGTGGGGCCGGATCGAGGTCTTCCCCTCCGCCGTCGGCGCCATCGCGGCCCACGCGGCCATGGGCTGCTACGGCATCACGGGCATGGCGGCCCGGGGGCTGCGCGACGGGGTGGCGGAGCTCCTGCGGCGCGAGAACGCCGACAAGGGCGTCGAGGTGATCGAGATCGAGGGAGGGCTCGGCATCGAGCTGTACGTGATCGTCCAGTACGGCATCCGCATCTCGGAGGTGGCTCACAACCTCCAGGAGACGGTCAAGTTCGAGGTGGAGCGATCGGTCAACGTCCCGATCGCGCAGATCAACGTGAACGTCCAGGGCGTTCGCGAAGAGCGGCCCTGAGCGGTGTCTGAGAACAGGTTCCCGGGGGTGGACGGACCCCTCTTCAAGCGGGCCCTCCTGGGCAGCCTGAGCTGGCTTTCTGCCAACCACGAGGAGGTCAACCGCCTCAACGTGTTCCCGGTCCCCGACGGGGACACCGGCACCAACATGCTCCTGACGCTGCAGTCCGCGGTCGAGGACATCAAGGAGTCGAACGCGGCCGAGGTGAGCAAGATCGCGAAGCTCGCCTCTCACGGCAGCCTCATGGGCGCCCGCGGCAACTCGGGCGTGATCCTGTCCCAGATCTTCCGGGGCTTCGCGCGAGCCGTCGAAGGAAAAAGCTCGCTCTCGCCGGCCGAGCTCGCCACCGCGTTCGAAGAGGCCGCCAACGCCGCGTACCGCGCCGTGAACAAGCCGACCGAGGGCACGATCCTCACCGTGGCGCGCGAGGCGGGGCGGTCCGCCGCGGCCGCCGCAAGCGGTCCTGACTCCACCGTGCCGGCGGTCATCGCAGCAGCGGCGGCCGGCGCCCGGGCGGCCGTCTTGAAGACACCCAGCCAGCTCCAGATCCTCCGCGACGCGGGCGTTGTCGACGCTGGCGGATTCGGCCTGCAGATCATCCTCGAGGGCATGCTCAAGACCGTCGAGGAGTCGGAATCCTCGCTCGCTGCCCTCGCCGCCTCCCGTCCGGTGGCGTCTCCCGCGGCCTCGCAGGTGGCGGTCGAGCTGCCGGAAGGTGGTTGGGGCTACTGCACCGAGTTCCTGATCGAAGGCTCCAACCTCGACCTCGACCGCATCAAAAACCAGATCGAAGCCCTCGGCAACTCCGTGCTCGTGGTCGGGGAGCCCGAGCTGGTGAAAGTCCACGTGCACACCGACGAGCCCACGCGAGTGATCACACTCGCGGGCGGGTACGGCAAGCTGCTCAAGCTCAACGTCGGCGACATGTCGACGCAGCACCGGCGGATCCTCGAGGGCGCCGGCCAGGCGGCCGGAGCGCCGCGCTCCAACGGCGTCGGGCTGGTCGCCGTGGTGGCGGGCAAAGGCCTCGTCGAGATCTTTCGAGGCCTGGGCGTCGACGCCATCGTCGAAGGCGGTCAGACGATGAACCCCAGCACGCAGGACATGCTGACGGCCATCGAATCGGTGCCTTACGACGAGGTGGTCCTCCTGCCGAACAACAAGAACGTGATCCTCGCGGCCAAGCAGGTGCTCGGATTGACGAAGAAAAACCTCCACGTCATCGAGACCCACAGCGTCCCGCAGGGAGTCGCGGCCGTCGTGGCATTCAGAGGTGACCGCCCTGGCGCCGACAACATCGCGGCGATGAAGGCGGAGGCGGAACGGGTGCAGACCATCGAGGTCACGCACGCGGTTCGCGACACGCGGTCCAACGGCCTCAAGGTGAAGAAGGGCGACGTCATCGGCCTGATCAACGACAAGCTCGAGTTCGCCGGCACCGACTACGGCGAGGTCGTGAACAAGGCGCTGAGCAAGCTTGGCGCGGATTCCTACGAGCTGATCACCGTCTACCGGGGCGAGGGCGCCAGCGACGACGAGCTCCAGAAGCTCGAATCGGACATTCGCTCCATTCACCCGAGCCTGGAGATCGAGGTCCAGCAGGGCGGGCAGCAGCACTATCCGTTCATCCTCTCCGTCGAATAGCCGGCATTTGAAGCGCTCTTTCGCTGTCGTCACGGACTCCACGTCCGACGTGCCCGAGGCGTGGCGCCAGCGCTACGACATCGAGGTCGTCCCGCTCAAAGTTCTCTTCGGCGAGGAGACTTTCCGCGATGGCGTCGACATGAACAACGAAGAGTTCTTCGCGCGGCTGGCCACGAGCACAAAGCTGCCAACGACCTCGGCGCCGTCGCCGGGAGACTTCGCCGAGATGTACACGCGTCTTGCGAAAGACCACGACGGATGCATCTCCATCCACATCGCGCGATCGCTCTCGGCCACCGCGGAGGCCGCGCGGATCGGCGCTCAGTCGGTCGAAGGCTTTCGCGTCGAAGTCATCGACAGCGAGACGGTCTCGATGCCGATGGCCTTCCTGTGCCGGGTGGCGGCCGAATCTGCGACGCTCGACCAGGCCACCGGCGCGGTCGGGGATCGCATCCGAAACTGTCGGGTCCTGGCTCTGCTGGACACGCTCCGCTACGTCGAGATGGGTGGAAGGGTGAGCCGCGCGCAGGCGATGATCGGGACCATGCTCGACCTCAAGCCACTCCTGCTCATGGTCGATGGCGAGATCAAGTCGCTCGACCGCGTGCGCACGAGGTCTCGCGCGATCCCCCGCATGGTCGAATTCTTCCAGAAGGACAGTCCCGTCGAGCATGTAGGCGTTGTGCATGCCCAGGCGGCCGACGAGGCCGAGCAGATCGCCGCGGGCCTGCGCGGCAAGCTTCCAGGTCTCGAGGTGCCTGTCGGACAGATCGGCTGCGTGCTGGGCACCCACGTGGGCCCGAAAGCCCTCGGTCTCGTCTACATCAAAAAGTAGTCGTCGCTCGGCCGCCCGCTGTGAAAACGATGCTGCGGCCGGGTCTCGGCCACACTCGCAGCAGCGGCGGCGTGAGGGCGATCACCTTCGGCACGACAGCCACGGCCAGCCGGTACGCGCGCCGCCGGCTCGGCCCCCACGCCAGGCCGTACTGCTCGCGCAGCGCCGGCGTCAGGAGCCCTGTCGTGACCAGGTTCAGCGGGATCATCACCGGCCCGGGTAGCACCCGCGGCCTCATCACCTGTTCCGCCAGCTCGCGAGCTCGCGTATCCACCTGGACCGGCCCCCTCGAGACCATCCGCTCCATGTAGTCGTCGAAGTCGGCCACGGTGTTCGGGAAGCGCTCGCGGGGAATCCCCAACAGCTCGCCCAGCAGCTTGAACTCCTGGTGGAACTCTTCCCGCTCGCGAACCAGCAGGCGCTTGACGAAGACCTCGTAGGTCACCAGCGCCGTGTCCGCCAGAGTCGCGTACACCCACAGCAGCAGTTCGGGATCCAGCGCGCGGTAGTCGGGCCCCTGCACCTTCGCGTGCGCCTGGTTGACGCCGCGCGCGGCGGCCAGGGCCGTGTCGCGATCGCCGAACACGATCGCCATCGTCATCCGGATCGTGCGGCGCAGGCGGCGGATCGGATGCTGGCGAAAATCCGAATGCTCGTCGACCCCCGCCGCCACCTTCGGATGTGCCAGCTGCATCAGCAGGGCGCGTCCGCCACCCAGCAGCAGGATGTTCTCGCGGTTGATCCGCCGCGTGACCGAGTCCTCTTCGAAAAGACCTGGCCTCAAGCGGCTCGGGCAAGCTCCGAGCTGACCTGGTCGTAGAGCGGCCGGTAGTACGCGGCGATCTTGGCCATGATGTCGTCGATCTTGTAGGTGGTCAGCTTCGAGGCGTCCGCTTGCACGCTGTTCTCTGCGTTGACGACCGCGGTGTCGTCATTGGCCGCTGCCGCCGCTAGCAGCTTGCTGAAATCGCTGACCAGGGTCTCGAAGTCGCCCATCAGCGTGTGCAGCTCGGCCGGCAGGCTGGGCGCGGTCGAAAGCTGGAGACCTTTGTCGACATGCGTCTTCATGGTGCCGAGCGTGGTGTTGGCGGCGCCGAAGTCTGCCGTCGCGATCTGCGTGCTGAACGCCTGGAAGTCGAGCTCGGAGTCGTAGAGAGCTGCGAAGAACCGGCCGACCTGGACATATCCCGTCGCGGCCGTTTTGGCGATGGCCAGGGCTTTGCGCGCGTGGTCGATTCTCGTCGCCTCATGGTCGAGGTTGGCCCGCGCAAGGAACGTCAGCCACTGCTGCTCTCCGAGGCTGGCCCTCGCGGATGCAAGTGACGCGTCGTCTCGGTCATAGGTCGCCGCGGAAGCCGTCTCGTTGGCGACGAACTGTTGAAACAGATCGCGCTCCTGGAGCGGGTCGAAGGTGCCGCTGCTGCTAAGGCTCTTGAACTTGGCGCTCAGGTCGCTGAAGCTGGAGTCGATGTTGTTCTGGTGTGAGATCACCGTGCCGAGCGTCTTGTCGGCGTTCCCCACTCGGGTCTGGGCATAGGCGAGCCCGGTGACGGCATAACCGATGATTCCGATCACGACGATGACGGCGATGACAATCGCGACGATGGTGGTGAGCAGACGCCTCGACAACCCCGAGCGATGCGCGGGCTCGGGTGGAGCCGGCGTAGGGTCAATCACTCTTTGAGCATAGTTGTCCTCCCTCATACCCTGGATGCGCCGGTCTCGGCGCTGCCGAAGGTCAAGCCCGCGGATGTCAAGCGCCTCGACAAGCTCGGCATCGAGACCATCCGCGACCTGCTGCTGACGCTTCCCTTCGATTGGGAGACATACGGTGGCCCGATCGCTGTCGCATCGCTTTCAGTCGGGACCCAGGCCACCGTGGTTGGAACAATCACGTCGATCGCCCCCAAGGTCACGAAATTCAAGAGGATGAGGCTGACCGAGGCGACGATTCGCGACGACAACGGCGCGCGGATGCGCGTCGCATGGTTCAACCAGCCGTTTGTCGCCAAGCAGTTGCACAAAGGCGACCGCGTCGCAGTGGCCGGAATGGTCAAGGGCGGCTACAGCGGGATGTTCGAAATGCAGAACCCACACCACGAAAAGCTCGAGGACGGGGTGGAAGAGCCATCGCCGTCGGGGGTTGGCGGGCTCATGCCGAAGTACCACCTCGTCGACGGCCTTAGCTCGAAAAAGATGGCGGGGTGGATCGATTCCACCCTGCCCCTCGCGGTCAAGCTCGAAGATCTGCTACCTGAACGGGTACGCGAACGCCACCATTTGCTTCCGATCGCGGATGCGGTGCGGTTCGGGCACCGTCCGGACACGCTGGAACAATGGCGTGACGCGCGCCGCCGCATGGCGTTCGCAGAGCTGTTCGAGCTGCAGGCGGCCTTCGCGCTCATGCGCGCGAGCATCGCCGCGGAACCCGCGACGCCCATCCCGTACAGGCAGGAGGTCATCGACACCTTCAAGGGAGGCCTCGGTTTTGAGCTGACCCGCGCGCAGCGCCGCTCCACCTGGGAGGCCTTCCAGGACATGGAGAAGACGGCTCCGATGAACCGCCTCTTGAACGGCGACGTCGGTTCGGGTAAGACAGCGGTCGCGGCCGCTTGTGTCGCGATGGCGCACGCCGCCGGCCTGCAGTCGGTGGTCATGGCGCCGACGGAGATCCTTGCGAGGCAGCACCTGCGCAGCTTCCGCAATTACCTCGAGGAGAGCTTCCCCGGCTTGACCGTCGAGCTCCTGGTGAGCAGCCAGAGCGCGGCCGAACGCAGGCGCGTGCGGTCCGCGGCCGCATCGGGCCACTGCGCGCTGGTCGTCGGCACGCACGCGTTGATCGAGGAGGACGTCGAGTTCACCGACCTCGGGTTCGCCGTCGTCGACGAGCAGCATCGATTTGGCACGCGGCAGCGCGAACTGCTTCGCGCGAAGGGACGTGGCCGCCCGCATTTCCTGGCCATGACCGCCACTCCGATCCCGCGCACTCTTGCGCTCGCCCTGTACGGAGAGATGTCGGTTTCAGTGATCGACGAGCTGCCGCCCGGTCGCACGCCCGTCGAGACCGAGGTCATCGAGCCGGATCAGCGCCAGCGCGCCTATGACCTCGTCCGCGAGCAGGTCGGCGCCGGCCGCCAGGCCTTCGTCATCTGTCCGCTGATCGAGGATTCGGAGGCCGTCGTCGCGCGGTCTGCCACCGCCGAGTTCGAGAGGCTGAAAAAGGACGTATTCCCTGACCTGCGGATGGGCCTGGTCCATGGGCGCCTCAAGGAAAAGGACGAGGTGATGCGCGCTTTCGTGGCTGGAGAGGTGCAGGTGCTGGTGGCCACGGCGGTGGTCGAGGTCGGTGTCGATGTGCCCAACGCGACGGTGATGATCATCGAGGGCGCGGACAGGTTCGGTTTGGCTCAGCTCCACCAGTTCCGAGGCCGCGTCGGCCGGGGCGCGGGGCAGAGCCATTGCTGGCTGCTTACCGACGATCCATCGGAGCCCGCGTTGAACCGCCTGAACCTGATGACCCGGATTCGCGACGGATTCAAGCTCGCGGAGGAGGACATGCGCATCCGTGGGATGGGCGAGCTCATGGGTCCACGGCAGCACGGAATGACCGACGTCGCCATGCAGGCGCTGCAGCAGCCCGAGCTGCTGAGCGAGGTGAGGCAGGAGGCGGAGAACCTCCTGGAATCGGACCCGGGCTTCAACCAGAATCCTCAGTTGAAGCAAGCGGTCGCCCGCCGACTGGAACTGACCTCGATCAGTTAGTCAGAAGTCAAATCTCACCTCCCCGCTCGCCGGGGCAATCAGTAAGTCACATCCTCATCGCCGCTTTGCGCGCAGGTCGGGCGCCGCTTGCGGCGCCCGGGTGGGGGGTGCGGGTGCATATGAGGCTGTCAGCATCCCGAAATAGGTCGGCGCCTCATAAGAGATGAGCCGGCCCGTCCAACCTTCGGTCGCCCCGTGCAGCATGAGCATCTGCCACCAGCTGTCGGCCTTCGCCTCCTCCACCAGCTCCGGCGGGATCTCGCCGAGGCGGTCGAGCCTGCCGCTCCGCACCAGCTCACAGATCAGCGTGTCGTACTTCTTCGCGCTCGCGTGATAGCCGTAGGGTCCGCCCTCGACATGGGCGTGCCCGTGGTCCGCGCTGGCGATGAACGCCACCCGCCGTCCCGATTCGGCGGCCGCATTTGCGATCGCCTTCCCCGCGGCGATGTGCGCCGAAGCCGGGAGGTCCCGCGCGGGCGTCACCACCACCAGCGGAGTCGGAGGATCGTCCCTACCGCCCATGAACCAGAGCGGAATCAGCACGCCCCAATCCATCGGCGCGACGGCCGTGTCTGGGTCGTTGGACCCGAAGCTGACGCCGACCGAAGGCACCTCGGCCGCGGCGAGCGCCTCGAGCACGAGCCAGGCCAGGTCGTTCGCCGATGGCACGTCCAGGGCAACCGAAGGCGGGGCTCCGGCGAGGCGGCCCGCGACCCGACCGGCGACCACAACGCCGAGTGCGTTGGCGATGTGGACGTTGTGAGGAGTCGCCACGATCACCGCCTCAGGCCGCGCCGCCGCAAAGAGCCGCCCAAGCTCCTCCATCCCAGCCCGCGTAGCAGCCGCAAGCATTCGCTCCTCACGCGAACAAGCCTCAGCAATCGCCAACCCACCATGAGGCGCAATGGCCGCAAAAACCAAACCTCCCCGCTTGCCGGGGAGGTCGGCGCGCATTCGGGGTCCCCGCGAAGTCACGGCGTAGCCTCTGACTTCGTGGGGTAAAGCGCCGGGTGGGGGGGTGGAGCTGACACAACGGATACTTAGCACACAAATGGATCCCATCTCGCCAATGCGGTTGACGGAGTACAGCCACGGGGCCGGTTGAGCCTGCAAGCTCAGCCCGGTGGAGCTAGGGCAGGTACTGGGGGCTCTGCCCCCGATCGTCGACCCCAACGTGCTGGTCGCCACGGCCGGCCGCGATGACGCGGCGGTCTATCGAATCGCGCCCGACCGCGCCCTCGTCGCGACGATCGACTTCTTCACGCCCATCGTCGACGACCCATCGGAATTCGGCGCGATCGCCGCGGCGAACGCTCTGAGCGACGTCTACGCGATGGGCGCGCGGCCCCTCTTCGCCCTTGGCATCACCGCCTTCCCGCGCGCCAAGCTCAGCACCGGCCTGCTCGAGAAGATCGTGTCCGGCGGCGCCTCGAAGATGAGCGAGGCCGGCATCGCGGTGGTCGGCGGCCATTCCGTAGACGACGCGGAGCCGAAGTTCGGCTACAGCGTGATCGGCGAGGTGCACCCCGACCACATCGTGGGCAACGACGGCGCGCGCCCGGGCGACCTGCTTTACCTCACGAAGCCTCTAGGCTCAGGCCTCGTCGCCACCGCGATCAAACGCGGCCTGTGCCCGCCCGCCCTCGAGCGCGAAGCAGTCGCGGTGATGATGAAGCTGAACCGCGCGGCTTCCGAAGCGATGGTCGCCGCCGGCGCGACGGCCTCCACCGACGTCACCGGGTACGGCCTCATCGGCCACCTCTCCAACATCAAGGGAGGCGCGGACCTCGAGCTGAGCGCGGTGCCTTTCATGCCGGGGGTGCGAGAGCTCGCCGAGCGCGACCTCTTTCCCGACGGCAGCCGGCGCAACCACGCCGCCTACCGAGACCAGGTCGACTGGGACGCCATAGCGGAGATCGACCAGATGCTGCTGTGCGACGCGCAGACCAGCGGCGGCCTCCTGGTCGCCATCCCGCCGCACAAGGCCGTGGCGTTCGAGGCCGCGCTGCGCTCCGAGCCCTACCGGCCGGCGCTCATCGGGAAGATCACGGGCCGCGGCTCGATCCGGGTGCGCTAGGGTGCCCGGGCTCAGGGTCAGCGGCGGAGAGGCGAGAGGCAGGAGGCTCAAAGCTCCGAAAGGCATCAGGCCCACGCAGGGCATGGTCAAGCAGGCCATCTTCAACCTGGTCGGGCCGGGGATCGAGGGGGCGCACGTGCTCGACCTTTTCGCCGGTTCGGGAGCGCTTGGCATCGAGGCGCTGTCACGCGGCGCCGCGGGCGTCACGTTCGTGGACCACCAGGCGCGCGGTCTTGCTATCCTGCGCCAGAACTTGGACGTCCTCGGCCTCAAGGAGCGCGCGCACGTCGTCCGCGGCGACGTGGTGCGTTGGTTGGAGGCTTCGCCGGACGAGGTGAAGCGCGCGGGCCTCGTTTTTCTCGATCCGCCCTACGACGACATGGTGCTCGACCGCGCCTTGAAAGCCCTGGATCGAAATGCCGATGACATGACCGTGGTCGCGGAGCATTCGCGCCGCCAGCAGATGCCCGCGCTGGTGCGCCTTCAGGTGGATCGCGAACGCCGTTACGGCGACACGATCGTCACGGTGTTCAAGGCTTGAGCGCGAGGGCCCAGGGCGGCACTGCGCGCCCGAAAACGAAAACGGCCGTCTATCCCGGAAGCTTCGATCCGCTGACCAACGGACACCTTGACGTGGTGGATCGCGCGCTCGGCATCTTCGACCGGCTCATCGTCGCGGTGGCCGCGAACCCCGAGAAGCGCAAGCCGCTGTTCACCGTGGAAGAGCGGATGCGCCTGATCGCCGCCTCGCTGAAGGGCCGCGAGAACGTCGAGGTGGCCAGCTTCAAAGGGTTGACGGTGGAGTTCGCCCGCTCGCGGGGAGCGACCACGCTGGTCAAGGGCTTGCGCGCCTACTCAGACTTCGATGCGGAGCTTCAGCAGGCGCTGATGAATCGCAAGCTCGCGCCCGACATCCACACCGTCTTCCTGATGTCGAGCTTCACCCACATCTTCGTCTCGTCAAGTATCTTGAAGGACATCGCCAGCTACGGCGGCAACGTGGCCGACCTCGTTCCGCCCCCGGTTGCGAGAGCGCTCAAGGAGAAGTACAGATAAAGGTCGACGAGCTGCTTGACCGGATCGACTACCTGGTCCAGAACGCGCGCCACGTCCCGCTGTCCACCCAGGTGATGGTCAACGAGGACGAGATGATGGAGCTGATCGACCAGGTGCGCTTCAACCTGCCGGACGAGATCAAGCAGGCGAACTGGACCGTGTCTGAGCAGCAGCGCATCATCAGCGAGGCGCACGCCGAGGCGGCGCGCATCATGTCGCGCGCCAACGAGCGCGCCGAGGAGACCGCTTCCGAGCACGAGATCCTGCGCCGGGCCGAGCGCCATTCCGCCCAGGTGATCAAGGACGCGCAGGCCAAGTCGGACCAGATCATCCGCGAGGCCGAGGGCTACGCGATGGAGCAGCTCAAGCAGCTGGAAGCCCACCTCGGACGCACGCTGCAGACGGTGCGCCGGGGGGTCGAGGCGCTGCAAACCAACCAGCCGCCCACCGAGGAGCACGCCGACCAGGCGACCGGCTCCTGAAGCGGGGACCCGGCTTCCCGTAAACTTCACAGGCTCATGGCTCTACCAAAGGTCAAGCTATCCAAGTCCAAGAAGGGACGCCGGCGCTCCCACCTGGCTCTCGCGCTCGTGATGCTGCAGCCCTGCCCCAACTGCAAGAAGCCGAGGCGGCCGCACACGATCTGCACCAACTGCGGCTTCTACAAGGGCCGCGAGGTCATCAAAACCGCATAGGCGCGAAAGTCGCCTTCATCTACCCCGGCCAGGGCTCCCAGCAGCCGGGCATGGGGGCCGAGCTCCTGACCGACCCCGAGATCAGCGACCTCTGCGACAGGTGCTCCTCGTCCTCCGACGTCGACCTGCGCCGCCTGCTCACCACCGCGGACGACGACGAGCTCCGGCTCACCCAGAACGCCCAACCGGCTCTCTGCTTCGTGGGCATCGGCCTGACCGTCCTGCTCCGCCGCCACGGGATCGACCCGGTCGCCGCCGCGGGCCATTCGGTGGGCGAGTACACGGCGCTTGCGGCCTCGGGCGCGGTCAGTGCGCACCAGGTGATCAAGGCCGTCGTCGAGCGTGGAAAGGCGATGGCGGAGGCCGCTCCCCCGGGCACCAGCTCGATGGCCGCGGTGCTCGGCCTCGACTCGCAGGCCGTGGAGGTAGCCCTGGCCGGAATGAACGACGCCTGGCCGGCCAACTACAACACGCCCACTCAGACGGTGATCGCGGGCACCATGGCCGGCCTCGACGCAGCGACAAAGCGCCTCCAGGCGGCGGGCGCGAAGCGGGTGATCGGGCTCAACGTCAGCGCCGCGTTCCACACCCCGCTCATGGCGCCGGCCGCCGAAAGGCTGCGCGCCGCCCTGGATCACATCGAGTGGCGAGCTCCTCGCATTCCCGTGATGGCCAACCTGACGGGTCGCCCGCACCAGGGCGGCGACCGCATCCCTCAGGTGATGGAGATGCAGCTGCGCTCTCCGGTGCGCTGGGCGGCGTGCATCGCCACCCTGGTGGACATGGAGTGCCACACGTTCGTGGAGGTGGGCCCTAAAAGAGCGCTCACGGGAATGATGAAAGAGCTGGCCCCCACGGCCACCGCAGCCGCCGTGGGGACGCCACAAGCGGTGATGCAGCTGCAGATCGCGTAAATCCCCCTCTCCCGCGCGAGCGGGAGAGGGTCGGGGAGAGGGCCGAGAAAGAACGTAAATCGTCAGGCAAACTTTCGTTGCCTACTGAGCATCCGTGCCTTGACTCGCCGCCCAAGGGCAGGAGCAGAATCGGGTCGTAGCCGGCATTTTCAGGGTTGTTGGGTCGACATGCCGAACCGCCGCGGTCCCTAGCGAGGACCGCCATTGAGATCAAGCAGCGAAACCGCTGTTCGATCTTTTCACGGAGGTGACAAATGCACGCAGGCGTCATCAAGTCGAAGTTCAAGAAGACCGACCTGGACAAGGCGATCAAGGAGTACAGGGAGACCGCCATTCCGGCCCTCGCGACGCACAAGGGGGCGCGCTCGGCGATGTTGCTGGTCAACCGCGACACGGGAGACGCGATCTCGATCGGCATGTACGAGGACGAGGGTGCGGCCAGGTCATTCGCGCCAAAAGCCGAGAAGCTGGCGGAATCCCTCAAGAAGTACCAGAGCGAGAGCACTCCGAAGCGGGAGCTCTACGAGGTCGCGGCCTCAACGCAGATCGAGGCGAAGGCGGTGGTCGAACGCAACCTCAGGGCATTCAACGCCCATGACCTGGAGGCTGTAGCGCGTGACGCGGCACCCGAGATCGAGCTGACGAGCCCCGGAGACATCAAGGTCAAGGGCCCGCAGGCGGCCAAGGAGTACAACCACAACTGGGTCAAGGCGTTCCCCGACGCGCGCGTCGAGGCGAAGCAGATCTTCAGCCAGGGCAACACAGTGATCGTGGAAGGCGTTTTCACGGGGACGCACGATGGAACGCTCAAGACCCCGATGGGTGACGTGCCCGCCACCGGCCGAAAGGTGAAAGGCGATTTCATCCAGATCTTCGAGGTCGATCGTGGGTTGGTCAGGAGGAATCACCTGATGTTCGACCAGGTGCAGCTCATGACGCAGCTCGGGATGGCTCCCGCGCCGCAGACCCAGAAAGCGGGCTCGACCCGCTAGCAAAGGTCTAACCAAGGACAGGGCCCGGGCCGCTCGGAGCCCGGGCCCCTCGTGGGCCGAAGGGCCGGTGATACAGTAATCGCGACATGGAAACTCAAAAACTGAGCTTCGAGGATTTCAAGAACATCGTCGTCGAGCGCCTCGGGTGCGAGCCCGAGCAGGTGACGATGGACGCTTCGTTCCAGGAGGACCTCAACGCCGATTCGCTCGACCTGGTCGAGCTGATCTACGCGTTCGAGGAGAACACCGGGCTGGAGATTCCCGACGAGGACGCGGAGAAGATCACGACGGTCGGGCAGGCTTGGGAGTACATCCAGGAGAAGGCGGGCACATAGCACAGCCCCAGGCCGCGCCCCTGGCCCAGTCCCTAGAGCAGCTCCAGCAGAAGATTGGGATCCACTTCCGCGACCCGGGTCTCCTGCTCGAAGCCGTAACGCACAGCTCCTTCGCCAACGAGAGCCCTCACCTGTCGCCTCGCGACAACGAGCGCCTCGAGTACCTGGGCGACGCGGTGCTGCAGCTGATCACAGCCGAATATCTGTACAAGCACCGTCCCGGAGCGACCGAGGGCGAGCTGACGCAGACGCGCTCGGCGATGGTCAACACCAACACGCTCGCCCAGCTGGCGGAGCAGCTCGACCTCGGCAGCTACCTGTACCTCGGCAAGGGCATCGCGAAAGGGGGCGGCCGCAGCCTGAAGTCGCTGCTCGCCAACGGGTTCGAAGCCGTGCTCGGCGCCGTCTTTCTGGACGCGGGCTACGACGCCGCCTACCACTACTACCTGAACCGCTACCGCGCGCTCGAGTCGCCGGTGCTGGACGAGAACTTCAAGGGGCGGCTCCAGCAGCTGGCGCAGGAACGCTTCGGCGCGACGCCCTTCTACGACAGCGAAGGCGCCAGGGTCGGCACCCATCGCGAGTACACCTCGGTGGTCTTTGCCGGCGCGGAGCCCCTCGGCACCGGCCACGGGGCGAGCAAGCAGGAGGCGGAGCAGGACGCCGCCCGGGTGGCGCTCCAGAGCCTGGTGGGGGCTGCCGAGACATCCGGACAGGCCAAGCCGCCCAAGACGCCGAGGCCCCGGGCGCGCCGGGCCCCGCGAACGGCCCGGACGACCGCCCCGGCAGCGCCCGAGACCGATGGGCCCCAGGCGGTGGCCGAGGTCATCCAGCTTCCCGAACCCGCAGCCCAACCCGAACCTATGCCGGAAGCGGAGGTTGTCCACAGGGAACCCCGCAGCCGCCAGTTCGGCGAACCCCTCGAATAGCGCCTTTCCACATGTTGTACCCGGGCCGGAATTGACCCCTACATCTGCGACAATGGCACCGACTTGTTCCTACGCTCGCTGAGCCTGCTCGGGTTCAAAACGTTCGCTCGGGCGACCGAGATCCGGTTCGAGGGCGGCGTCACCGCGATCGTCGGCCCTAATGGGTCGGGCAAGACCAACATCGTCGACTCCATCAAGTGGGTCCTCGGATCCGGCCAGGCTCGCGACCTGCGCGGGAAGAAGATGGAGGAGGTCATCTATGTCGGAGGCGAACGGCGCTCACGCGCGGCTTTCGCCGAAGTCACGCTCGTCTTCGACAACACCGCCGGTCGCCTGCCGATCGACTACCACGAGGTCGCGATCAAGCGACGCGTGGAGCGCGACGGAGAGAGCGACTACTTCCTCAACGGCACGCGCGTCAGGCGGCGCGACCTTCTGCACCTCCTCTCGTCAACCGGCCTCACCGTCGACTCCTACGCGATCATCGACCAGCACGACATCGAGTCGATCGTTGTCTGCTCACCCGCGGAGCGCCGGCAGCTGCTCGAAGAGGCGGCGCAGGTCCGCGGCGTCAAGACCCGGCGCAAAGAGGCGGCGCAGCGGCTCGCCGAGCTTGCCTCCAACCTGCTGCGCCTGGAAGACCTGAGGTCTGAGATCGAGCCGCGCCTCGAGGTCCTGAAGGTTCAGGCGGCGGCCGCGCGGGAAGCGTCGGAGGCGGCGGCGCGCCTCGAGCTGCTCCGCGGAAGCATCGTCTGGGAGGAGTGGCGAGAGGCACGGGACGCCCACCGGCGCGCCACCTCGCAGGTGCAGGGCCTGGAGCGGCGCCTGGTCGAGGCTCGCGAGCTGGCGCAGTCGGCGGAGGCCGAATTCCAATCCTGGCGAACCGAGATCCAGGCCGCGCAGGACCGGCGTCTCGCGCGGCAGCGGAACCTGGGCCGCCTGCGCCTTGAAGTGGCCGAGGCCGAGCACGCGCTGCGGCTCACGGAAGAGAGGGCTCACAACACGGTCGCCCTCGCTGAATCGGCTCTTCGCGAGGAGGCGGACAACCGGTCGCTTGCCGTCGCGGCCGAAGCGCTCCGCGGCCGGCTGACCGTCGAGCTCGAGCAGGCGCGCACGGCTCTGGAGAGCGTGCCCGAAGCGCCGGCCCTTCCCGCTGCGCCCGACGCCGCCGAAGTCCAGCGCGCGCGGCGCACAGCGGAGCAGGCCCGCCGCGTGGCCGGAGCGGCCTCGTCAACAATGGCCGCGTTGAAGACGCGCCGCGAGCTCCTCGAAGAACAGGCCGCGCGCCTCGACTCGATGACCGAGGCGGCAAAGCGTCTTCCAGACGCCGAGCTTCGCCACGAACGGGCGAAGCAGGAATCCGCGGAAGCTGAGTCGGCGGCGGTGATGGTGGCCCGGCTGCGTTCGGAGCTCGAAGGCCTGGACTCCCTTCGCCCCGAAGCGGCGCCCGGGCTGCGGCGGCTGTGCGACGTGCTAACGCCTGAGGCCGGGTACGAGGCCGCGTTCTCGGCGGTCCTGGGCCCGCTCGTCGACGCGCTGGTCGCGCGCGACGAGGGGACGGCGGAATCAACCAAGCCGGACGGTCAGCTCACGCTGCTTTTCCCGACGACCTCCCCAGAGCCTCGCTCCGGGTCCCTTTTCGAGCACGTCAGCTCCCAACCCGGCTACGAGGGGATCGCTCGCCGCCTGCTCGGACAGGTGGTGGTGGGCGAAGAGGTCACCCTCGACGGCGTCTATCGGGAGCCGGGCCTCGTCAGGGCCGGGACCGACCCACGAGTGGCCATCGACGTGCGCCGGCGCGAGCTGCGGGATCGCCTCGAGGTCCTCGAACCCCAGGCCGCCGAGGCTGCCGATGCGGGGAAGCGGCTGAGGGAGGCGGAGGCGGGGCTGGCGGACCTCAGGGCGCGCTCGGCCGGCGCCGTACGTTCCGAGGAGACCGCGCGGCTGCTCGACGTAGCCCGCGCCGCCGAGGCCGATGAGGTGACGAAGCTCGCCGAGCAAGAGCGTCTTGCGAGTGCCGCCGAGGAGCACGCCGCCGTCATTGCGCGAGGTCTCGAGGCGAGCCTCGAAGCGATCGGCGAGGGACGCGCCGCCGCCCACCACGCCGAGCTCGACAGGGCGCGCTGGCGGGACCGCATCGAGGACCTTCGCCGACAGCTGGCCGCTGCCGCCGAAGATCTCGTGCGCCTGCATGCGGCCGCGGAGGAGCGCGCTGCACGCGTCGCGATCGCGCAGGCGGCGGCCGCCACTGCGACCGAGTCGCTTCCGGACCTGACCGCGGCAGCCGAGGCCGCACGGGCCACACTGGCCGCGGCCGAGCTGGATTCCCCCGAAGACGACGCCGAGATGGCGGAAGGCGCGAAGCGACTCGTCGCCCTGGAAGAAGCGAGGATCGATGCGCGGCTGAAGGCAGGCACCCTCGAGGGCAACCTCGAGCTCATTGCGCGCGAGGCGGAGCTGCTGCAGGCGCGCATGGAGGAGATCCGCACGCGCATGCCCGACGGCGTGGCGCCCGAGGAGATTCCGGGCGGCAAGGGGCGCGAGCGCGAAATGCGAGCGCTCGAGCGCCGGCTGGAGGAGATCGGCCCCACCAACGCGCTGGCCGAGAGCGAGTGCCGCGAGCTCGAGGAGCGCTTCGAGACACTCAGGACGCAGCTCGACGACATCGCCGCCGCCCGCACCGACCTCGAGCAGCTGATCGCCAAGCTGCGGGAGGAAGAGGACTCGCGCTACGAGGCGGTCTTCGGAGCGGTCGCGGCCAACTTCCACGAGTACTTCTCGCAGCTCGCGCCCGGCGGGCGCGCGACGCTCAAGCATGCGGACGGCGATGACGGGCCGCGCACCGGAGTCGAGATCCTCGTGCAGCCCCCGCGCAAGCGATTGCAGAACGTCACGCTGCTGTCGAGCGGAGAGCGATCGCTGGCGGCGCTCGCGCTCGTGCTGGCGCTCGATGAGGTCAACCCGAGCCCGTTCACAGTCCTCGACGAGGTCGACG
>Ga0209648_10001587_pt1 | contig 18477 bp, 15 predicted proteins | sample GraSoi2013_115cm_FD_185830 | JGI IMG/M metagenome (GOLD analysis project Ga0209648, IMG submission 185830) | Grasslands soil microbial communities from the Angelo Coastal Reserve, California, USA - Sample 9_17_2013_115cm (SPAdes) (version 2) | ecosystem: Environmental > Terrestrial > Soil >...
GATGCGGCATCCGGGGCGGGTCCTGACCCGGGCGCAGCTACTCGAGCACGTCTGGGGCTGGGACTACGGCGGGCAGTCGCAGATCGTGGAGACGTATATCAGCTATCTGCGGCGCAAGCTCGATCCCCTCGGCGCGCCGCTGATCCACACTCAGCGGGGAGTCGGCTACGCTCTGCGCCCGGCGCCTGCCGCGCCGCCCACGGCCAGCCCACCGCCGCACGGCGCGGCGCGCTCACCGGCGCACTCGTCGGCACGCAGCGCGGCGGCCCGCGGCCTGGACGGGGGATGAGCGGGGCGGCCCAGGAACCCACACCGCCGGCGCCCGGACGGCTGTCACTGCGCGCCCGCCTGCTCATCGGCCTGATCGCCATCACGGCCGTGTTCCTGGTGATCATGGGTGCCGTCAGCGCGGCCGTGCTCGGGACACGGCTCACCGCGCAGTTCAACACGCAGCTGCGGATCACCGCGCTGCGCACCCCGGCCGCGCTGGCGGCCGCGCCTGGGGACTTTCTCGCCGCGGTCTACGCGCCGCGGACCGGCGGCGTCTCCCCGGTCACCAGCGGCCACCTGTCGGACGAGCTGCAGACGGCCCTCGGGCAGATGGGCGTCGTCTCGTTCCTCGCCCTCGCCCGCCGCCCGCCGTTCGCGATCACGCTGCCGGACGGCACCAAGCTCCGGGCGTGGGCCAGGGTGGTCAACCGCACGAAGGTGAGCGACGCCGGCGTGCGGCCGCCTGGCAACGGGGTTCTGCTGCTCGTGGTGGCGCGGCCGCTGGCTGACTCGGGCGACCCGCTGCGCGGCGTCATTCTCGCCGAGCTGATCACCGGCGGCGCCCTGATCGTGCTGCTCGGCCTCGGCGGCCGGTGGCTGATCGGCCGCGGCCTCGCGCCGCTCGGACGGATGGCCACCGCGGCCGACCGCATCACCGAGAGCGGGGACCTCACCGCGCGGATGCCCGATGCCGAGGCCGGCACGGAAACCGGGCGGCTGGCCGGGGCCATCAACACGATGCTGGACCGGATACAGCACGCGTTCGCCGCCCGCTGGCACTCCGAGCAGAAGATACGCACGTTCGCCGCCGACGCCTCACACGAGCTCCGCACCCCGCTCACCACCATCCGCGGCTACGCCGAGCTTTACCGGCAGGGCGCGTTGGGGCCGGACGAGCTGCCGAACGCGATGCGCCGCATCGAGGAGGAGGCGGGCCGGATGAGCAAGCTCGTCGCGGAACTGCTCGAGCTGGCCCGGCTCGACCGCACGTCCTCACTCGACCTGACGGAATGCGACCTCGCCGCGGTGGTCAAGGACGCCGCGGCGGACGCGGCGGCGGTCGAGCCGGGCAGGCCGATCAAGGTCGAGACCCCGGACCGGCTCATCGCGGTGGCGGACGAGCCTCGCATTCGGCAGGTGCTCGCGAACCTGCTCGCCAACGCGCGTGAGCACACGGATCCGGCGACGCCGGTGGCGGTGCGGCTGGCGAGAGCCGGCCACGGCGCGGTGATCGAGGTCGCCGACGCGGGGTCTGGCATGTCCGCGGAAGACGCGGCCGCGGCCTTCGACCGGTTCCACCGCGGCCTGCGCGGCGGGCAGAACGGCGGCCAGCAGCCGGCCGGGCCGGGCGGCGCCGGCCTCGGGCTGTCGATCGTGCAGGCGATCGCCAGGGCACACGGCGGCCAGGCGATGCTCGAATCGGTGCCCGGCCGCGGCACCGTCGTCCGGGTCTGGCTCCCCAACGCGTCGTGACCGCGCGGCGGCACGGCCGCGGTCCCCGGTAGCCTGGCCTGCGACGCGGCGGATTCCAGCCAGGGAGTGCGACCTGTGACCCACGATGACCTTGCGTCAGGCGCGCCGGGCGGCGCGCCTGACGTCGCTGCCACGGCGATCGGCGAGTGGCTGGCGGAACTCGGCTCGCCCGCGCCCGCGCCCGGTGGGGGCGCTGCCGCGGCCTTGACCGCCGCGGTCGGCGCCGCCCTGGTCGAGATGGTCTGTAACCTGACGATCGGCAAGCCAAGGTTCGCCGGCTACGAGCAGCACGTGACCGCCGTCCGCGACCGGGCGGCGAAGCTGCGCACGGACGCGCTCGGGCTGATGGGCGACGACGCTGCGGCGTTCACCGAGCTGGTGGCCACCTACCGGCTGCCCAGGGAAACCGCCGAGCAGAGCGCGCGGCGCGACAGCCGGATCCAGGCCGCGACGGCGGTTGCCGCTTCGGTGCCGCTGCGCATCGCGGCCGCCGGCGCCGACGTCGCGCGGCTGGCCGCGCAGCTGCCCGGCCAGTCCAACCCCACTGTGCTGTCTGATGTCGGAGTCGCCGCCGCCTCCGCCGCCGCGGCGATCGAGGGCGCGGCGATCAACGTCGAGATCAACCTGGCCACGCTCAAGGATCCGGACACCAAGGCGGCGCTGGCCGGGCAGCTCGGCGCGCACCTGGCCGAGGCGGCCGGCGCGCGGGAGCTCGCGGCCCAGGTCAGGCGGGAGATCGCCGGATGACGCAGCTCATCGACGGCAAAGCGATCGCGGCCGCGGTCGGCGAGCAGGTGCGCGCGCAGGTCGCCGCGCTCGCCGCCGCGGGAGTCACGCCGCGGCTCGCGGTGGTCATCGCGACGGCCGACGACGGCGCCGCCTGGTACGTGCGCTCCATCAACCGCGCCGCCGCGCGGCTCGGCGTCGGCTGCGCGGTGCACGAGCTTGCGCCGGACGCGCGCGAACAGACGATCACGAGCCTGCTCGCCAGCCTGGCCGAGGATGACCAGGTACACGGGATCGTCTGCCAGACGCCACTGCCCGCCGGGGTGCGGATCGAACGCGTCGCGCAGCAGATCCCGCCGGCCAAGGACGTCGACGGCGCGAACCCGCAGTCGCTCGGCATGCTCGCCGCCGGGCTGCCTGACGCGTACCCGCCCGCGACCGCGGCGGCCGTGGTCGAGATCCTCGCCCAGGCCGGTACGGCCCTGGAGGGCCGCAGGGCCGTCGTCGTCGGCCGCTCCACCGTGGTCGGCAAGCCGGTGGCGCTGCTGCTCCTGGCCAGGAACGCGACGCTGACGATCTGCCACTCCCGCACCGAGGACCTGGCATCGGTGTGCCGTGAGGGTGACGTGCTCGTCGCCGCCGCCGGCAAACCCGCACTGATCGGTGCCGGGCACGTACGCCCGGGTGCCGTGGTGATCGACGTCGGCATCAGCGCAAGCGCTGACGGGAGCCTGGTCGGTGACGTCGATACCCAGGCCGTCACGGGCATCGCCGCGGCGATCACGCCGGTTCCCGGTGGCGTCGGGCCGGTGACGACGATGCTGCTCATGCGCCAGACCGCGCACGCCGCGGGAGTTCTGGCCGGCCTGACGTCCTGACGCCGTGCGTGCCTGCCGCGAGCGGGCCGGGCCCGCGGTCGCAGCACCGTGCCACCTCGCCGCAGCCGATATCTGTGCTGCTCTGATTCCTTCGAACGGGGCGACCCCCAATCCGGGGGTCCGGGGGTCGTCCCCCGGGCTGGCAGAGTCCCCCCGGGGCCATCGATGCCGCATCCGCGGCAGCCGTTATGGATCGATATGTCACGCCGGTTACGTTCGTGTGCTCTACCAGCGGGTAGGACCGAGTAGTAACTTAGCTGGTACAGACATATCAAGAGGATTGGGGGCGGTCATGGCTGCCGTGCAACCCGTCGACGAACGCCAGGCGCGCGAGGTCGCCGAGGCCGCCCGCGAGACCGAGTGGTCCAGGCCGAGTTTCGGCAAGCAGCTGTTCCTCGGCGATTTTCAGCTCGGGCTCATCCACCCGCATCCGCGGCCGGCCGCCGCCGCGACGAGCACCGGCGAGGAGTTCTGCGCCAGGCTGCTCGACTTCTGCCAGACCCGGGTGGACGCGGCGCAGATCGAACGTGATGCCGAGATTCCGCCCGAGGTGGTCAAGGGCCTGGCCGAGCTCGGCGCGTTCGGCATGAAGATCCCGGTCAAGTACGGCGGCCTCGGGCTCTCGCAGCTCTACTACAACCGGGCGCTCATGATCGCCGGATCCGCGTGTTCCGCACTCGGCGCCCTGCTCTCCGCGCACCAGTCGATCGGCGTGCCACAACCCCTCGCGCTGTTCGGCACCGAGGAGCAGAAGCAGCGTTTCCTGCCGCGATGCGCGCGCGGTGAGATCAGCGCGTTCCTGCTCACCGAACCCGACGTGGGTTCCGACCCGGCGCGGCTGCACACCACGGCGGTCCCGTCGGAAGACGGCTCCGAATACGTACTCGACGGGGTCAAACTCTGGACGACCAACGGCGTGGTCGGCGACCTGCTCGTCGTGATGGCGCAGGTGCCGCCGGGTGACGGCCACCGGGGCGGCATCACCGCGTTCGTCGTCGAGGGCGACGCCGAGGGCGTCACCGTGGAGAACAGGAACGCGTTCATGGGGCTGCGCGGGCTCGAAAACGGCCTGACCCGCTTCCACCAGGTCCGGGTGCCCGTGGCCAACCTCATCGGCAAGGAGGGCCAGGGCCTGAAGATCGCCCTGACCACTCTCAACACCGGCCGTCTGTCGCTGCCCGCGCTGTGCGCGGCGGCGGGCAAGTGGTCCATCAAGATCGCCAGAGAGTGGTCGGCGGAACGCGTCCAGTGGGGCCGGCCCATCGGCGAGCACGAGGCGATCGCGAAGAAGATCTCGTTCATCGCGGCGACGAGCTACGCGCTCGAGGCGATCGTCGATCTCGCCAGCCAGCTGGCCGACGACAAGCGGAACGACATCCGGATCGAGGCCGCGCTGGCCAAGCTGTACGCGTCGGAGATGGCGTGGCTCATCGCGGACGAGCTTGTCCAGATCCGCGGCGGCCGCGGATACGAAACCGCGGCGTCGCTGGCCGCCCGCGGCGAGCGCGGCGTGCCCGCCGAGCAGATGCTCCGCGACCTGCGGATCAACCGGATCTTCGAGGGTTCGACGGAGATCATGCACCTGTTCATCGCGCGCGAGGCGGTGGACACCCACCTGTCGGTGGCGGGTGACCTCGTCGAGCCGGGCGCCAGCCTCGGCCACAAGGCCCGCGCCGCGAGAAAGGCGGGCGGCTTCTACGCCCGCTGGCTGCCCACGCTCGTCACCGGTGAGGGCCAGCGGCCGGGCGCCTACCGTGAGTTCGGGCCGCTGGCGGCGCACCTGCGGTTCGTGGAGCGCACGTCACGGCGGCTCGCCCGCGCCACCTTCTACGGGATGTCACGCTGGCAGGGCCGGCTCGAGCGCAAGCAGGGCTTCCTCGGGCGGATCGTCGACATCGGCGCCGAACTGTTCGCGATGAGCGCGGCCTGCGTACGGGCCCAGATGGACGCCACCGATCCGGCCACCGGCGGCGACCGCACCGCCGCCTCACGGGAACTGGCGGACGCGTTCTGCCGGCAGGCGCGCGTGCGGATAGGTGCGCTGTTTTCCGGGCTGTGGGACAACACGGACGCACTCGACGTGGGGGTCGCGAAGAAGGTGCTCGGGGGCCGGTACACGTGGCTCGAGGAAGGCATCGTCGATCCCTCGACCGACGGCCCGTGGATCGGCGCCGCCGAGCCAGGAGCTTCGAAGCGGGACAACGTGCACCGCAGTTTCAGGTAGCTGGCTTCGCCAGCCGGCCGGCCGGCCGGTCGAGGGCGAGCCGGGCGGGTGCGGCCGTGCCGCCGAAGCAGCGCCGTTTCGGATGTTGCGCGGCGTCACGGTTACGTGACGGGCCAGAAGCGTCTCAGTAACAAATCTCCCCCAGTCTGGGTCATGGGATTGCACCCTCGGCTACCGGGAGGTTTTGGCGTATGCCGCTGTACATGCTCCGGGTCGATCTGCCCGACAACCCGGGCGGGCTGGCCGCGCTCGCCACCGCACTCGCCGAGCATGACGTGAATATCCTCAGCCTCGCCGTACACGGCAAGGACGCGGCGACTGTCACCGACGACCTGGTCGTCGACATGCGGGACGCGGCCAAGCTCGGGTTGCTGATCTGCGCCCTGCACGAGATCAGCCCGCACATCTCGGTCGCCAGAACCAGCCCGCACGCGCTCATGGACGCCCCCGCCCGTGCACTCGACATCGCCGCCCTGCTCGCCGCGCGGCCGGATCAGCTCGGCCAGGCGCTGGCCAGGCTGCTCGGCGCCGAGGAGGCGAGCCAGGTCGTCGCCGCCGCACCCGGAGAGCCGCCGCACCGGCTGACCGTCGGGGTGCCCGGATCCGGCCGCGTCAGCGTGTGGCGCCGGTGGGCGCCGTTCACGGTGACCGAGCACGCCCGCGCCCAGGCGCTCGCGCGGCTGGCGGGCGAACTCCGCGGCGCCGCTGCCGGGCAGGAGCCCCACCCAGGCGCCGACGCCGCGGACCCCGGCCACAGCCCTAACCTCCGGTACGGCCCCAACCCCAGCGACAGCTGAGCCGCAGGGCATCGTCGCGTGTCACCGGCTTTGACCGGCGAGTGAGGCGTCACCGGCTTGCGTGCGTCACCGGTTTTGACGGGCGAGCGTGCGCGTCACCCGCTTGCGTCCGTCACTGGTTTTGACCGGTGAGCGTAGGCGTCACCGGTTTTGACGGGCGAGCGTGCGCGTCACCCGCTTGCGTCCGTCACTGGTTTTGACCGGTGAGCGTAGGCGTCACCGGTTTTGACGGGCGAGGCGGGCAAGCAGCGAGGCAGGCCCGGGCGCGGACGCGCAGGCCCGGCCGGCAGGCCAGGCTCCGGCAGGCCCGGGCGCGGACGCGCAGGCCCGGCCGGCAGGCCGGCTCGGGCAGGCCGGGCTCCGGCACGCGGGCGCTGCGCGCCGACCGGCGCCCTGCCACCGCGTGTCCGAAACTCCCGGCACCATCGCCGGCCCCCGGAACCGCCGGCTCATCGGCGCCGCGGATCACAGGTGCCATGACGCACGCGATCCGCGGCGCTGACGGATCGGCGCGGCGCGACCGTTGCCGGACCTGGCCGCCCGGACATGTCGCGTGATGATGTGTGATTGCGGGGGTTCCCAAATGGCACTTCAGGGCAGGCGCGGGGGTGGCCGCGCGGTGATGAAGGACTGGCCGGCCCGTCGGCAGCAGGCTCGGGCCAACGGTGGGTGAGGTGACCTACGTGGGCGCGCGGCTCCTGGCGGCCAGCCCGGTGGATCAGCTCCCGGTGAAGCGCGGCGCGCGCTTTTCCATGAACGCGGCGATCCCCTCGCGGGCATCGTCGGTGGCGGCGAGTACCGCGAGTTGGTCATGTAGCTGGCTGAGCTGGTCGCGCGGCGGCTTGCCCTCGATGTCGAAGAAGGCCGCGCGGCCGAGCCTGAGCGCTGCTGGGCTCTTGCCCGCGATCAGGCCGGCGAGTTCGTCCACGCGCTTGTCCAGGTCGGCGCGTGGGACGGCCTCGGTCAGCAGGCCGATACTGACGGCCTCGGCGGCGCTGACCGGCTGCCCGGTGTAGTAAAGCTTGAACGCCTGCTTGGGCCCGATGTTCCGGTTCAGGACCGCCATGATCATCATTGGCCAGAGGCCGACGTTGATCTCCGGCGTGCCGAGCTTGACGTCGTCGGCCGCGATCGCGAGGTCGCACGAGACCGCGAGCCCCAGCCCGCCGCCGAGGGCGTGACCCGCGACCCGGGCGATGATCGGCTTGCCGAGGTCGCGGAACGCGGAGAACAGCAGGAACGGCGGGGTGCTTTCCGCCGCCGGTCCGGCGCCGCCGGCACTCTCCACGCCGCCGGCCCGACCCACGCCGCCAGCGCCGCCGGCGCGCCCCACGCCGCCAGCATCCACGCCGCCAGCATCCGCACCGCCGGCATCCGCACCGCCGGCGCGCCCCACGCCGCCAGCATCCGCGCCGTCAGCATCCGCGCCGTCAGCATCCGCACCGCCGTCAGCATCCACCGCACCGCCGGCGTCACCCGCTCTGGCGCGAGCGCCCGCCCCGCGGCCTGCCTCGCCGAGTTTGGCCAGGTCACCGAGGTCACCACCGGCGCAAAACACCTTCTCACCCGCGCCGGTCAAGACCACGGCCCGCACCTCGTCGTCGGCCCTTACCCGGCCGAACGCCGCGAGCAGCCCGCCGATCACCTCGGCGCTGAGCGCGTTGCGGTACCCGGGACGGTTCAGGGTGATCCTGGCGACCCCGGCAGCCACCTCGCAGCGGACAGCGGGACCGTCAGCGTCAGCCATGGCCGGGCGCGCTCGGTCAGGCGACGCGTTCGACGATGGTGGCGTTGGCCTGGCCGCCGCCCTCGCACATGGTCTGGAGCCCGTACCGGCCGCCGGTGCGCTCGAGCTCGTGCACCAGCTTGGTCATCAGGATCGCCCCGGTGGCGCCGAGTGGATGGCCGAGCGCGATCGCACCGCCGTTGGGGTTCGTCTTGGCCAGCGAAGCACCGGTGTCGGCCGACCACGCGATGAGCACGGGGGCGAACGCCTCGTTGACCTCGAAGACGTCGATGTCCGAGATGTCGAGGTTCGCGGCGGCGAGGGCCCGTTCGGTCGCCGGGATCGGCCCGGTCAGCATGAAGACCGGGTCGGAGCCGGTCACCGCGAGCGAGTGGATCCGGGCGCGCGGGGTGAGCCCGTACCGCGCGGCGGCCGTGTCTGACGCGATGAGCAGCGCCGCCGCGCCGTCCGAGATCTGCGAGGAGGTCGCCGCCGTGATCTCCCAGCCCTCCCGCAGCGGGTCGAGGGCCGCCATCTTCTCCAGCGAGGTGTCGCGGCGCGGGCCCTCGTCCACGCTCACGCCCGCGATGGGGGTGATCTCCCGCTCGAACCGGCCCTCGTCGATCGCCTGGAGCGCACGCCGGTGACTCTCGAGCGCGAACTCCTCGAGCTCGGACCGCTTGATGCCCCACTTCTCGCAGACCAGCTGCGCGCCGCGGAACTGTGAGATCTCCTGATTGCCGTAGCGCTCGGACCATCCGTCGCCCCACGGCAGCGGCATGCCCTGGCCGAGGGCCGCGCTCGACCCCATCTTGACCGTGCTCATGTTCTCCACGCCGGCCGCCACGACCAGATCCTGCGTGCCAGACAGGACCGCCTGCGCGGCGAAATGGACGGCTTGCTGCGACGAACCGCACTGCCGGTCGATGGTCACACCTGGCACGTTCTCCGGCAGCCCGGCGGACAGCCATGCGGTGCGGGCGATATCGAATGTCTGCGGGCCGACCTGGGAGACGCAGCCCATGATCACGTCGTCCACCGCGGCGGGGTCCACGCCGGTGCGCCTGACGAGCTCGGCGAGCACGTGCGCGGCGAGGTCGGCGGAGTGCACGCCGGCCAAGCCGCCGTTCCGCCTGCCGATCGGGGTACGCACCGCTCCGACGATGTAGGCCTCAGCCACGACGCCCTCCATGACAGTCCCGCTGGTTCCGTCAGCAAACCGAGTGCCATTCGGTCAGTGCGAGCTTACCTCACGACCATCACGACACCGGCGGCAGCTATCTAGCCACTCTACGAGAGCACCGCTGCGCGCCACGGTAGCGTCGTACCTGTGACCGCCGGTGACGTCCGCCATGACCGCGAGCACGAGCGCGGCGGGCTGCCGGAGGTCGGTTCCCTGCTCGCGACCGCGGTCGCCGGCATCGGCGGTGCCGAGCGGCCCGGGCAGGTCGCGATGGCAGAAGCGGTCCGCGACGCCATCGACACCGCGGAGCACCTCGCCGTCCAGGCGGGGACGGGAACCGGGAAATCGCTTGCCTACCTGGTCCCGGCCATCAGGCACGCGATAACGGCGGACGCGGCGGTCGTCGTGTCGACCGCCACGATCGCCCTGCAGCGCCAGCTCATCGAGCGCGACCTGCCCCGCCTCGCCGACGCGATCCGGCCCCTGCTGCCCCGCGAACCCGTCTTCGCGATCCTCAAGGGCCGCCGCAACTACCTCTGCCTGCACCGGCTCCAGGCCGGGGCCCCCGACGACCCAGAAGCGGTCCTCTTCGACGCGCGTACCGTCTCCGCCGTCGGCCGGCAGGTTCGGCGCCTGCACGAATGGGCCGAGACCACCACGACGGGCGATCGCGACGAGCTCGTGCCGGGGGTGGACGAGCGGGCCTGGCGCCAGGTCGCGGTGTCCGCGAGGGAATGCCTGGGCAGCCGCTGCCCGATGCGCACAGAGTGCTTCGCCGACAAGGCGCGCGACGAGGCGGGCGCGGCCGACATCGTCGTGACCAACCACGCACTGCTCGCGATCGACGCGATCGAGGACTTCCACGTCCTGCCCGAACACGACGTGGTGATTATCGACGAGGCGCACGACCTGGTCGACCGGGTCACCTCGGTCGCCTCCGCGGAACTGAGCGCCTCGATGGTGGATACGGCGGCCCGGCGCTGCGCCAGGCTCGTCGATCGCAGGCCGGGCGAGGGCCAGCCGGGCGACGAGGGCAGGCGGGGCGGCCGGGCGGGCAGCGGTGACGTGACCGACCGCCTCGGCGGCGCGGGCGAGGCGCTCGCGCCCGTGCTCGCCGGGATGCCTGGCGGCCGCATCGACGTCCTGCCCGAGGAATCGGCGGTGTCGCTCGCGGTCGTCCGCGACGCCGCCCGTGAATGCGGCGCGCAGCTGCGGACGGCGCTCAAGGGCAGCGACGAGGACCCGGATCGGCTCGCCATCGGCCGGGCGGCGCTGACCGCGGTGGACGAGGTGCACGACACGGCCGCGCGGCTGCTGCAATCCTTCGACCCAGACATCGCCGCGCGCCGCGAGGTGGTCTGGCTGGACCGGCCGCACTCGGAGGACTCGCGGCGCCCGCCCACGCTCCGGGTGGCGCCGCTCGACGTCGGCGCGATGCTCGCCGATCGCCTGTTCGGCTGCCACACCGTGGTGCTCACCTCGGCGACACTCGCGCTCGGCGGGTCCTTCGAGCCGCTGGCGCGGCAGTGGGGCTTGCCGCCGTCGCAGGGACCCGGCGGGGCGGTGCGCGCACCCAGGCCGGCGAGTGGGCAGATGATCCCTAACGGCTCCGCGGCGGACCACGATGCCGCACCCGGCGTCTCGCCGCATCGGGTGGCCGGCGCCGCGGAAACAGCGGGCGGACCAGCCGGCGAGGCCGGCGCCGACCGCGACACGGAACCACTCGCCTGGTCAGGGGTTGACGTCGGCTCGCCGTTCGACCACCCGCGCAGCGCCATCCTCTACGTGGCGCGTCACCTGCCGCCGCCGGGCCGCGACGGGCTGGCCGAGTCCTACCTCACCGAACTTTGCGAGCTGATCGTCGCGGCCGGCGGCCGGACGCTCGGGTTGTTCTCGTCGATGCGGGCGGCGAGGCAGGCCGCGGACGAACTGCGCGACCGGGTCGGCCACCCGCTGCTCTGCCAGGGTGACGACGCGACGGCGCAGCTGATCACGCAGTTCGCCGCGGACGAGAGCACCTGCCTGTTCGGCACGTTGTCGCTCTGGCAGGGCGTCGACGTGCCGGGCCGGTCGCTGCAGCTCGTGGTGATCGACCGGATCCCGTTTCCCCGGCCGGACGACCCGCTCGCCTCGGCGCGGCAGCGAGCGGTCACGGCCCGCGGCGGCAACGGGTTCATGGCGGTCGCCGCGACCGGGGCCGCGCTGCTGCTCGCCCAGGGCACGGGGCGCCTGCTGCGCACGATGACCGACCGGGGCGTCGTGGCGATCCTCGACCCGCGGCTCGTGACGGCGCGGTACGGCAGTTTTCTCCGCGAGTCGCTGCCGCCGTTTTGGACCACGACCGACCCGGAAGTGGTCCGGGGTGCGCTGCGCCGTCTCGCCGCCTCGCCCTGACCCCAGACCCAGCACGGGCGCCCCACGGCGCCCCGCACTCCTACGACGGCACGCCACGCGGCAGCCGTATCAGGATCAGATGGGGAAGAATCGGCGCTGGGCCGCGGATCCGTGGAGGTGATGAGGTGACCGTGCGCGCGGCCGGCGGCCAGGGCTTCTACGGGGACTCGGTGACGTCGGTGCCGACGCTGCTCGACGCAGGGGTGGACTACCTGTGCCTCGAGGCGCTGGCCGAGCTGACCCTGGCGATCCTGCAGAAGGACCGGCTGCGCGACCCTGGCGCCGGCTTCACCAGGGACCTGCCGCTCTACCTCGAGCTCGCCATGCCGTACGTCGCGCGCGGGCAGACGAAGGTGATCACCAACGCGGGTGGCATCAACCCCGTCGCGGCCGGTCAGGAGGCGGCGAAGACAGCGGCGCAGCTCGGCCTCGGCGGCCTGCGGATCGCCACGGTCACCGGCGACGACCTGATGCCGCAACTCGATCAGCTCGCGGCCCTGCCCGGCGGCCTCGCCAATGCCGACACCGGCGAGCCCTGGCGCGATTTTCCCGGCCCGGCGCTTTTCGCCAACGCCTACCTGGGCGCGCGGCCGATCGTGGCCGCGCTCGCCGACGGTGCCGACATCGTCATCACCGGCCGGGTCGCCGACGCGTCGCTGTTCCTTGCACCGCTCATCCACGAGTACGGCTGGGCGGCCGACGACTGGGATCTGCTCGCCGCCGGAACCGCGATCGGGCACCTGTGCGAATGTTCCGGCCAGTCCACCGGCGGCAACCTGTCCGGCGACTGGTGGACCATAGCGCAGCCGTGGAATCTGGCCTATCCGATCGCGGAGTGCGAGCCCGACGGCACCGCGGTGATCACCAAGCCACCTGGCACCGGCGGCCGCGTCGACTTCGACACCGTGCGGCACCAGCTTCTCTACGAGGTGCACGACCCCGCCGCCTACCTGACCCCGGACGTGACCGCGGATTTCACCACCCTGCGGCTCGACGACCTCGGCGCGGACCGGGTGCGGGTGAGCGGCGCGCGCGGCCGCCGGGCGACCGGCACTTACAAGGCGCTCGCCTGCCACCCGGCGGGCTGGTCGGGCGAGGCCAGGGTGGCGTTCAGCTGGCCGGACGCCTACGCCAAGGCGCGCGCGACCGAGGTGATCCTGCGCAAGCGGGCCGAACTGGCCGGCCTCGCGGTCGGCGAATGGCTGGCGGAGTACTGGGGCGTCAACGCGCTGCACGGGCCCGTGGCACCCGCGGTGCCCACCGACGACATCCCGGAGGTGCTGCTGCGGATGGCGTGGCGGTGCGCGGACGCGGAGACCGCGGGCCGGGTGGGCCGCGAACTCGTGCCGCTCGCTCTGTCGGCGCCGCCGTGGGGGATGACAGGCGCCGGGCGCGGGATGACGGGCAGGCCGTCGCAGCTGCTCGGCCTCTGGCCGGCGCTGGTCCGCAAGGACCTGGTGGACGGGCAGGTGCATCATGACATCACTAGCGTGTAGCCGGGCCGGCCGGGACAGGAGGCTTCGCGTGCCGCGGATACAGCTGCGTGACCTGTGCGGCACCCGGTCAGGTGACAAGGGTGACACCGTCAACATCGCCCTGTTCGCCTACGACGCCGCGGCCTACGAGGCGATCAGGCGCGAGGTCACCGCGCGCGCGGTGGCGGCGCACTTCGCGGGCCTGATCAACGGCCCGGTGACCAGGTATGAGGCGCCGAACCTGCTGGCGCTCAACTTTGTCGCCCAGGGCGCGCTCGGCGGCGGCGGGCCGCGGTCGCTGCGCAGCGACAACCTCGGCAAGACGCTGGGCGGCGCGCTGCTGCGGATGGAGATCGAGGTTCCCGGCCCGGTCGCGGCCACGGCGCCGAGACGGCGGCCCGACCTGTCGCTCTACGAACCGCGCTAGCCGCGGGCCACCGGGCCTGACCGCGACGGTACAACCGCGTTCAGATCGCGGGCGTTCGGCCCCACGGCGGTAGGCTCGATGGCAGGTACCCTCGCCTTTTGGAGGCTGCGTTGGCTCCAGGCCTGATCCTGCTGGCCCTGCTCGCGGTCCTGGTCGCCTTCTTCTGGACCCGGCTGCGGCGGCGCGCCGGGCTCGGCGTGACGGGCAAGCACTGGACGGCGGCCATCGTCATCTTCACGCTCGTCGTGCTCGCGCTCTGGGCCACATCGCACTGACCGGCCCTGCTCGCTGACCGGCCCTGCTCGCTGACCGGCCCTGCTCGCTGGCGGCCTGCTTATGGCGCCGCGCCGCTGATGGTGCCGCGGCGGACGGGCACCTCGAACCAGACCGCCTTGCCGTCCTTGGTCGGCCTGGAACCCCAGCGGCTCGACAGCTGGTCCACGAGGTAGAGCCCGCGTCCCCCCTCGTCGTTCTCGCCCGCGTTGCGAATCCGGGGCAGCCGCAGGTCCGAGTCGAACACCTCCACCCAGATCGCGGACTCACCACGCCGCAGGCGGACCGTGAACTCAGACCCCGTGGACATGGGCGCGTCGTCGAACGCGGGAAGGTCCCAGCCGTCGTCCAGGCTCACGGCCGCGGAGCCGCCGCCGACCCCGGCGGAGTCGAAGACGAGCTCGCGGCGCGGGGCCGGGGACAGCGCGGCGTGCAGCACGACGTTGGTGACGACCTCGGAGACAAGCAGGCAGCCCAGTTCCGCCTCACCGGGATCGAGCCCCCAGCGGGCGAACGTGTCCGCCGCCATGCGGCGCGCCTCCGACACCATGATCGGTTCCGCCGGGAACACCTGCTCCTGCGTGGGCAGCTTGGCCGCCGCCGACCGCACGACGACGATCGCCATGTCGTCGTCGATATCACCGGGCACGGCCTCCTCGGCCGCCCTCGCGAGCGCCTCCGCGTCCTTGTGCGCCACGGATTTGACCGATTGGCGCAGCATCTCGGCCGCCTCGTCCTCGGTGTAGTGCCCGCTGCCGTCCTCGCGGGTCCGCCGGTCGGTCAAGCCGTCGGTGTAGAGCAGCAAGGTGGCACCTGGCGGCAGCTCGCGCTGCTCCTCGCGGAACGGCGGCACCCCGCCGACGCCCTGGGAGCGAACACCGAGCAAGACGCCCTTGTGCTCGATCTCGAGCTGGCCGACCTCGCCGTCCACGATGAGCAGCGGCGCGTCGTGGCCGGCGTTGGCGAACGTCAGCTTGCGCGTCCACGCGTCGTAGACGAGGTACGTGCAGCTCACCGTCGGCGTGACGGGCGCGGTGACCCCGTGGGCATCGGTCTCGATGTGCCCGAGCGTCCGGCACCACTCGTCCAGCTTGCGCAGCATTTCGGCGGGCGGCTTGTCATCCTGCGCGAAGGCGCGCAGCGCCGCGCGGAGCTGGCCCATGGTCGCGGCCGCGCGCGCGCCGCGGCCCTCGACGTCGCCGATGACGATGGCGACCCGGCCGGCCGACAGCGGGATGACGTCGTACCAGTCCCCGCCGACCTGCGTCTGGATCCCCTGCCCGCGGGTTTCCAGCGGCTTGGCCGGCACGTACCGGCAGGCGATTTCCAGCCCGTCGAGCTTCGGGATCTCCCGCGGCAGCAGGCTCGTCTGGAACGCGAGCGCGGTGCGCCGTTCCTCCTCGAAGAGCATCGCGTTGTCGATCGCGATCGCGACCCGGCCGGCGACCGCCCCGACGAACTCGCGGTCGAACGAGTCGTAGTGAATGTCGTCGCGAGGGGTGAGGCGGGACAGCGCGAGGCTCATCACGCCGAGCAGTTCACCGCGTGCGAGCAGCGGCGAGGCGATAACCGAGGTGAGGGCCACGTCGTCACACGCGGCCGCGCTCGCCGCGCTCGGCGCAGGAAACCGGTGGGCCGCGAAATCCTCGACCACGACGGTGTCGAGCCGCTGCATGGCCTGCTGGCAGAAGTGGCCTTGCGGGTAGTTGATGGGTTCGCCCACGACGGCCCAGGTGCCCTGCGGCGGGCGTGCATCGCCACCCGCCGCACGAGCTTGTCGCTTTGCCGGAGATCGATGAAGCAGTGATCGGCGAACTGCGGCACCAGGGTCTCGGCCACATGCCGGAGGGTCCGGTCGAGCTCGAGCGACCCGGCCAGCCGCTCGCCGATCCGCTCAAGCAGCCCGATCCGGTCGAACTCGCGCTCGTTACCGCGCCGCATCGCCTCGCGGGCGAAGATGACGATCCCGTCGATCGCGCCGGACGGGTGGCGCAGCGGCGCGGCCTGCGCGCGCACGAAGACCCGCGAGCCATCCTGCCGCACGTTGACGAAGGTGCCCTCCCAGACAAGGCCGCGAAGTACCTGTTTGGCTAGTTCCGTCGCCTTGACAAGATCGGCTTTCTCGAAGCCCATCTGGAGGATGGAATGCCCGATTAGATGATGAAAATCCGGGGGAAAACCGAACAGCTTTGCGGCATAGGCGTTCGCATAGCGCAGATTGCTGGCCCGATCGGTCGCGATCACCGCCGTATCGACCTGCTGCAGCACGATCTCCGCCGGCAGGTACGCGTCGAATGCGCCGTCACCCCACCGTTTCATCGCCGCGTCACCTCGCCATTGCGGCGGCGGGGGGCCCCGGCCGTCACTCCCGCCTCCCCAATTTCATTGGTAACGAGAAATCTATCGTCGTTCCTCCCCGGCTCCACAGCTCACAGCCTCGCGACGAACACGTGGGCGGCAATATCGCGCGGCAGGTCAGTCGTCCGGCGCTCAGCCGCCTCCCCGCACGTCACCCGCACACCACCGTCGCTGCTCGCAAGCACTACCTCGCGTCCGGGTTGTATCCCAACTCGCTTGAGTTTAAGCATGAGACCGGCATCACTTTGGACTTGTTCGCTGATCCGCCGGACAATAACCGGTTCGGCCCGCACCGACGCGACGTCGATCATGGCCTGGACCCGTTCCTGTTCAGCGGCGAGCACCCGCGCCTTGGCCTCCGGTGGGAGGCCCAGTTCGTCGAGCCCGGGAATGATATTTCCGTGCGGGCACCTGACCGGGTAATCGAGCAGCTCGATCATGCGGCGTTCGACGGCATCGGACATGACGTGTTCCCACCGGCACGCCTCGATGTGCACTTCCTCCCACGGCAGGCCGATGACGTCGAGCAGCAGGCATTCCGCCAGCCGGTGCTTGCGCATGACCTGGGTGGCGAGCGACCGCCCGGTCTCGGTCAGGGAAAGCTGCCGGTCACCTGCCACGCGCAGCAGGCCGTCCCGTTCCATTCGTGCCACGGTCTCGCTCACGGTCGGGCCCCGCTGCGACAGCCGCTCCGCGATGCGGGCGCGCAACGGCACGATGCCCTCCTCTTCAAGCTCGAAAATCGTGCGGAGGTACATCTCGGTCGTGTCGATGAGCCCGTGGGCGGTCAACTTGTCTCCTCTCCCACAGATGCTAACGCCACCCCAGGCCCCGAACGGCTGCCGCGTGCAGGCACATTGCCCCGTCAGCCGGTCAAAGGGGAGAGCCGGTCAAGGGGAGAGCCGGTCAGGGGGAGAGCCGCTCGATCACCCAGCCGCCGCCCGCGCGCCGGTAACGCAGCCTGTCGTGCAGCCGGTCGACGCGGCCCTGCCAGAACTCGACCTGGGCCGGGATCACCAGAAAGCCGCCCCAGAACGGCGGCATCGGCACCTCGGTGCCCGGTGGCCATCGCGCCTGCAGGCGCGCGTAGCGATCGTCGAGTTCCGTGCGCGACGCGAGCACGCTCGACTGCCTGCTCGCCCACGCACCGAGCTGTGAGCCGTGCGGCCTGGAGTGGAAGTAGCGTTCGCTCTGCTGCGGGGAGACCTCGGCGACGTCACCCTCGACGATGACCTGGCGGTGCATGGCGTGCCAGGGGAACAGCAGGCAGGCCCGTGGGTTGGCGCTGAGGTCGAGGCCCTTGCGCGAGGTCTTGTTGGTGTAGAAGACGAAGCCGCCTGAGTCGTAGCCTTTGAGCAGCACGGTGCGCGCACGTGGCGCACCGTCAGGCGACGCCGTGGCGAGCACCATCGCGGTCGGCTCGGGCAGGCCAGCCGCCACCGCGTCGGAGAGCCATCGGGAGAACTGGGTGACCGGGTCGGGCGCCATGGACCGCCGGGTAAGGCCGGCGGCCTGGGGGCGGTCTTGGTCCGGTGCGTCGGCCGATGCGTCCACGGGTACTGATCATCACACGATGCGGCCCATGATGACGCCGGCCGGCGTCATCTACTGGCCGGTACTATCTGACCCCAGGTCCACGCGATTGAATGAATCCCCGCCGTGCGGGCGTACTGCGTACGCACACGCGCACCGCACCTGCGCACGCGCGCGGCGAACGGCATCGGGCGCGAACAGGCGCAAGATGAGGCCCTGCCCCGAACCCGGGGGGAGGGCGCAGTACTGTCCACTACCGGCCACTACCGGCCCACAGAAAAGTACATACGGTCGTTCGCCCGTCACGCCGTACCCAGAGAAGACGGAGGGAAGCGCACATGTCCGACTTCAAGCCGGGACTCGAAGGTGTCGTGGCGTTCGAGACCGAGATCGCCGAACCGGACCGGGAGGGCGGATCTCTCCGCTACCGCGGCGTAGACATCGAAGACCTGGTCGGGCACGTCTCTTACGGAAACGTATGGGGCCTGCTCGTGGACGACAGCTTCGAGCCGGGCCTGCCGCCCGCGGAGCCTTATCCCATTCCTGTCCACTCCGGCGACATCCGGGTGGACGTGCAGAGCGCGCTCGCGATGCTCGCGCCCGGCTGGGGCATGCGGCCGCTGCTTGACATCAGCGACGAGCAGGCACGCGATGATCTGGCCCGGGCATCGGTGATGGCGCTGTCCTTCGTGGCGCAGGCCGCGCGCGGCCTCGGTGTCCCGATGGTGCCGCAGCGGCGG
>Ga0209648_10001589_pt1 | contig 18470 bp, 15 predicted proteins | sample GraSoi2013_115cm_FD_185830 | JGI IMG/M metagenome (GOLD analysis project Ga0209648, IMG submission 185830) | Grasslands soil microbial communities from the Angelo Coastal Reserve, California, USA - Sample 9_17_2013_115cm (SPAdes) (version 2) | ecosystem: Environmental > Terrestrial > Soil >...
AATGGAGAGGGCGCCAATCGAAAGCGCCATTCATGACATATCCGCCGCGGACAGCAGGATTGGCCGTGACGTAGGGACCGTAATAAGAGCCGGCGTGAGGCCGGGCACGATGATGATGTACGCCCTGCGCATCGGCCGCGGCAGCCGCCGAAATCGGCACCACACCCAATGCGACCGTCGCCGTGATTGCGCTTATAAGCCTCTGCATTGACATTCCTCCGCATCGCATGTCTAGACGATTTTCCAATTCGTCGCCAACAATGATAATGAGCAGATGTCATGAAGATCGCCATCCTGGATGATTACCACGACACCGTGCGCACGTTGGCGTGCTTCCGCCAGCTCGACGGCCATACGGTTACCATCTGGAACGACCACATCCAGGATGTCGATGCGCTCGCGGCCCGCCTTGCCGACACCGAAGCGCTGGTGCTGATCCGCGAACGCAGCGCGATCCGGACGCCGCTCTTGGAGCGCCTGCCCCGGCTGAAGCTCATAAGCCAGCGTAGCGTCTATCCGCATATCGACGTTGATATCTGTACGCGGCTTGGCATCGTGGTGTCGTCGAACCAGCATGCGGGCACGCCTTCATTCGCCACGGCAGAGCTGACGTGGGGGCTGATCATCGCGGCGATGCGCCAGATTCCCCAGCAGATGGCGGCGCTGAAGGCCGGCAAGTGGCAGATCGGGGTCGGAACAACGCTGCGCCACAAGACGCTCGGGGTCTTCGGCTACGGCCGCATCGGCGCTGCGGTGGCTGGCTACGGGAGAGCCTTCGGCATGAACGTGCTCATATGGGCGCGCGAAGTGACGCTGCTGAAGGCTCGCGCCGACGGCTACGAGACCGCGGCCAGCAAAGCGGCATTCTTTGAGCAATGCGACGTGATCAGCCTGCATATGCGGCTCGTCGAGGCAACGCGCGGCATCGTCACCGGCGCCGACCTCGCCCGCATGAAGCCGACCGCCCTCCTGGTCAACACCAGCCGGGCGCCGCTGATCGAGCCGGGCGCCCTGGTGGCGGCGCTGCGCGCCGGGCGGCCCGGCATGGCGGCGGTCGACGTCTATGAAGAGGAGCCGATGCGCGACACCCGGCATCCCCTGCTCAATATGGAGAACGTCGTGTGCACACCGCATCTCGGCTACGTCTCCCGTGACGAATATGAACTTCAGTTCGCCGACATCTTCGAGCAGATCAACGCCTACGCGGCGGGTGCCCCGATCAACGTCGTGAACCCGGAGGTGTTGAAGGCGCGGCGGTGAGCGACCGCCTTGGGATTTTGCGCTTGGATTGGGCTATAATTGGTACGCGCTCTTTTCCATAAATCAGGGCCGCCGGCGCTGCGGTTCGCGCGCGGCCGAATTTGGGGGAAACAATGACTCGTCATGCCTATTGGCTCGTTGTCGCCGTCGCGCTCTTCGCTACGTTCTCAGATGCGGTTTGCCCGGCCCCTGCCACCGCGGCCGACCTGAAGGTGATCTCCGCCGGGGCCGTACGCGGTCTCATTGCGGAGATCATCGACGACTATTCGCGTCAGACCGGCCAGAAGTTCGACTTCACCATCGGCACCACCGGCCAATTGCGCAACATCATCGCATCCGGCCAGCATGCGGACCTGATCATCGTGTCGACGCCGTTGATGGGCGAGCTGGAAAAGACCGGCAAGCTCACGCCCGGCAGCCGCGCCGAGCTCGGGCGTGTCGGGATCGGGGTCACGGTCCGGGAGGGAGCGGCGGTGCCCGACGTGTCGACGCCCGACGCGTTGAAGAAGGCCCTGATCGAGGCACGTTCGGTCGCCTATACGAATCCGGCCGAGGGCGGCACCTCCGGCATCTACTTCGCCAGTGTCGCTGAACGCTTCGGCATCAGCGACGAAATCAAGAAGAAGGCGGCGCTGACCCGCGGCGGCCGCGAAGCGGCGATCGAGGTCGCGGAAGGCCGCGCCGAGCTTGCGATCGTCTTCATCAGCGAGGCCATGGCGGTCAAGGGCGTAAAGCTCGCCGGCCCCCTGCCGCCGACGCTGCAGGACTACTCGGCCTATGCGGCCGCAATCCCGGCGAGCAGCACCGATCCGGCCGCCGCGCGCGCTTTCATCGCAGCGCTCACGTCAACCGCAATGGCGCAGCGCTGGCGCAACAACGGCTTCGAGCCGCCGAAGTGAGGCAGGCGAGCGGAAAATCTCGCCCGCTCCTCCCTACCCTCCGCGCACGCCGGGAGGGTCATCGCATTTGGTGCGGCGGCGCTGCTCCCTCTCCCCTCTTGCGTGGAGCGGTGAGGGCAGCGTCGCTTGGTAGCGTCCCGGCTTAGAAAGCCAGCTGGTCGACGAGCGGGACTAACGGTCGAATAGATGTTCGCAGAACCGGAAGCAGGGCTGCATGGCTGCCAGAGACTTCCTGCGAAACAACTGGCCTGCAATCACGGTCGCCGTGACCGCTGCCGCGATCACGGTCGGCGGCGCCGTGATGCTGCGGAGCATCCCGCCGAGGATGATCGGCCTGGCGACCGGAGGCCTGGGCGGCGCCTATTACGAGTTCGGCAACCGCTACCGCGATGAGCTCGCGCGAGCCAATGTGGAAGTACGGGTCATGCAAACAGCGGGATCGCCGGAGAATCTCGCCTTGCTGCTCGACCCGCATTCGGGAGTAGACGCCGCTCTGGTCCAAGGCGGCACCGTTGATACCGAAGGGTCATCAACACTCGAATCGCTTGGAACGCTTTTCTACGAGCCCCTGTGGCTGTTCCGCGGGCGCGAAGTCGGCGGCGGAGGGCTCGACGGTCTGCGCGGCAGGAAGATCGCGATCGGGCCGGAGCGCAGCGGGACGCAGGCGCTATCGCTTGAATTGCTCAAACGACATGGGATCAAACAGCAAGTCAGCGAATTGCTGCCGCTGGCGACGCGCGAAGCCGCCGACAGGCTGTTGGCGGGAGACATCGACGCGGCATTCATGGTCGCCTCCTGGGACGCACCCGACGTACAGCGGCTCCTCGCCGCCAAGCACATCGAGCTGTCGGGCTACCCTCAAGCGGATGCCTATGTGGCGCTCTATCCATTTCTCAACAAGGTGGTGGTGCCCAGGGGCGTGAGAGATCTGGCGGGCGATCAACCGCCGCACGACGTGGTCCTGATCGCCCCAAAGGCCGCGTTGGTGGTGCGCAAGGACCTCCACCCGGCGATTCAGTTGCTCCTCTTGAATGCCGCCACGCAGATCCACGCCGGACCGGGCATTTTTCAGCGCGCCGGCGAGTTTCCTGCCGCAGAAGCCTTTGGCCTTCCGCTGAGCGACGAAGCGCTGCGGTTCTACAAATCGGGGCCGCCGTTCCTGCACAATTATCTGCCGTTCTGGGTCGCCGAGCTGATCGGTAAGCTCATCATCCTGCTCATTCCGATCGTCGGCGTGCTCTACCCCATGATGCGATATCTGCCGGTTCTCTACGATTGGACGATGCGGCGCAAGATTTTGCGCCTGTACGGTGAGTTGCGGCTCCTTGAGGAGGAGTTGGAAGCCCCCGCCGGCAAAAATGTTGCTGGCAAGATTGCGGTGGAGCTTGAACGACTGGAGCAACAAGCAAACCGTCTCAAAGTGCCGGTCGCCTATGCCAGCATGCTCTATATGTTGCGGCATCATATCGACCTCGTGCGCACAGGCTTGAGGAGGCAAGCCGAGAAGCACGCCGACAAGGTGGCCTGACGCGTTCAGGCGTCCAGCTCTTTATAACGCCGGAAGATCCCTTGCTCGTTGAAGCCGATCCGCCGTTCTGAGGCGAGATAGGCGGCAATGCGCGGCCGGCCGGCGACGCTGTCGTGCAGGGCGATGATGCGCGGGATCTTCTTCTCAAGGCGCGTCATCGCCTGCGGAAACGCGTAACGAAGGCCCTCGACGATCTGGAAAAGCGACAGATCCGCATAGGTGAGCCTGCGGCCGAGGAGATAAGTGCCCCCGCTGCGCTCCAACGCGTGCTCGAAGTAACGCAAGTACTTCGGCGCCCGATGTTGCAGGAAATCTTCGGCACGCCGCTTCGCTTCGCGGCGCTGGTCCTCGTAATAGAGTCCGCTGGCGATCGGGTGGTGGGTATCATGGACCTCGACCACGAGGTCGGCGATCGTGAGCTGCAACTGATGCGTCCACAGGCGCCCGGCATCGCTGCGCGGCGCAAGCCCGTGACGCATGCCAAGGAACAGAAGGATATTTGCCGTCTGGCCGATTATGAGCTCGCCGCTCCTGAGGAACGGCGGCGCAAACGGCGGATGCTTGACGCGCTTGCCGTCAAGCATCGTCATCATCGCCGGCACGCCGCCGCTTTTGCTCGGCTTGCGCGCCACGTCGACGTAGCTCTCTCCAAGCTCTTCCAGCGCAAGGCGGACGAACTCGCCGCGTCCCTGGACGGTAGGCCAATAATACAACTCATATGGCATGGCGATGCACCCCGGAGGCTTGCTACTTGCGTTTTTCGGCGAGCCCGGCGCGGCGCAGAGCATCGGCGAGCGCCCCGCCGCTTTGTTCATGACGGCGCCCGGGCGCTGCACTCCGCGGCGAGGAACGCATGGTGTCATCGCGCGGCGCCGCTGTGCCGCCGCGGCCGGAGCGCGGGCCGACCTCGTCGTCCAGCCGGAGCGTCAGCGCAATGCGCTTGCGCGCCTTGTCGACATCGAGGACCTTGACACGGACGATGTCGCCAGGCTTCACGACCTCGCGGGGATCCTTGACGAAGTTTTTCGACATCGCCGAGACGTGCACCAGGCCATCCTGATGAACGCCGATGTCGACGAAGGCGCCGAATGCCGCGACGTTGGTCACCGTGCCTTCCAGCGTCATGCCGGGCCTCAAGTCGTCGAGACTCTCCACGCCGTCCATGAATACCGCGGCCTTGAACGCCGGGCGCGGATCGCGGCCGGGCTTTTCCAGCTCGCGCAGAATGTCCGTCACGGTCGGCAGGCCGAAGGTGTCGTTGACGAAATTCCTCGGCGACAATGCGCGCAGCATGGCGGCGTTGCCGATCAGACCTTTGATGTCGGTGTTGGCCGCCTTGATGATCCGCCGGACCACCGGATAGGCTTCCGGGTGCACGCCCGACGCGTCGAGCGGGTCTTCGCCGCCCGGAATGCGCAGAAAGCCGGCGCATTGCTCGAATGCCTTCGGCCCCAGGCGCGGCACATCCTTGAGCGCCCTGCGCGAGCGGAACGGACCGTTGCCGTCGCGGTGCAACACGATATTCTGCGCCAGACCGGCGCCGATGCCGGACACGCGCGCCAGCAACGGCGCCGAGGCGGTGTTGACGTCGACGCCGACCGCGTTCACGCAGTCCTCGACCACAGCATCGAGCGACCGCGACAGCTTATGTTCGCTCAGATCATGCTGATATTGTCCGACGCCGATCGATTTCGGATCGATCTTGACGAGTTCGGCGAGAGGATCCTGCAGCCTGCGGGCGATGGACACCGCGCCGCGCAAGGTGACATCGAGATCCGGCAGTTCCTCCGTCGCATAAGCAGACGCGGAATAAACCGAGGCGCCGGCCTCCGATATGACGATCTTCGTCATCTTCAACTCGGGCAGCAGCTTGACCAGTTCGGTGGCGAGCCTGTCGGTCTCACGCGATGCCGTACCGTTGCCGATCGAAATCAGTTCAATCTTATGCTGTTTGGCGAGCTTGCCGAGAACCGCTAGGGCCTCGTTCCATTGCCGCTGCGGCTCATGCGGATAGATCACTGATGTGGCCACGACTTTGCCGGTGGCGTCCACCACCGCAACCTTGACCCCGGTGCGGAAGCCCGGATCGAGGCCCATGGTGGGGCGCGCCCCAGCCGGGGCCGCAAGCAAGAGGTCGCGCAGATTGGCGGCGAACACCCGCACTGATTCCTGTTCGGCGGCGTTCCAAAGCCGCAGCCGCAGATCGATTCCGAGATGGACCTGGATCTTCGTGCGCCAAGCCCAGCGCACGGTGTCCGTCAGCCATTTGTCGCCGGGACGCCCATGATCGCGGATGCCGAAGCGGTGCATGATCCGCAGTTCGTAACGGCCAGGGCCGACGTTTGCCGTCGCCGGCGGCTCCGGTTCGATGGCGACGTCCAGAATCTCTTCTTTCTCGGCACGGAACAACGCCAGGATGCGATGCGACGGCACCTTGGTCAAACTCTCGGCGAAATCGAAATAATCGCTGAATTTAGCGCCGGCCTCCTGCTTGCCGTCGCGCACCTTGGACGCGAGCCGGCCGACCGACCACATCTCCTCGCGCAGCGAGCCGATCAGATCGGCGTCTTCCGCGAAGCGTTCGACCAGGATCGCGCGGGCGCCGTCGAGCGCCGCGGCGGCGTCGGCGATCTGCTTGTCGGGATTGATGAAGCTCATCGCCGCAGCCACTGGATCGCTCTCCGGTCGCGCCAGCAACAGATCGGCCAGCGGTTCGAGGCCGGCCTCTTTGGCTATCTCGGCCTTGGTGCGGCGCTTCGGCTTGAACGGCAGATAGATGTCTTCAAGTCGGCTTTTGCTGTTGGCGGCACGAATAGCTGCTTCGAGCGTTTCATCGAGCTTGCCCTGATCGCGGATCGAATTCAGGATGACGATGCGGCGCTCCTCAAGCTCGCGCAAATAGCGCAGGCGTTCGTCGAGTGTGCGCAATTGGGAATCGTCGAGCGCGCCGGTGGCTTCCTTGCGATAGCGGGCAATGAACGGCACGGTGGCGCCCTCGTCGAGCAGCGCTACCGCGGCTGCGACCTGCTCTTCGCGAACGCCAAGCTCCTTTGCGATCTCTCGATCAATGGAAGTGGTCACGCATGCACCTATCGCGGTGGAACGGTTGCGGGGACGGGCCGACCATAGTGGCCCGTTGCCGGGAGCGCATATGGACGTTGGGAGCGCTGATTCTTCAACCCCAAAGTTGCGATGCCCGCGATGCGGCAACCGGCAGAATCGAACGACCGAGAGCGGGATGACTTTTCTTCGAATCGTCATCCCGCTCTCGCTTATTGCTGGAGCATGATCTTTTCCGAAAACCGGTTCCCACTTTTCGGGATCATGCTCTAGCGGCTGTTCCCGGCGAGCGCCGACACCAGCACGCCAACATCGGCGAGCTTATCGCATCCGAGCACCAGGTCGACGATCCGCTCGGCCTGGGCGTCGCTGCACGTTCGTCGCGCCAGCTTGCGGAATTTCTCGACGACATCGGCCTCGCTGGCGAACTTGTGCTCGCTGCCGCGCGGCGCCTCCACGGTCTCGCTTTCCTGCGTGCCGTCATTAAAGTGCACATTGACCCGCACCATATGGCGCAGCTTGGCGCCGCGCGCCGTGATGGCGGGATCGTGTACCACCTCGACCTTGGCGGCGAGCGCGATGCGGCGCGGGTCGGTCACCACCGCTTCGGAGAACTGGTCGACGAAAACATCGCCTTCGGCCAGCAGGGTCGCGACGCAGAACGGCAGATTCATCTGCGCCGAGGTCAGTCCCTGCGGCTGGTAGGGCCAGCCGACGTGGTCCACGGTTGCCTGCGAGCCATGGACAGTGATTTTGGCGACATCGTCCGCCCGGAACGGGCGCCGCGCCGCAATCGTTCGGATAGCGTCGAGCGTGGTGTGATTGCTGCCGACGCAGGAATAGAATTTGAGCGCGACGCCGAAAGTTTCGAAGCGCTCGCCGAGGCCCGCAGTCAGCTCGGCCAGATTGAAACGATCGTGCGAGCGCGAGAAGGTGCCGCAGAAGCCCCCATAGGGGCTCTCGAACACGTCTACGATCCCGGTGAATCCCGCTTCTGCCAATAGCGCGCTGTAAAGACCGCTCTGCGCCGCACGGCCCGCGTGCATGCGCTTGACCATGGCGCCGTATTGCGCCGCCATCAGGCCGGCAGCCTGGGTGCCGGCGATGCCGAGCGCATGGACCGTTTGATCGACCGAAAGCCGCAAGCCTGCAGCGGCGCCCGCCGCGGCCGCGAATACCCCGACGGTCGCGCCGGAATGCCAGCCCTGGCCGATATGCTCGGGCCCCATGCATAACCCGACGCGCGGCCCGATCTCGTATCCGGTCAGCGCGGCGCGCAGAAAATCCGGCCCGGTCATGCCGGGGCGCAGCTCCGCCACCGCGATAAGCGCCGGCAGCGTGACGGCGCCCACGTGCAGCACGCCCGCCCGGTGGACATCGTCGAGCTCGAAGCTCTGCACCAGCGTCCCGTTGACGAGCGCCGCATGGGGGCCGGACAAACGCCGGCCGGTGCCCCACACGGCGCAGGCCTTGGTCTCATCGAGCGCGCCGAGCGTCGCCATCAGAATGCGGCTCCACGGCAGCTCGGTGCCGTAGAGAGCGCAACCGAGCGAATCGAGGATCAACAGCTTGAGGCGGGCGATCACATCGGCCGGAATGCGCCCATAGGTCAGGCCGGCGGCGAATTCCGCGATGCCTCTGGTGTAAGGATTGTCGCCGCGGGGTGCGTCGCTCATACGGAGTAGCGCCGGTCGCGGGCGAGATAGCCGGCCGTATCGACGACCGCTTCGCGGTCCTTGAACGACGCCATGTCGTCGATCATGGCGACGGCGCTGCCGTCGCGCGCGATCGTTGCCAGCACCCGCTGCATCGCCTTGATGGCAGCGCGCTGGGTATCGCTCGGGATGATGACCACGTGGTAGCCCAACTCCTGCAGACGCGAAGCCGGCAACAGTGGCGTCTTGCCGCCGTGGAACATATTGATGAGCTTGTAGCCGGGCAGTCGCTGCGCGATGTCGGCGATCTCTTTTTCGCTGGTCGGCGCCTCGACGAAGATCACGTCGGCGCCCGCTTCGAGGTATGCGGCGGCGCGGTCGAGCGCCGCCGCATAGCCCTCCACCGCGATCGCATCGGTGCGGCCGATGACGATGAAATCGGGATCGTGCAGGGCGTCGCGCACGGCGTGCAGCCGCTGCACCATCTCGGGCGTGGGCACCAGCGCCTTGTCGTCGTAGTGGCCGCATTTCTTTGGGAAGGTCTGATCTTCCAGGTGGAACGCGGCGACGCCGGCGCGCTCGAAGGCCCGCGCGGCGCGCTGGGCGGTGAGCGCATTGCCATAGCCGGTATCGGCATCCGCGATCACCGGCACGCCCACCGTCTCGACCATCTCGGCAAGCCGGCGGACGATCTCATCGGGCGTGATGAGGCCGATGTCGGGCACGCCGGTCGAGCGCGCGATGGCGCCGCCGCTCGCATAGACGGCCGGAAATCCCGCCTGCTCCACGAGCCGCGCCGACAGGCCGTCAAACGCCCCCGGGGCGACCACGATGGCACCACGGCCCAGCATGGATTTGAATTTGGTTGTGGCGCGCACGCTAACTCTCCGCTGTCGGTAGACTGGAATTCCGGACCGGCACCGGATTCGGATCAGATCGTTGAATTCCGATAGCTCGTGACATCACCCCATATAGCGCATTCCGGCGAAATGGAACCGCTCCAGCCGTTGGGCGGGGTCGCTCGCCCCTTGGCTCGCTTGCAATCACAGATGACCGCCAAAGAGCCTGCCCGACGAGTGGGCCCCGCCCGAGGTTATCCGGGCGGGGCCTTGCACGCACTTGCGGTCATGTCGCGCCTAGTGCGCGAGCGGGTCGGGTCGAAGTTGGAAATGAACGACCATCGGCTTGCGTCCCTTGCCGCCTTCCTTGAGCCAAGGGGTTCGGTCGCCGCTGCTGGTCCACAATCCTCGGCCCTTCCAGCCGGCATTCGGGTCATCGATGCGTCCATCGAAGCCTTTGGCATAGAAGCCCAGCGGATAGGGCACGCGCAACGTCACCATCTTGCCGTCCTTGAGCGCAATCAGGCCGTCGTTGAGGTTGCCGGTCGACATCGGCACGTCATCGCCAAGCCCGAACGTGTTGTGCTGGTCAACCCAGCTGTAGTAGCTCGCCTCGGCGCTGTTGTCGCCGATGCCTTCGAAGCCTGGGCCCGGGTATTTGTAGAATTTCCAGCCCTCGGGACAATGATCGCCGGTGGCATTGGGGCCGTTGAGCGGCCCTTTGCACAGGCGACGGTCAAAGCTGCCGATATGGCCGCTCGCGAGCGATACCCAGACGACCCCCTTGCTGTCGATATCGCCGCCGCGAGGACCGTAGCCCGGCAACGGGATGTTGTAGATTTCCGACAGCGCCGTCGCGGGCGGGTTTGAGCCCGGATCGAGGCGAAGGACCGCTCCTTTGCCGCCGAACACCCCAACGGTGCCCCAGATGGAGCCGTCGGCAGGATTCGGCATCACGGCATAGAAGCCGCCGGCGATGCGCTTGTCCTTGGTCGGGTCGACGGGCTGGTTAGGCTCGACATAGTCGTCGCGCTTGCCGTTGCCATTGGTGTCGAGAACGAACGCCGTCCACCCCTGCGACTTGGCGGCATCGCCGGTCTCGTCGAGCATCTTGGTATTGACCCAGCCGAGGACCGGCCCTCCGCCGCTTGCCCACACGGTGTTGTTGGCGTCGTAGCCGAACTGCAGGTGATGGGTGCCGAAGCAGGTGTCGACGAACGTGTACTTCATCGTTTTCGGGTCGAGCACGCTCATCTGGCGAACGTTCCTCTCGATCGGGAACAGCTTGGCGGAGGGATGCTCGGAGCCCTTCTTGCAGAAGTCCGGATTGTCGGCGGAGCGGATCGCCGCCGCGAGCCAGACGCGGCCATTTTGGTCGAGCATCGAGTTGTGGTTGTTGACGCGGGAGTCCCAGATCTTCTCGTTGCCCCAATAAGCCGAAGGCTGCAGGGGCGTCAGCATGGCCGCGTGCCCGGGGCCGAGCGATTCCGGCATGCTCGCGTCGCGCACCGGCGCGTGGAAGACCGTTGCATTGTTGGTCTTCGGATCAAGGATCGGCAGATTGTCGGTGGCATATTCGGTCGAACCGTACAACGGGCCGTAGGCGTTCACTGTCGGATAGCGGCGATCGGACGCGATCAGATCATGCAGATAGTGCTTCTCATCGCCCCAGTCCCAGGTGGTGACGACGATGTTGCGTTCGACGCCCTGCGGCCGTTCCGGCTTGGCGTGCGGCAGTTCACCCTTGGCGACGCGGTCGGTCCAGTCGCCGAAGTACCGGTAAGGCGCGCCACCGAGCGCGCCCGCCAGCGGGTTCACCATCAGCTCGGCCGCCTGGCCGGACTGGGTGCGCCGAATCCAGGCGTCCTCGCCGGATTTGAAATTGCCAAACGCGGCCGGGATCGTGCGCGTAGACAATTGTCCGATCTGATGGCAGCCGATGCACGCCCGGTTCTTAAGCGTGGTCAGCCACTCTTGCTGATTGACGCCGGACGGTATGCCGTGCTGGCCGTCGAACTGGCTGTTGTCCGGGATCTTCATCATCGAATACCAGTAAATCGCCGGATAGTACTGGGCAGCAGTGGCTTCATTGGGCGCCGGGACAGCGGTGAGGTCGAGGTGTTGCCCGGGCTCGCCATCGACGTGTGCGGAATCAATAAGGCCGTAGCCGCGCACCCAGACCTTGTATTTGGCTTTCGGCAGATCGGGCACCACGTAGCGGCCGCGATCGTCGGTCACCACCATCCGCGCGAAGCGGGTGGGAAGATCGGTCGTTTCCGCAATCACCCATACGCCGGCTTCCGGCCCGCGTGGACCATTGACCACGCCGCCGATGTCGTCGTTGTCAATCGTGACGGCGTTTTGCGCAATGGCGGAAGATGGCGCCGTCGCCAGTGCGAGAAGGCTCACGGCAGCGGCAGTGTTCAGATAGAAGCGCCTTGATGTCATCATGTCAGGTTCCTTGGTTGTTCCTGGTGTTGCCGTTGCGGCCCCATCCGACCGGTCGGTGTCGATCCGAGCCCTGGGGCCGGAAAATAGCTCGGACGCAACCCGTGTTCTGCAGGCGAACCTACCAAATTTTCTGTCTGGCTAAAATCGTCCGCTGGCTTCACGCAGAACGGCCATCGGCCTTGGCGCCGACCAGCTCGTCATCGGCGCGCTCGCGCCTCTCGTCGTGGCCGACCTCATGCGCGGGACCGGCCGGTACAATGTCAGCCTCGGCGCCGTCGCTACGGTCCAAGGGATAGGCGCATCGCTCAGCAACACGGTTGCCGGGATGATCGTTGTACAGGCAGGCTATAACGTGGCCTTTCTGACCCTTGCGGCCGTTGCTGCGGTGGCATTCGCGACCTTCCTGTTCGTAATGCCGGAAACCGGCACGCCGCGAAGCGCTGAACCAGGTGCGGGCACGCCCCAAGTCAAGCTTCCAGGTGCCCGGCCAGCCGCGGCGTCGCCGTAGTTGAAGCTTACGGGCGACTGTTTAGTTGGAGCTTACGAGCCATTACGGAGCAAAGTCATGATTGATTGGGTGCATACGGGTCCGTCGATTATCGCCGCCTTCCTGGCGTCCCTGGTCGAGTTCGTCGAGGCGCTCACGGTTGTCCTTGCCATCGGCATCGTGCGCGGATGGCGGCCCGCATTGACCGGCGCGTGCCTCGCATGCGGCGTGCTGCTCGCGCTCATTGTTGGGTTCGGACCCATGCTGCAAACTATTCCGCTCAATCTGGTGCAGCTCCTTGTCGGCGCGCTGCTGCTGTTGTTCGGCATGCGGTGGCTGCGCAAAGCCATCCTGCGATCAGCCGGCGTCATCCCGCTTCATGACGAGGAGGCGGTATTCGCGAGCGAGACAAGATCGCTCCGGCAGTCGGGTGCGGTCGCCGTTTCCGGCTGGGATGGCACCGCCATCGCGGGGTCCTTCAAGATCGTGATGCTGGAAGGGATCGAGGTGGTGTTCATCGTGGTGGCCATCGGCGCGACCAGCGGGTCGTTGATACCCCCCGCCATAGGCGCCGGTATCGCGCTCGTTGCCGTCATCCTGCTTGGCGTCGTCCTCCACCGGCCGCTCGCGGTGATTCCGGAGAACGCCCTCAAATTCGCTGTCGGCGTGCTGCTCTGCGCATTCGGGACCTTCTGGACCGGCGAAGGCATCGGCATCGCATGGCCGGGCGAGGATTGGTCGATTCTCGCGTTGATCGCAGGCTTCCTGGTCGCGGCCGGTGCTGCCGTGCCGATCTGTCGTGCCAGCCGCGTCATCCCCTCACCAGTAAAGTAGGAACGAGACATGCACGCCTTGACGACGGCCTTTAAGGAACTCGTCAGCTTGTTCGTCGACGACGGCACGCTGGCCGCAACTATTCTCATCTGGATCGCGTTGTGTGGCTTATTGCTGCGGCTTCTCCCAATGGGCTCCTGGCAAGGCCCGATCCTGTTTATCGGACTGGCAGTCATTCTTATCGAGAACGCGCGCCGCGGCGCCAAGTCTCGTTCTGGCTGAGCGCATCCACAACCTGCCCGGAATACAAGCGCTGCGGAGTGAGGCCATGACCAGCGTCGCGATTGCAATCTTTGCCGCGACTTATCTGGTCATCACGATCGGGAAGCTGCCTGGATTTCACCTCGACCGCGCCGGCGCAGCGCCGCTGGGCGCGAGCCTCATGGTGGGATCGGGTGTGCTCTCACTCGATCAAGCCTATCGCGCGGTCGATTTTGACACTATCGCGCTGCTGCTCGGCATGATGATAGTGGTCGCCAATCTTCGCCTATCGGGTTTCTTCCGGCTGGTGAACAATTGGGTGGTGACGCGCGCCCGGCACCCCTTTGTGCTGCTGGCAGCGATCGTCCTGGTCGCCGGCTCGCTCTCGGCCTTCCTCGTCAACGACACCATCTGCCTGGTCATGACGCCGCTCGTGCTTGAGGTCATCACCCGCCTCAAGCGCAAGCCCGTTCCGTATTTGCTCGCCATCGCGATGGCATCGAACATCGGCAGCACTGCGACGATCACCGGCAACCCTCAGAACATGATCATCGGCAGCCTCTCGCACATCCCGTATGGCGCCTTTGCGGCATCGCTCTGGCCGGTCGCGGCTGCGGGCCTGGGGCTCGCGACGATCCTGATCGCGCTCATCTATCCCGGCGAGTTTCTGACCCGAGAACGTTTGCCGAGAATTGCTGCAATTCCGACACCGCACCATAGGCCTCTTGTTCTCAAGTCGGTTCTCATCATGGGCACCATGATGGTCTTCTTCTTCGCCGGCCAGCCGATCGCCAAGGTCGCGATCGTCGGCGGCGCGTTGCTGCTGTTCACCCGCAGGGTGAAGGCTGAGAAGGTCTACCGCGAGATCGACTGGCCTCTGCTCGTCATGTTCGTCGGTCTGTTCATTGTCGTTGCCGGCCTCGAGGGCGCTGTGCTCACGCCCGACGTCATCGCGGCGGTCGGGAGGCTCCATTTGGGAAGCGTCCCGATCCTGTCGGTTGCCACCGCCGGACTGTCGAATCTCGTCAGCAATGTCCCGGCTGTCCTCGTCTTGAAGCCGTTCATCTCCGACCTGCCGGATCCGACCCGGGCGTGGCTTGTCGTCGCCATGGCGTCGACGCTCGCCGGCAACTTCACGCTGGTCGGATCGGTCGCGAACCTGATCGTCGCGTAGCGGGCGCGGGCGCATGGGGTCATCATCGGCTTCTGGGAGTATTTCAAGGTCGGCGCGCCGCTGACGGTGCTGACAATCCTGTTCGGCGTCTGGTGGCTCTAGATGTGGTACATCAGCGCCGCTTTGCGGCCGCCGTCGAGCGCCAGCATGTCGGCGAACGTCATGCGATCCAGGATGTCGGCCATGGCGTCGCGCACCTTCGCCATGGTGAGCCGCACAGTGCACGTCTTCACATCATCACAATCCTGGCATGGCTGATAGGCGGTCCGGCTGGCGCAGGCGATGGGCGCCAGCGGCCCGTCAAGCGTGCGAATGACGTGCCCCAGCTTGATTTCGCTTGGTGCGCGCGCCAGCATGTATCCGCCGCCTGGTCCTTTCTTGGTGCGCACGATGCCGGCGTTGCGCAGATCGCCGAGGATGGCGTCCAGAAATTTCTTTGGAATATTGTTGGCCTCCGCGATGTCGGTGGATTGCGTAATCTCGCCTGCGGGAAGCGCCGACAGGTGAACCATGGCCTTGAGGCCGTACTTGCCTTTTGCGGTGAGCATCTGCTGGTGACGCCTTGGACGATGGTGAGGTGCGTTCGAGTCGCGGGTCGATCGTCTATAAATAACATCAATTATAGAAGAATTCGAGCGCCGCCGTCTACTATGAGGAATGATTTTAGTTTTTTCGGACACTTATTGATTATTGACCTATGCAACCGAAACCGCTCTTCATCTCGAGCGGGTCCCATGCTGATCTGCTTATTTTATAGTTGACTTATTTACTAGATTATTGTTAAATCTCCGACGTCGCGTTTGTCATGGGGCGCGATCGCGGAATTTGATGGAGCAGCTTGCGCCGCGTCGCCAAATGCTAAAGCGCCACGAAGCGTCCTCGTGGGCTCCTTCCTGTATGGGGTTGCTGCGATGAAGCTTCGTTTCTCGACCTGTGGTCGTTCCTCCCTGAAGAACTTCTCCTGCCGCCATGCTTCGGCCGCGACCAGCGCGTCTTGGCATCCGCACGGCTGATCATCCCGCTCATGCAGCCTTGGATCAGGGACGCCGGCCGGCGCCGGTGGCAGGAGACTTTTATGTACGACACCTATATCATCGAAACCCGCAAGGGAGCAGCAGGCATCGTGGTCCGCGACGGACGTGGCTTTCGCTTCTTTGCGGCGACCCAAGATTTCTATCGTCTGGAGGGCCAGGTCTTTGGCTCTCCCAAGGACGCCGAAGCCGCGGCACTCCGGCACATCGGCGGCATCAGGAGGCCGCCGAAGATGCCGCGCGGCGATGACGTTGCCCTGCAATGGTCAAGCTGAAACCGCAGGCGCTGCCTAGAGGGCCGTCAAAGGCGGCGCAAAGCCATTCGACGTCACAAGCCTTCGAACAGTGCCGTCGACAGGTAGCGCTCGGCAGAGGATGGCAGCATGACGACGATGTTCTTTTCGGCCATGCGCGCGCGCTTGCCTATCTCCAAGGCGGCTGCGACCGCGGCCCCCGACGAGATGCCGCCCAATATTCCCTCATGCCGCGCCAGTGCTCTGGCGGTGTCGAATGCCATCTGGTTGGAGACTGTGATCACCTCGTCAATCACCGAACGGTCGAGAATGTCCGGAATGAAGCCGGCGCCAATACCCTGAATTCGATGCGCGCCCGGCTTGCCGCCCGACAGCACGGGACTGTCTTTAGGCTCCACGGCGATAATCCGCAGGGACCGCTTCCTTGGCTTGAGAACCTGGCCGACGCCCGTGATGGTGCCGCCAGTGCCGACACCGGCCACAAACACGTCTATTTCGCCGCCGGTGTCGTTCCAAATCTCCTCGGCGGTGGTGGCGCGGTGGATCTGCGGATTTGCCCGATGCTTGAATTGTTGCGGCATCACGGCGTTGCGGACTGTGCGCACCAATTCCTCGGTCTTTTCCACCGCACCGCGCATCCCCTGGCCCGCGGGCGTCAACACCAGCTCGGCGCCGAGCAGCTTGAGCATCTTGCGCCGCTCCATGGACATGGATTCCGGCATCACCAGGATCAACCGATAGCCGCGTGATGCCGCGACAAAAGCAAGTGCGATGCCGGTATTGCCGGAGGTCGGTTCGACCAGCACCGTTTCCGGCCCGATCAATCCGGCGGTCTCCATGTCTTCAACCATGGCGACGCCGATACGATCTTTGACGCTGGCGGCCGGATTGAGGAATTCGAGCTTGGCGAGGATGTTGGCCTTGACGCCGTGCATCTCGGGCAATCGGAGGAGCCTCACGATCGGCGTGTCGCCAATGGCTTCGGTGATGGAGCCGAAAACCCACCCACGGCCAGGTTTTGTCTTGGATCTCGCGCGGGCGGCAGTGCGAGTCGTTGTTGCGGTCGACATGAGGCCCTTCAAGAAAAGGCGTTGGCGGACGTCGCCCGCGGCGGAATCACGAGCAACAAAGCGGAATCACGAGCAACAAATAAGTAGCGCGCCGATCGGCGGTGTCAAAAGGACAAAACGACAAGAGTCAAGCCACCACGCCGGCGCTGCGCATTGTCGCGGTGCGAGCCCAGGATCTAAGGAAAGAAGCGATTGTGCGGGCGCGGCAGGCCGAGATGCTCGCGCAGCGTCGTCCCTTCGTAGTCGCGTCGATACAGGCCACGGTGCTGCAGCTCGGGAATGACGTGCGCGACGAAATCCTCAAGCCCGCCCGGCAAGTACGGGAACATCACGGTGAAGCCGTCGCAGCCTTCGGTGAACAGCCATTCCTCCATCTCGTCCGCGATCGTTTTCGATGTGCCCACCATGGCGAGGCCGGAATAGCCGCCGAGCCGTTGCGCGAGCTGCCGGACGGTCAAATTCTCACGCCTGGCGAGATCGAGCGCCCGCTGACGGCCACTCTTCGAAGCGTTGCTTTCGGGGATATTGTCCGGCAGCGGTCCGTCGGGATCAAATTTTGACGCGTCGTGGCCAAGTGCGATGGAAAGCGAAGCGATGGCATTGGCGTAATCGACGAGGCTGTCGAGTTTCGCCCGCTTGGCTCGCGCTTCCTCCACGGTGTCGCCTACGACCACGAAGCAGGCCGGCAAGATCTTCATGTGCGCGCGTGAGCGGCCGAGCTTTTCCATGCGGCCCTTCACGTCGGCATAAAACTGCTGGCCGGCGGCGAGGTCACTCTGCGCCGTGAACACCGCTTCCGCCGTTTCCGCCGCAAGCTGCCGGCCGGCATCCGACGCTCCGGCCTGCACGATCACCGGCCAGCCCTGGACCGGCCGCGCGATATTGAGCGGTCCGCGCACGGAAAGATATTCGCCCTTGTGATCGAGCACATGCATTTTCGTTGGGTCGAAGAAAATGCCATGCGCGACATCGCGGATGAAGGCGTCATCGGCCCAGCTGTCCCACAGGCCCGTGACCACGTCGTAAAACTCCCGGGCACGCCGATAGCGCTCGCCGTGCTCGACATGCTCCTCAAGGCCGAAATTGAGCGCGGCGTCGGGATTGGAAGTGGTGACGATATTCCAGCCGGCGCGGCCGCCGGAGATATGATCGAGCGATGCGAAGCGCCGCGCGATGTGATAGGGCGCGTCGAAAGTGGTCGAGCCAGTGGCGACTAGGCCGATGCGTTCGGTCACCTGGGACAGGGCCGACAACAGCGTGAATGGCTCGAATGAGGTCACCGTGTGGCTGCGCTTGAGCGCATCGAGCGGCATGTTGAGCACAGCCATGTGGTCGGCCATGAAGAAGGCATCGAACTTCGCCCGCTCCAGTGCCTGGATGCAGTGCTTCAGGTGCGCGAAGTTGAAATTCATGTCCGGCCAGGCGCCGGGATAGCGCCAGGCGCCGGTGTGGATGCTCGCCGGCCGCATGAACGCACCAAGATGGAGTTGGCGTGATGATGCCATGTTCGTTGCACTGCTCGGGGAAATCGTGATGCGGCGCGCGGAGCGTCAAGACGAAAGCGCGCCATAGGCATCGAAGATATCGGCAGTGCGATTATTATATCCGGATAATTTCCTCAGGGATGGTGAGCGAACGCGGGTCAGGCATGAGGAGAGCCTGGTCGTCGAGCTATCGCCAATGCTCGGAGAGAATGCGGGCTCCAGGTACAACCATTACTTAATCCC
>Ga0209648_10001591_pt1 | contig 18453 bp, 13 predicted proteins | sample GraSoi2013_115cm_FD_185830 | JGI IMG/M metagenome (GOLD analysis project Ga0209648, IMG submission 185830) | Grasslands soil microbial communities from the Angelo Coastal Reserve, California, USA - Sample 9_17_2013_115cm (SPAdes) (version 2) | ecosystem: Environmental > Terrestrial > Soil >...
GGCATCTATAACTGTGGTCCCACTGTCTACAAAGATATCCATATTGGTAACTTTCGCGCCTTTATGACAACCGACTGGTTGCGTCGTATGCTCGAATATAATGGCTATGATGTCTTCCTCGTGCGCAATATTACCGACGTTGGACATCTACAAAACGATACTGAGGAGAGCGGTGAAGATAAAATAGAGCACGAGGCACGCACAACTGGTCGTTCAGCCTACGAGATAGCCGAATATTATACACAGCAGTACCTGGCAGATTCGGCTGAACTGAACATTCTGCCTGCGCATGTCAACCCAAAGGCAACCGAGCATATTCCGGAGATGGAGGTGATGACCGAGAAACTCCTTGAGAAAGGTCTGGCATACTCGGTAGATGGAAACGTCTATTACGATGTTAGCCGCTTCCCCTATTATGGGCAGCTTTCGGGCAACACCGTCGAGAATCTACGAACTGGCGGGCATGGCCGCCTGCAGATGGAGCTAGCCGAAGACAAGGACGCACCCGAAGATTTCGCCTTATGGAAACACGGAGATAGAACCCGGCAGATGAACTGGCCCAGTCCCTGGGGCATAGGCTTCCCCGGCTGGCACATCGAATGCTCTGCCATGTCGACTAAGTACCTGGGCGAGCAGTTTGACATTCATACTGGCGGCATTGACCTGGTCTTCCCTCATCACGAGGATGAGATTGCCCAGAGCCAGGGTGTCAGTGGAAAAGAACCTGTACAGTTCTGGGTTCACAATGAATTCCTGATCTTTGGGAACCTTAAGATGTCACGCTCAAAAGGTAACGTCATTCAACTCAGCACGCTAAAAGAGCGTGGCATCGACCCGATGGCCTATCGCTACCTGCTACTGACAGCGCACTACAGATCGAAGCTGAACCTCACTGATGAGTCGATCACGGCAGCGCAGAACGGCCTTAACAATCTGCGGGCCGATCTCGCTGAGCTTCCTGACAGTGATACAGAAGACTTACAGAAAGGATGGTCAGAGGAAGCCGAGCGAGTACGCGACGCGTTCCACACAGCCATCAACGATGATCTGGAACTGCCCACCGCGTTGAGCATCACGCGCGAGGTAGCCCGTAACAGCAAGGTTGCCCCGGAGGAACGGCGCCGCCTGATCCTCGATTTTGATCGAGTACTCGGTTTGCGCCTTGATACCGTTGAAGCAAAAAAGCCACGCGTCATCAGTGATGAAGTGCAGGCAATAGTACGCGAACGCGACGAAGCCCGCGCGGCCCGCGACTGGAAACGCTCCGACAAACTGCGAGACCAACTGATAGCACTCGGCTTCGAGGTACGTGATACACCCAGAGGAACAGAGTTAGTCTAGCCCCCTTGCCAGGGCGACCGCACCTGCACGCAGTTGGCAACGCTCGTTCCATTCTGCTATACTCCTATATATCGCGAGAATCGACCTGTTATTTAGATTCCCGTTAGGCGGATTAGAACACCTTCCATAGTATCCCAACAAAAGGAGATCAAACGATGGCATCCTGGTGGCAAAAAACTTTAGCGGCTGTAGCTGGCCTGGCAGGATTGGCCAGCGGGGCATACTATATATTGATGCGGCGCCCACTTCCCAAGACAAAAGGCGAGTTGCATCTACAAGGCCTGCATGAGCCAGTTGAAGTAATCACCGATCGTTATGGTGTGCCGCATATTTATGCCCAGAACGAAGATGACCTGTTTTTTGCCCAGGGCTATATTCACGCCCAAGAACGACTGTGGCAGATGGAACTCAATAGACGCATCGGGTCGGGCCAGCTCGCCGAGATTTTCGGCGAACTAGGAATTGAAACTGACCGCTTTGCTCGCCGCCTGGGCATGCATCGCGCTGCAGCCCAGGCTGTAGAGCATCTACCAGAACATAGCAAGCGCATCCTGGACGTCTATGCGCAGGGCGTTAATGCTTACATCGAACATAACTGGAATAAACTACCCATTGAATTTACGTTGCTGCGCTTCAAGCCCAAGCTCTGGCAGGTTAAGGACAGCATTCAATGGTCAAAAATGATGGGCTGGAACCTCGGTGGAAACTGGGAAACTGAGATTATACGAGCCCGTATCGTTGCCAAACTGGGTTCCGAACGAGCCGTAAAATTGGAAGCGGGGTATGATCCTGGCCATCCATTGATTATCCCTCCTGGAGTTGAATATCAAGGCATCAACCTTGGCATGCTGGAACAATACGAGCAGATTAAGCGATTGAGTGGATTTGGCATGCTTGGTGCAAGCAACAACTGGGTGGTTGACGGAACAATGACCATCACAGGTTCGCCGATCCTCTGTAACGATCCTCACCTGGGACAGCTCGTCCCATCAATCTGGTATGAGTGTCACCTGGTAGCCGGCGATATCGACGTGATTGGAGTAAGTTTCCCGGGCTCTCCAGGTATTGTGATTGGGCATAACCGCCATATTGCCTGGGGATTTACTAACGCCATCTCTGATGTTGAAGACCTGTATATCGAAAAATTCAATCCACAGAATCCTCGCCAGTACGAGTATATGGGCAAGTGGGAAGATGCACAGGTAGTTCGCGAAGAGATTAAAGTAAAGGGTCTCAGGGATCCTCTAATCGAGGAAGTACGTATCACTCGCCATGGTCCAATCTTGACGAGCATACCGCGTCCATTGCAACGAGACCTGGCAAGCAATAATGGGCGCACAGGTACAGGCGCTGAGCCGGCCGAACTACCGCTAGCGTTGCGCTGGACAGGACTGGAAAAGCACGCTATCGCATCGTCTATTCAGAAGATGAACCTCGCCACCAATCGGGAAGAGTTCCTCGATGCGCTGCGCGAATGGGACCAGCCACCACAAAATGTGGTCTACGCCGATACTTCCGGCAATATCGGCTATGTGATGGCTGGAGCCATTCCTGTTCGAGCCAGGGGCCAGGCGCTACTTCCTTCTCCAGGCTGGACCGGTGAGTATGAATGGACAGGCTATATTCCTTTTGATGAGTTGCCTCAGACATTGAATCCACAGCAACACTTCATTGTCACCGCCAACAACCGGGTAGTGGATGATGCCTATCCCTACTACATCACAAATGAATGGCTGAACGGCTATCGCGCGCAGCGTATCCGTGACTTGCTAACGAGCAAGGGAAAACTGGCGCCTTCCGATATGGCAAACATTCAGGCCGACCAGTACTCGCTTCCTGCGGTCGAGATCGTACCACATATCCTGAAACTGCATAGCGATTCTGCTTTGGAAAGGGCCGTACTGGATGTACTACGCACCTGGAACTATATTCTTGCGCCCGATAGCGCAGGTGCCGCAATCTATACTACGTTTCTATTTAAGCTCGAGCGCATAGTCTTCAACGCCATGCTGGGTGACGAAGAATTGCTGTTGCAAAGTTACCTGGGAATGGGTTCGAACATCCTTGCTTTGCAGAACGGCTACGCGAGCCGAAGTAAACCGCTGTTGATTCGCTTGCTGAACGAACACGACGATAGTTGGTTTGCTAACTCCGTTGTCCCCAATGGTCCAAAATCATGGGATGAGGCGCTTAAAAGCGCATTCAAGGCCGCGATCGTGGAACTGCAGGAGAAACTTGGAAGTGATGTCTCACGTTGGAAGTACGGTACGATCCACAAGATGACCTATAGTCACCCGCTAGGTATGGCCAAGCCACTCGACAGAATTTTCAATCGCGGCCCCTATCCTCTTGGAGGTGATATCGATACCGTCAATATGGGTGCTTCGCTCCGAAACCAACCTGACAACGTAGTGACTGTACCTTCGTATCGCCAGATTGTGAACCTGGCTGATCTGAAAGCGTCGCTATCTGGACACGCGCCGGGACAATCCGGTCATCCCGCCAGCAAGCACTATGCAGATTTCATTAAACCCTGGTTGCATGTAGAACATCATCCACAACTCTTCGAACGCGGCATGATTGAGGAGAACGCGGAGGGTACACTGTATATGATGCCAGAAAAAGAGTGAGCCTATGACCTTTCAAAAGTCCTGATGCTATTCTTCGCTTGATGTTTTCTTGAGTTTTCTCTGGTAGAATATTAATCGATAAAGCAAATCGAGAGAGCCAGGTTGAATGAAAGAAAGTCCAGGCGAAATACAAAAACAAACACCTCCTTCAACCAACGTTCTAGAGACGGGAAATCATCAGGCATATAATCCTGGCAGGCAAAAAGAGCGAGCATTAGGATGGGTAATTTTGCCGCTGCGCCTTTTTCTTGGCATCACTTTTCTTTATGGTGGCGTCCAGAAACTTACCGATCCGCAGTATTTTGACCCCTCAGCGCGAGGCTATATCGGCAAACAGATTGAGGCATTTGCAACTGGATCGCCGATTCACAATTTTTTGATTAACGTTGCACTATCTCACGCTCACCTTTTTGGGGCTCTTGTTGCTTATAGTGAACTAGTCATAGGCATTGCAACCTTGCTAGGCTTTCTTACACTGCCAGCAGCATTCTCCGGCCTCCTGCTCAATGTGCTCTTTTTTCTTTCGGCAACCTGGCGCGTCTATCCATATTTCTACGGCTCTGATATCGTCTTCATCTTTTGCTGGATTACATTGCTTGTCGCAGGCTCTGTGAGCAGCGTATTACCTACAGTTGATGGGTTTATAGTATCTCTCCTTCTCAAACCGCCCTCATCCGGCTGGCGACTAAAACTGGGGCGCGTATTACGTGTCTTCCTCGGAGTAAGGGAAAAAGCCTACCCACAAGAGGGGATCCAGAAGATTAGTAATAATCAGAGAAGACAATACCCTCCTGCAACCATTCGTAAAAATTACAAGCGGAAACAAGGTGCCTTACAACAGCCAAATAAGGCACGGCGAAGCTTCATTTGGGGTGCAGTTACAGGTGGTTTTGTAATGCTGGCGCTAGCGTGGACCGCGGAAAGGCTGCGCCTGGTTCCTCAAAGTGTAAATAACCTTGTTTCGCAAGCCCCTACTCCTGTTCCTACACAGCAGACGCCAGGTCTTTCAGGTACTACAGTTACTAACGGATCCTCGACGATAATAGGACATACCAGTGATGTCCCGATCAATAATGCTACAAGTTTTACTATCCCATCAAATGGCGACCCGGGTGTACTGATTCACCTCAATAATGGACAGTTTGTGGCTTTTGATGCAGTTTGCACTCATGCAGGCTGCCCTGTAGATTACGATCCGGGCACCCAACACTTGATTTGTCCATGCCATGGAGCCGAATTTGACCCTGCACATGCTGCAGCGGTACTTGGGGGTCCAACAATCACACCGCTAGCCAGTGTGTCTATTCATGTGGATAATGCAACAGGAACGATTACGCTCGGCAGCTAATATCTCTGTTCGGCATCGGTTATTCTCTCAGATTATGTAGCTCAACACGCTCGCACTCCAGTGGAAGCTTTTCTTGCTTCTTATTCATTCTCTCTTGCATTTGCTGATCCTCAACCAGCCTTCCTTCGCGATGCCACTTCAGTGCATGAATAAATAGCTCTCGAAAAGCGCGTATGATGACTGAAGGCTTTGCGCCTGTGGCCCGGCCTCCGCGCCGTGGCAGATGGCGGACGCCGATCTGGGTGTAGGTATAGCCGGCGCGAGTGAACTTATGAAGGATCTCGGTATTTATCATAGCTCCGCGCGTCTCGAGTTTGTGCTCGCGGAAAAAGCTAGCAGGATAGAGCTTAAAGGCACAATCGATATCACGCACATGAATGCCGAAGACCATTCCCACCAACATTTTCCAACCCCACGCGTTGACCTTGCGCATCCAGGTATCCTGGCGATGAATACGATACCCCAGCACTGCATCGTATTTTTGAATGAGCGGGAAGAAACGCTCAAGGTCATGGATATCAAACTGTCCATCGGAATCCATGAAAAAAGCCATGTCTTTGCTGACAGCTTCAAAGCCACTCACTAGAGCGGCACCATAACCCTCATTAATAGGATGGTGTATGACTTTCAGGTATGGATGAGTCGTAGTCATGGTATCGAGGATCACACCAGTGTGATCCTTACTTCCATCATCAACAACGATGACCTCAAAGTCTAGCATCCACGCTGACAGGATATCAATTACTTCATGTACCGTGGTAGCAATTGCTTCCTCTTCGTTATGCGCAGGCAAAATCACCGAAAGGCTGCAACCGATAGAGGTATTTTCCAACGTTGAACTTTCCTAACTACGTACTCAACCAGGATTGATTTCCTGGAGAACGCTTTTCGCTCTATTAGGTTACTATAAATTATACCACCCATTTTTATTGATTTGATGAGCCTGTTTTGAGCGGTTCGTTCCACTTGACGTAACTATTCGGGACTGCTCGCCGCCTGCGGCGGCTCACCCAGGTAGGGAGTGGCTGCGGGCTGTGCCGTCGCAGGCGGCGAGCAGTCAAGCAGAGGGGAGACCTGAAGAGTTACTACTTGACAAACCGATAGCAATAAGTTATATTCAATATAGCAGATAGCTATGTGAGGGCACTATGAATCTCTCAGAGAAGATCAAACATTTACGTGAAGTCGAGGGTGAACTGCGTGGGCTGAACAGGCCAATGACCCAAATGGAAGTCGTCAAAGCTATGCAAGAAGAATTGCATGAGAGCATCAGCCAGGCATACTTATCGCAACTGGAAAAGGGTAAGAGAGTTCACCTGACCGCATCGAGCCGCGACCTACTCTCACGCTTTTTTAAGGTGCATCCTGGATACCTTGTCAGCGACCTCCCTGATTTTAGTACCGACCTTCTTACGGATTTAGACTATGAAACGGACCGTCTTGGCACCTGGCTAATGGCCGGCGCTGAAGAATGGCGCGGTGAACCCCCGATCCAGGAGTTCTTTGCGGACCTTGCGAATGTCGAAGATCCACGTCATTTTATATCGATCTTTCATGAATTGATGAATCTGCCAGTAGAAGAGCTTGAAAACATTGTCCGGGCTATGAAAACCAGGTGATGCGGCCTGAGATTGTAATTTTGTGATTACTCTGCGTCTATAGTAAATGGACTCTACCTTTATGGAGTCGCTTGAAGTAGAAAATTGTGTTACCAAAGAATGTAGAAAAATAGGGAGCGAACAATGATCCAGACTTCCCAGCATGGTCACAGGGTGCAGCAGTGTTTCCGAACGCGTTACCAGCATCCTTTATTACGTCGACATCCCGTGCTGGTGCCCGCTGTGCTTCTAACCATCTCGGTTGTACTCTGTATCACGAGTTTCTTCGGAAGTACTCTATTTTCTGTACTGGCATTGCTTGGGATACCTGTTGAATCAATGTGCCTGCTCTTCGCATTTGTAGCGGGCATATCCGGTATACTCACTGGTATCATCAGCCTGATAGAGCACTTCGACTGCTCTCACTTACATGCCAAAATGTTTCCACAGATAAAGGAGGGAACATAGCTCATGATCGCAACTGACCCACTTTCTCTTTTATTCATCGCCTGCTTCCTGTGTGGACTGCTGTTCTTTATTGTTACAGCACTTCTGGGAAACCTGGGACATGGCGTTGCTCACGGCGCTACACACCATGCTGGCCTGCACATAGGTCATCAGGCTGCTGGCGTGCATACCGCTGGTGCGCATGCTCCTACTGCTCCGCACACCGTCAGTCATGCCCCTGCTCACACCCCAGGGCAAGCAGCAGGCTCGCACAGTACAACCCACGACAGCTCGCAAGGACAACACCAGTCTCTGTTGTCTCTGATCAACCCCATGCCCATCATGCTCTTCCTGCTTGGTTTTGGCTTTTTCGGCTACTTCGTCCATACTACAATCCATTTTGTGGCTGCACTCACACTGATCTTCGCAGCGATAGGAGGAGTTGCCGTTGCTGCACTCCTGCTCATCCTGGTTGGACGACTCTTTGGTGATAGTGAGGGAGCCACAGTACAGGATGTTTCGGATCGCACAGGCTTATTAGGAAAAGTCAGTATCACTATTCAAGAGAATAGTTTAGGCGAAATCATTTATATATCACCTGGTGGGATGCGTAAGAGCATCCCTGCACGAAGTATCGATGGGCGCCGCCTTGAGCGTGATCAAGAGGTTGTTGTGGTGAACTATTCTCACGGCATAGCAGAAGTCGATACATGGGAGCACCTTATCGGCGAAGATGGGGCACCGTCAAGAGCATCAGCCTCCGATGATCTTGATAGGCTGCGTACATTGCTTGACGAGTCCAGCAAGGCAGATTCAGAATTAGTTATGCGAAAAGACCCGCAAAAGGAGTAACACTGTATGGATCCTCTTATTCTCATAGGCATTGGCGTCGTAGTAATAGTTGCCGTTGTTATCATTATCATCCAAACCATAGGGCGGTTGCTGCGTAAAGTAGGGCCCAACCAGGCATTGATCGTCTATGGAGCGGGTGGTACCAAGGTCATTACGGGTGGTTCGCACTTTGTGCTTCCACTCTACCAGCGCGCCCAGGATTTCTCACTCGAGCTGATGTCCTTCGATGTAGCTCCGCCACAAGATCTGTACACCACACAGGGAGTGGCAGTCAATGTCGAGGCCGTCACGCAGATCAAAGTGCGTTCGGATGAAGAGAGCGTGAAGACCGCGGCAGAGCAGTTTCTCAGTAAACGCCAGGATGATCGTGAAAATTTGATCCGCCTGGTCATGGAAGGTCACCTGCGTGGCATCGTCGGTCAGCTCACGGTTGAAGATTTAGTAAAAGACCCGGAGAACGTCGGCGCCAAGATGCTCAAGACCGTCACTCCCGATATGGAGAAGATGGGCCTGGAAGTTATCTCGTTCACTATAAAGGATGTACGCGACAAGAACGATTACATCACAAATATGGGCCGTCCGCAGATAGCTCAGATTCGTAAAGAAGCTGACATTGCCGCAGCCCTGGCCCAACGTGATACACAGATACAGCAGGCCAACGCCTCCCGCGAAGCAGCCATCGCCAAATCTGCCGCGGACCAGGAGCGTGTGAAGGCCGAATCGGTATCGCTCGCGCTTCAAGCAGAGTCACAGCGTAACCTCTCCCTGAAAAAAGCTGAATTTGATGCCGAAGTGAAGAAGCAGCAAGCTTCTGCCGATAAGGCCTACGATATTCAGGCCAATATGATGCAGCAGCAGGTCGTCACCGAGGCCGTCAGGGTGACCGAGGTGGAGAAAAACGCGCAGATCAAAGTGCAGCAGGCCGAAATTCAGCGCCGCGAACTGGAGCTGCAAGCCACGATCCAGAAAGCCGCCGAAGCCGAGCGACGACGTGTTGAGACGGTTGCTGGAGCCGAGCGCCAGCGTCTGATTCTCGAAGCTCAAGGTCAAGCAGATGCAGCCAAGACGCGTGGACTTGGTGATGCCGACGCAAACCGGGCCCGTGGTCTGGCCGAAGCTGAGGTAATCCGCGCCCGTGGCCTGGCAGAAGCCGAGGTAATCCGCGCCAAGGGTGAAGCAGAAGCCGATGCCATGAAGGTCAAAGCTGCGGCATTCCACGAATACAACCAGGCGGCAGTCCTGGATAAGCTGTTGACGGGTATGCCCGAGATGGTACGTGCCATCGCCGAGCCGCTCAGCAAGGTGGACAAAGTAACCATTGTCTCCACTGGCGCCAGCAATGGCAACAACGGAATCGGCGCCAGCCGTCTCACCGGTGATATCGTGAATATGATAGCACAGGTACCGGCGCTCTTCGAACTGCTCAGTGGAACTCGCATCGGTGATTTGATGAATCGCGTACCTGCTCTGTCCAACCAGGACGAAAAGCAGGTAGGACCAAATAACGCAAGCGCCAATGGCGCCGGCTCTACCGTTGACACCACAACGAGTGAAAAGTAGTTTCTGATTATCATTCTAATGAGCCTGTCTGGCATCCTTTACGGATGCCAGACCAACTCATTTTTGTATAGGCGAAGATCTCCAAGCCTTATGGGCAGATGAGACAAACTGGCGGTCGCATATGCCCGCCAGGGATCATATTCTACAAATTGGAAGAGGATATTGATGAATCTGTTGGAACGTGTGCTTACTTTGCTGCGGGCCAATCTCAATACACTGGTTGAGAAAGCGGACGATCCTGAAAAGGTTTTGCGGCAACTTCAGCTTGACATGCGCAATCAATTAATGCAGGTTAAGACGCAAGTCGCCACAGCTATCGCCGAGAGTCGTAAGCTACAAAGCCGCGCAAAGGAGAAGAAGGTTGAGGCGGAAACCTGGCAGAGAAAGGCCGAGCACGCGATCCAACAAGATAATGATGATGCTGCGCGCTATGCGCTCACCCATTACAATGAGATCATCAGGCAGGCTCAGCGCTACCAGCAACAGCAAAAGGAACAGGAACAGTTAGTTTCGACCATGAGAGGTGTCCTACGCCAGCTTGAGGTGAAGATCTCCGAGGTTGACACCACTCTTGAACTGCTTCTTGCACGCAAGCGAAATGCCTTGCTGCAACAACGCGTCTACGATGCACTCAATAAGACAGGCGGGCCCAAAGAAAAGGAGCGGGCCAATCGAGCACAAGATGCTGTGATGGAAGCCGAGGCGCGTGCTCGTGCGATGGCTGATCTGCATAATCGTGACCTGGATGTTCAGCTTGAGCAGCTATCTCAGGAACAGCTTGTTGAACACCAGCTGAACGAACTCAAAGCAAAGGAACGTTCCGCAAAAGAACCTCCTTTACTGAACGAGGGCAACTCTCAGCTCTCACCACTCATCCCACCCCAACCACAGGATAGTTCACCTGCCAGGAAACGTGCAAATACCGGTTCAGGAAAGCATGAACCACCTGCTACGCCTGCGGAACCCAGCGCGGAGGAACTGGATATTGCACAGCTTAAAAAGTTAATGGAACAGTAGCACAAAGATGATTATGATCGCCAGGCCAATCAATATACCGACGATGAATGAAAAGCGATTGCTTTTCTTTTCCTCTTCAGTTAGTGGTTTTTTCGTTTCGCTCATGATTTGTCTCTCCACAACCTGTTGCTTCTCATCCATTCACCTTTGGGAAACCCGTTTATAAAGCAGATTCGATAGCAGCCTCAGCATTCGCCATAATCTTCAAGCTCTCGACAGGATCAGATTCACGAGTAGTGATGAGAACCTGAAAAGTCTCTCTGTCGCTGCCGACAAGACGGAGCAGAATACGTTGAGTAGTGCTTGTAATGATCGTATTCTCGTAGTGGCCCTGGGCACCCTGATCAAGTAAGAACAGCACCCCATGCATAATACTGCTGAAGTATCCACACATCCTGGATATATCCAGGTCATCCACAGCTACCTGGGCAATAGGTTGCCCATCCATACTTACTACCGCGATAGCAACGAAGCCAGGAATGGTGTAGCCCAAAGTTTGCAAAGCTCTAACAAGAGCCGCATAATTGCGTTTCGGTGTGCGCTGCCCGTTGGAGCCTGCTCCAGCTTTAGTACTTTCCCAATTTGACGACCTCGTTACCTCTGTTGCTGGAGTGGGGGTTTCAGGTAAAGTAGTGCTACTTAAAGTAGCAGTCAAACCATTTGCAGGCAATGGCTCACTCATGTGTTTCGCAGTTGGTGAGTGGAGATCATCCGTCTTCCTGCTTGAGGCCAGGCTTTCTAAATGGAGGCTTTGCAAATCAGTTGATTGCGGCTGTCTCACGCCGATTTCTTCTGGAGGTTGCCATTCAGGGGAACTTTGTTTATGTGCAGATTGCTCAGCCGTTTTAGTTACTGTTGGCGGTACTTTAGTGATAGGTCTGGCTGGAACCTTGCTCGAGCCCTTAAGCGAGGACGAGCGCAAAGCAGGTATATTAAATTGAGTCGGTTGATCCATTAACCAGGATGGCAGGTCAGTGCGTTGGCCTGCAGGTGTCTTGTGTACAGTCGATGGGGTAATCTTAGTACCGGCGCCATTCGGCTCACCGCTAACCTGGTGATCTTGAGTGACTGGTTGCATAATGGATGATGCTGAATCGCCGTTCGCAGCTCCTGCAGCTTCTAATTTATTCGAGCGTCCCTGTAAAGCTGGTCCTTGCCACCATTCGGCAGGCTCGTTCGTTTCCTGTTGTACAGGCGTAGATGTTACATGTACGTCGTTCGACGCCGCCTGTAACTGGGATTGTGGCTGTGGCTGGGCATCAGCAAGAATTGGCTCTACAAACAAAAATGCACTATCTTCGTCACCAGGTGATTGGACTACTGGTATGGGCGTCGCTACCGCGGCTGGATCAACGGCAATTTGCCCCCCGGTAAGTTGCTTAAAAGCTGCATACTTTGAACGGTACTGTAAGGCCTGGAAAATGAGGCGTGAAAGAGGCTGTGTGACATTTGGCCTGACTTGAGCGTTCCAGGGCTGATGCGTGACAGTACCATTTTTGTATGCCGCCAGGGCGAAAAATGCCTCTTCTCCACGCAACACGCCATACTCTGCCCAGACCAGCTCTCCATCTTGAAAACCCAACAGCCCCTGTTCTTCCAGCCCGGTATTCACGACCATGGCGATACTCTTGTGACTCATGTTGACAATTTGGATCACATCCAACAAATCGAATGAGTCCAGGCTGGCAGAAAATCCCGTTTGCTTCAGAAGACGGCGCAATTCTTCTTTGAGAACGTGCAGGTCAATCGGCTTTTCCAGGTAGCTCACAACGCCATTTTCAAGAGCCTGGGTGCGCGTGACTGAGGAGCCAGCAGCACCTACCATAATCATGCGCGTGTTTGGACGATATGTCCGAATCCACTGAAGTAGCTCCAGGCCATCAATACCGGGTAACATCTGATCACTGATGACAACATCATATTCCTCGGCCCAGAGCAAACGTATTGCTTCCGCTCCACCGGTTATTCCTTGAACAACATAACCATCTTTTTGAAGCGAACTTACTATGTTCCGGTTGAGATAATCGTTGTCTTGCACTACAAGAATACGCCACTGTTTAGACATTACTGCTACCACCAGAAAAGATAAAGCGGCCAGGGATTCTTCAATTCACCAGGAGAGTTTATCACGATAGCGTCAGAATGACAAGTACATTTTAACATAGCCAATGACACTGCTACAGCCATCAGAACAAATTCGAAAACAGACCTGATTGACGATGAGATAGAATAGATAGTATAGAGAATTCGTCCACAACGGACTACTTGAAAAACAGCGCAAAATGCTTCGCGGCTTGACAGCCTACCTTATGCAATAGAGGAGACAAGCTATGGAACACAATATACAGCAAGATACCTGGAAGCATATAGCGGGAGAGGCAGCCGCTCAACTAATCGAAGATGGCATGATCATTGGACTCGGATCCGGTTCGACTGCAGCACATTTCATCTATGCGGTAGCCAGGCGCATTCAAGAGGGATTAAGAATCGCTGGTGCTGTTGCCACTTCGAACGTGAGTGAAGAACTTGCCCGTAATCTCGGCATTCCGCTCACCGATCTGGATACGCATCCGGTGGTTGATCTCGATATCGATGGCGCTGATGAGATCGATGGACAGTTGCGCCTCATCAAGGGCGGCGGTGGTTTTCTTCTGCGCGAGAAAATCGTTGCATCAACTTCACGACGCTTCATTGTTATCGGGGATATCACAAAGCAAGTGGCGCAATTAGGCCAGACCGTTCCCTTACCTGTTGAGACAGTGCCTTTTGCTACAACTCCCGTACGCAGACGTTTAGAGGCTCTTGGCGCGTCAGTGCAATTGCGCCGCTCAGGAAACAATGTGTATATCACTGAGAACTGCAACGTCATTCTAGATTGCTTCTTCGCGGGCGGTATTGCTGACCCGCTAGACCTGGAGGCTGGTATCCGCAAGATCACCGGCGTAGTAGAGACAGGCTTGTTTTTGAATATAGCAAAACAAGCAATTATCGGTGGCCCAGACGGTGTAATAGTGCTTCCTTGAAACCTTCAAAAACATTTCGCGATGGCTGTACCTGGCGACGCCAGGCACAGCCATCGCGAAACGTTTTTGAAGACCGCGACCCTTGGGTCGCCAGTCTCACAAAAATGCATGAGGGCGAGAGTGCCATATCGTTTACCTCATCATGGCTGAGTCTCCCCGGCATACATGCGCGGGGGTTCGTTCCTTCTTCAACTCTCATCACCCTGCGGTGAAGCCTCGTTGAAGCGAGTCGAACCTTTCAGGCAGATGTGCTCCTGCGCTGAGGACATCAACGCTTTGCTCGCAAACGCGAGCGCATTCGCACATTGGTACTCTCTCAACCTGCCTGCGAGCGACTCCGCCCGCTCCGATGGTGAGTCGAAATGAGAGAGAAGAAGTGGTAGAACAACTGTCTCAGCAATGACGACGATTGTCAAGCATGCTCCGCCTGAGAGCGACGGGCTTTTCATCCCCCGCTCGGAAAGACGGGGGCTTTCAAGCCCGGCATGGGTAAAGTAGCTATGCCGGGAAAACGAATAGCGTAAATTTGCCTATTGACGCTTATTGACTCAAATGGTATGGTTAATTCATCCTCAAAATGACCCAGATTCAAGAGACAGGACCCTGAGGGGAAAAACCATGAGTACACCTGCACCCACGTTTACTCGATACCGGGTTGCAGCTATTCAATACGAGCCAACGCTGGGTGAGAAAGAGAAGAACGTAGCTGACCTTCTCCGCCTCGTTGAAGAGGCTGCACAGCATGAAACACGCTTAATTGTCTTACCGGAAATGGCGACAACAGGCTATTGTTGGGAGTCTCGCACAGAAATTGCTCCTCATGTTGAACCTGTTCCCGGCCCAACCACCGACCGCTTTCAGCAACTTGCCACACAGTATGACTGCTACATAGCTATCAGCCTGCCCGAAGTCGACCCCGCCACGGATGTGTACTATAACTGCATGGCCTTGATAGGCCCACAGGGCTTGATTGGAACGTACCGCAAAATTCATTCGTACATGTCAGAACCACGTTGGGCTCGTGATGGTGACCTGGGTATGCCTATATGGGAAACGCCCCTGGGCCGCCTGGCTGCTCTCATATGCATGGACGCCGCATACTTCGAGGCAGCTCGCATCCCCGCACTACATAATGCGGATGTATTGCTTTTTCCCACCAACTGGCTGGAAGAAAAATGTCCCAGTAGCTGGTGGGTGGCACGCGCATTTGAGAATGGGGTCTACTTTATCGCCGCCGACCGCTATGGCCTCGAACGAGGCGTGCAGTTCAGCGGTGGAAGTTGCGTGATCGATCCCGATGGGACTATCCAGAACTATCTCGATAGTGGAGAGGGCATAGTCTATGGTGAGATTGACTTAACCCGCAGCCGCAACAAGAACTGGGGAGCAAATCCAACAGAAATCGTCGGAGACCGGCTGGCTGATCGTCGACCAGCAGAGTACATCACCCTGGTCAACAATACGTACCTGTGGGAACCACTGCGCTATCATGGACTCTACGCATTAGGAGAGCTGCCCGCGGGACAACTTTCGTGCGTCGGCATTATGCAAATCGACCTGCAAACATTTTTGGGCAATCGCGAGACAGAGCGAGAACAGGTTCAGCCCCTATTGTTGTTGCGCAATACGCTCAGAACGCTATTGAACGACCATTCCCCTGCGCGACCGGATATGCTGGTGCTTCCTGAATTAATGCTGCCAGGTCCTTTAGGCATACAACAGTCAACACCTGAGGCAATAGCTCGCATCAAGGCCAGAGCTATTGAGATTCCGGGACCGGAAACTGATGCCCTGGTTGCATTAGCGAATGAATACCAGATTTCACTGACATTGGGTGTTGCAGAGCAGGTTGAGGACCCGAGCGAGGACACTCCTACATATTACAACACGGTTCTGCTGATCGATCCCCAGGGCATTTATGGTAAATATCGAAAGCTTCATCTGACGCGCAGCGACCGTCTCTGGGCCAGCCCTGGCAACCTGGGATTGCCTACGTTCGATACCCCGATTGGTCGCATTGGCCTGGCAACCGGCTACGATGCACTCTTTCCAGAAACCTTGCGCGTGCTTGCCGGCAAGGGAGCAGATCTTGTGTGTGCTCCAACCTTCCTGAATTTTCCCGATCCGATTGGCCTGGACCCCTCAACAATCAAGTACGACAGGTCGGTTGCCCCTGAAGAATACGACCCGACGCATTCATTGATCTGGCGCGTGCGGGCTGCTGAACATCATGTCTACCTGGCCATAGCGAACTGGAGTGGAAAGCTGGATGGGTTATGCGCCAATGGGTATAGTGGTATCTACTCACCCTCCACCTCCACGTATCCATGGTCAGAGGTCATCGCTGACGACGAAGAACCGGCACTGACGATGATGACGATCGATACACGCGAACAGCGCACCGGACAGCGTTCGACAACAGCACAACTGCGCTATGCTCCAGGCGAAATGGCGGGATCCCTGACCGGCGAACTGGCTTATGATATTCGCGATAGCATCCCTGGCAACGTGGTACGCGGAAAACCGCTGCTGCGCAAACGTATGCCATTTTGGTATCTCGACCTCGTAAGAAACTTCTAAAGGAGAATATGAGCAGCATGAGATTGAAAGACAAAGTAGCCATTATCACCGGCTCAGCCGGTGGCATGGGGCAGGCGGCTGCCGAGCTATTTGCGAGTGAGGGCGCGAGCATCGTCGTTACCGACATTGTCTCAGACGCAGGTGAAGAGACCGCCCGCAAGATCCGTGATGCTGGTGGTAAAGCCATATTTGTCACTGCCAATGTCGCAAAAGAGGAAGAAGTCAAAAACATGGTTGGCGCGGCCATCGATGCATTCGGTCACGTGGATGTGCTCTATAACAACGCTGGCATTATGCCATCCGATGACGGCAGCGTTACCGGCATTACCGAGGAACTCTGGGACAAGGTCATGAATGTGAACCTCAAAAGCGCCTTCCTGTGCACAAAGCACACCGTACCGCACATGATCAGCCAGGGCAAAGGTTCAATTATCAATGTGGCCTCATTTGTCGCCTTTATGGGCTGCACTGTGCCGCAGGATGCCTATACTGCCTCCAAGGGCGGTATGATCGCACTGACCAAATCTTTCGCCGTTCAATACGGCCGCCACGGTATACGCTGCAACGCCATTTGTCCAGGACCTATTGAGACACCGCTGTTACGCTTTCTCTGGACAAGCGAAGAGGCCCGCAACCTTCGTCTCGATCGCATCCCGCTGGGCCGCTTTGGAGAAGCTAAAGACATTATTTACCTGGCGCTCTACCTCGCCTCGGATGAATCATCCTGGACAACTGGTGCCTGGCTCGTCGTTGACGGCGGCATCTCGTCGAATTACTTCTAGCCGGTGACCTTTGCCAGGGCTTCAATGGTTGCACCTTTCTTCACAAGACTGCCACGTAGTGCTGCATTGCCAATGGAAGCAACGAGCGCTGTTGGTGTAGCAAGCACCATGACGCATGGACAGAAGACAATCAGAATGGTGATGGCACGTAGGATATCACCACTCCACCACCATAGTAAGGCGCCTAATATGAGCGCAGCAGGGGTATAGAACTTGGCATAGCGGTTCAGAATACGCTCAATAGGCGCTTTCTGCTCCTGAGCTTCCTCAACCATGCGGCGAATTTGCCCACTGCCTAGCCGAACACCACCGGATGGAGAAACCTGCACACACCAGCTACAATCTTAACCCATCCTTAACGCGATCATCACCCTCTTGCTCTTGGCGCTGGCTGCCCACTTGCCTACAATAGCTGTGGTTCTTGCTGCCTCGTGTTCCAGCGGGAGCAGGCCTGCTCAACGCTCTGCACTGCACGGGCAAGCGAGGTGTGTTCAAACGGATAGTACAGCAAAGTGAGGGTTTGATATGCATCATGCTCGACGCTCCAGGCTTAGTCTCATCCTCTCCCTGCTCAGCCTTGTTGCCCTGGTAGGGGCGGTGACAATCAGTGTCAGCTTGCAACAGCATGCGAGCCAGGCCCATGCAGCTGGGGCAGGAGTCCCTTCTCAGGGCCCACCGTTCCACCTGGTCGGCCCCAAGCAGCATTACCTGGCGCTGGGGGACTCGCTGGCCTTTGGCTTTCAGCCCAATGGCGACTTCACCCATGGCTATGTCCCCGACCTCTTCCAGATCTTACAGAACGAAGGGACCAAAGACGTCAAGGATCTCGGTTGCCCTGGTGAAAGCAGTATGACCTTCATCAAAGGTGGCTGTCCCGCTCCCGGCGCACCTCCGCTTCCCTATACACAACTCGGTGCCGCTGTGGCCTTTTTGCAGGCAAATGCTGGCAAGGTGAGTCCTGTCACACTCACCATCGGCGCAAACGACCTGTTGAAAGATTTTAATCCATCAACCTGCACAGTGAGCTCTACCTTCAATGCTGATCTGGCAACTCTGGATAGCAACCTCATACATTTCATTTTGCGGGCGTTGCTAGGGGCATTAACAGTCAAGGGTCGAGTGACAGGGGATCTGGTAATGATGAACCTCTACGACCCGTTTCAGAATATCTGTCCGAATTCGGTGACCTTTGTGCAGACCGTCAACCAGCACCTGGCCAATGACGTGAGTGGGTTTGGCATCATCGTCGACGTCTTTCTTGCCTTTGGCGGCCCA
>Ga0209648_10001592_pt1 | contig 18448 bp, 18 predicted proteins | sample GraSoi2013_115cm_FD_185830 | JGI IMG/M metagenome (GOLD analysis project Ga0209648, IMG submission 185830) | Grasslands soil microbial communities from the Angelo Coastal Reserve, California, USA - Sample 9_17_2013_115cm (SPAdes) (version 2) | ecosystem: Environmental > Terrestrial > Soil >...
TCTTCGGCGGCGCCGGCGTGGGCAAGACCGTGCTGATTCAAGAGCTGATCCACAACGTCGCGATGCAGCACGGCGGCGTCTCCGTCTTTGCCGGCGTCGGCGAGCGCACGCGCGAAGGCAACGACCTCTGGCTCGAAATGCAGGAGTCCAAAGTAGTGGTCGCGGGCGATTCCGAAAAATCGCGCGCCGCCCTCATTTACGGCCAGATGACCGAGCCGCCGGGGGCACGCCTGCGCGTGGGACTCACGGGCCTGACCGTGGCGGAATATTTCCGCGACGAAGAGGGTCTCGACGTCTTGCTCTTTATCGACAATATCTTCCGGTTTGTGCAGGCGGGCTCGGAAGTTTCGGCCCTGCTGGGACGAATGCCATCCGCAGTGGGATATCAGCCGAACCTGAATACCGAGATCGGTGAATTGCAGGAGCGTATCACTTCGACCAAAAACGGTTCGATTACTTCGGTACAAGCCATCTATGTGCCGGCCGACGACTATACCGATCCCGCTCCGGCGGCCACGTTCACGCACCTCGATGCCACCACAAACTTGAGCCGTCAGATCGTGGAGCGCGGTATCTACCCCGCCGTCGATCCGCTGGCCAGCTTCTCGCGCATTCTCGATGCGCGAATCGTCGGGCGGGAACACTACGACGTGGCCCGTTCGGTGAAGGGCGTGCTGCAGCGTTACAAAGACCTGCAGGACATCATCGCCATTCTGGGCATCGAAGAGCTTTCCGATGAAGACAAGCTCACCGTCTCCCGCGCGCGCAAGATCGAGAAATTCCTTTCGCAGCCCATGTTCGTTGCCGCGCAATTTACCGGTCTGGAAGGCAAGTACGTCAAGATCGAAGACACGATTCGCGGCTTCCGCGAGATCGTCCAAGGCAAACACGACGACGTTCCGGAGCAGGCCTTCTACATGGTGGGAACGATCGAAGAAGTGCGCGTGAAGGCCGAGAAAATGGCGACGGCAGCTTAGGCTATTCCGCGGGCTGCGATTTGCCCGGGTGTATGCGCGTATAGGTGATTCCAGTGGCCGAAGCTCTCATGCTCGAGGTGGTTACGCCGGAACGCGAACTCGTTCGCGAATCGGTGGCCGAGGTGCAGTTGCCGGCGCTCTCCGGCTATCTGGGAATTCTTCCGGGGCACACGCCGTTGCTTACCGAGCTGGGAATAGGTCCGTTGAGCTACAAAAAAGGCGCGGACACCGGATACATCGCCGTGATCGGAGGCTTTGCCGAAGTGCTTCCTGAGCGCGTGACTGTTTTGGCCGCGGCCGCCGAAGCTTCCGAAGAAATTGACGCGGCGCGAGCTCGCGCGGATCTCGCGGAAGCCGAAAAGAAACTGGCCGCGGGCAGCGCCGATCCGAAGACGGACTGGGACGCGGTGTTGAAGGCGGTCGCCAGCGCGCGAGCGCGTCTGGAAGCCGCGGCGCACGGCGCTCCAGTTCCGGCGGCGGAGAGATAAATAGAACGTGGAGGCAATTAGGCTTTATACAACGCGCTGGTGCGCCGATTGCTGGCGAACGAAGCAATTTTTGGACGAGCGAGGCGTGCTGTACGAAGAGGTCGACGTCGACGAGGACGTGGAAGCCGAGGAACTCATCCTCCGCGTGAATGAAGGCCGGCGAAAGATACCCACCATCGAAGTGCAAGGCCGATATTTCTCCTGCAGCCCGTTTGATCCCGAGCAACTTGCCGGAGAACTCAAGATTCCGCTGAATCCGTAACTCATGGCGAGTCCAATCCGGCGCCCCGCGTCACCACGCCTGACACTTGGAGTTGATCGTCGAGCAGGACCAGATCGGCATCGGCTCCTGCTGCCAGGCATCCCTTACGTCCTTCCAGGCGCAGCAAACGAGCCGGATTCGACGTAAGCATCGGCAGAACGTCGCGCAAGGCAAAGCCCAGCGCGATCATATGGCGCAGCGCGCGGTCTAGAGTGAGCGTGCTGCCGGCCAGCTTGCCGTCAGAGTTTCGCGCGATGCCTCCAGCGACGCTTACCTCGAATGTGCCCAGCCGGTATCTGCCGTCGGGCATGCCGGTCGCGGCAGTGCCGTCGCTCACCAGGATGACGCCTTGAGGCCCCTTCGCGGCCAGCAGAATGCGAATCGCCGCATCATCGACGTGCACTCCATCGGCAATCAGTTCGGCTGTGACGCTGCCGCAGGTCAGAATGGCGCCGAGCACCCCCGTTTCACGATGCGCAAAGGGACGCATGGCGTTGAAAACGTGCGCGGCATGCCGGGCACCGTGCGATATCGCCGCCATAGCCTCCGCGTAGCTTGCATCCGTATGCCCCATCGAAACGATCACTCCTGCCTGGGTTGCTTCGGCGATCAGCTCTGCCGCTCCGGGCAGTTCCGGAGCGAGCGTGAGGATACGCGCTGCGCCATTCGCAGCGTCCAGCAAACGCCTAAAAAGCGAAACAGAGGGCGCCGCAATCCATTGCTCAGGATGAACGCCACGGCGAGCGCGGCTGATAAAGGGCCCTTCGAAATGCAAGCCGAGGATCTCGGCCGAAGGCGCGCGTTCCGCACCTTCGCGAGCCTCACGTTGCATCCAGGCAGCGACAGCTTCGGCAGCCTTCGCCGTTGCCTCTTCGCTCGCGGTGACTGTTGTGGCCACGAGTGAAGTCGTGCCGCGGGCGGCGACACTTGCCGTGATGGCCGCCAGCGCTTCCGGGCTCGACTCCATGACGTCGTGTCCGGTGGCGCCGTGAATATGCACGTCAATGAAGCCGGGCACGAGCGTGAAGTCACGCTTGTCGTGGCGATGCGCTGATGGCGGAACCGCCACTTCGTCGCGGCGTCCTACAGCCGCGATTTTCTCGCCGTCGATCAAAACGACGGCGTCGGCAATCTCCTGCTGAGGCGTAAGAGCACGGCGCGAGAAGATGGCGTGCAGAGCCATGGCGAGTCATCGTACTGGAAGAAGCGCGCCGCGCGCCAGCGCGCACGGCAGACGTCGACTGGCTGGAGCGTAGACGGCGTGTAGGGCTGTTGAAAGGTTAGCGGGACTGCGAAGCGTCAGGAGAAACGAAAAGGAGGGCCCCCACCCGAGGCCCTCCTTCTTGCTTCGTGTAAATTAGTAGCCGAGCCCGCCGCTCGGCCGCCCGCCAGTGGTTTAGTTTTCTGTCCTCGCCGCCGATGCCTGCGTGGGCGGGGTCTTGGGGACGCTCATGTATCCAAGAACTTTGTCTTTGCCGATTTGATTGACCACGAGCTCCAAAGGCATGCGGGTGCCGCGCGTATAGAAGTAGATGGGCTCGTCGATCGCGCGGTTCTTCTTTTCCAGACGCATGTCGTCCACGTAGAGCGCCACGGTGAACTGATTCTTCTTCACATTCGTGCCGCGGAGCTCAACCATCAGATCGCCGACCTTCGAGCGATTGCCCTTGCCGTTGAGTGTGAACTCGAAATAATCGCGTTCGCCCACCCTTCGGAGCTGATCGATCTCGTCGTGATTGCGGGCAATCAGGGTCCCGAATTCAGTACGGGTCATATCCAGGTTATTCTTGGTGGAGTCCAGATCGCTTTTTACGCCGGTGAGATCGCCGCCCAAAGACCTGAGATCTTGGGCATTCGCCTTGGTGGCGAGTTCGGACTGCACGCTCGTCAGCTTCTTCGAGTAGTCGTCACGAATTTCGCCGCTCTGGCGGTGCGCGGTGGTGACCTCACCCTGAGTCATCTTCAATTTATCGGTCACCGCGACCAGTTCGTTCTGGAGCTGGCTGTTGACCTCTTCCGATTGCGTCAGGCGCTGGTTCAGAGCCTGGAGATCCTGTCCCACGAGCTTATTCTGACCGCTCAGGCTGGCAAGGGCCTGCTCCGATCTTTTGGCTTGCGTCGTGGCATTCCAGCCCACCGCCAAGCCCAAGACCGAAACTGCCGCCAAAACGAGTACGGCGAACCACACCCAACGGGGCGCTGCCTCGCGCTCCATATGGGGTTGCTCCGCATGCATCTCTCGGCTGCTATAATCCTTTTCAGAAGACTCGCTCATCGAAGGGTCTCCTTCCACTCACGATGGAAATATGCACGTCCCGCACCAAATCATTTCTCGGTGGCCCTTACTCCATCTAACTGAATTGGCTTAAGTTACGGCGGGATGAGGCCTGGGCTACCATAGGGAAGAATCGTCAGATTCGGTAATATTTACCTGTAAATCTGACGAAGGATATCTTCGTCCAGCGGTAAATCCTTTAATTCTAGGTAATGGCGCGCTGACTTGCTGTAAGGGAAAGATAAATATAGACTTAGGCTACTCTCATATAGACTTAGGCTACTCTAGCGTTGGGTACGCTGGGGTTACTATCGAAGTAAGCGTCCAGGGTTTGCTGGGCGGCTTCGAGGACCAAATGGCAATTGGCACAGTTGTCGATGTGGCGAGACACAGCAGTGGCAACACTTGGAGAGAGTCGACCCTCCAGGTATTCGCAAATCAAACGAACCGCTTCTCTGCAGGTCATGCCAGCCCCCTAAAACCTCTCCCCCTCCTATTGCTGAGCACGAAGGCCTCCAACCTCGGGCGCGGGTCGATTTCATGCAGCAGGCCACTAAAATCAACTATTTACGAAAGAGTGAAGACGGAGGGTTGGCAACGACAGCCAGGCGGCTAGGGGAATTTTTTCACGGATGGTTTCGTTTCGGCATAGCAAGCCTAGTCCTCGAAACGCGGGGGCGGGCCAAGCTTAGCAGCCCGAGCGCAGCCCGAGCGCAGCCAGCCTGCGAGGTAGACCCCAGGAAGCTGCGTGCGGGCTATCGCGTTACTGTCATGCGGCGCAGGGTCTCGATGCGGTCGGGAAGCGGCGGGTGGGTACTAAAGAGACCCGCGAATAGCTGGCCGGCGCTCAGCGGCCTGACGATGTAAAGAGAAGAGGTCGCCGGGGTGACGTTGGTCATAGGAATGCGCTGGTTATAGGCACCGAGCTTTTCCAGAGCGCTGATCAACCCATAGGGATGACCCACCAAGCGGGCCCCCGCCGCATCCGCTGCGTATTCACGCTGCCGCGAAATGCCTAACTGGATCAACATGGCGGCGATTGGCGCCACGATCAACATCAAAAGCGCTTCAAGGCCTCCACGCCGGTCTCGATTGCCACCGTAACCGCCGAGCATCAGTCCCCAGCGGCCTATATAGGCGATCCAGCTGATGGCGCCGGCCAGGGTCGCGGCAATCGAGGTGGTGAGAATGTCATAGTTTCGAACGTGAGAGAGCTCATGCGCGATGACGCCCTCGAGTTCATCGTCGTTCATCAACTCGAGCAGACCCTGAGTCGCAGCAACCGATGCATGAGAAGGGTTTCGGCCGGTGGCAAAGGCATTCGGCGCCGCTTGGGGAATTACATAGAGCTTGGGCATCGGCAAATTGCCCTTGGCCGCCAGCCTTTCCATAACAGCGTACAGGCGCGGCGCCTCCTCTCGCGAGACGGGGCGAGCTCCACTGGAGGCGAGGGCGATCTTGGCGGAAAAAAAGTAGGCTCCGCCGTTCATAATCACGGCGAGAACAAGCCCGAAGGTCATGCCTTGGTTTCCGGCCAGGGCTTGGCCGCCGAATACCAGAAGAAGCGTGAGCGCGGTGAGCAAAAACCCGGTTTTCAGTGTCCTCATGATTCGTTAGCCTCTGAATTCCTCGGCGGTGCCAGGCATCGCCGCAATTCCAATTTAAAGTCTAGAGGCGCGCAGGTACCGCGTCAATGTCATGGGTCTCGACAATGTAACTAGCGCCTACGCGCGGCGGCTCGGCCAGCGGCAACCGGGGCAGGCTCGTCGGTCTTCGCGGCCTTGGCTTCAATGCGTTCGAATGTCATTTGTCCGCCGGCTGCATCCACACGCACTGTATCGCCCGGGCGGATCTGGCCCTGGAGAATCTCCAGGGCCAAAGGATCCTGGACAAGCCGTTGTACCGTGCGCCGCAATGGCCGCGCGCCATAAGCCGGATCGTAGCCCTCGCTCAGGATCAAGGCTCGCGCAGCGGGGGTGAGCTCGATGCGCACCTGGCGTTCCGCCAGAAGTTTCGAGACCGACGCGAGTTGCAGATCGACGATCTTCTCCAGTTGTTCGCGACCGAGCGGATTGAACAGCACGATATCGTCAATGCGGTTCAGGAACTCGGGACGGAAAGCCAAGCGTAGAGCCTCCATGGCCTCTCTGCGAGCGCGTTCGGGGTCTTGCCCCGCAAGTTCAAACAGAGCCGCAGAACCCACGTTGCTGGTCATCACCAGCACTGTATTGCGAAAATCCACCTTGCGCCCTTTTCCATCGGTGAGCCGGCCGTCTTCCAGGATCTGTAGGAGAACATTGAAGACGTCGGGATGCGCCTTTTCGATTTCATCGAACAAAACAACCGAATACGGACGCCGCCGCACTTGTTCGGTCAGTTGGCCGCCTTCTTCGTAGCCGACGTAGCCTGGAGGCGCGCCGATCATGCGCGACACCGAGTGCTTTTCCATGTATTCGGACATATCCAGGCGAATCATGGCGCGCTCGTCGTCAAAGAGGAATTCGGCGAGAGCTCGGGCCAATTCGGTCTTTCCAACTCCGGTAGGCCCGAGAAAAATGAAGGAGCCAATCGGCCGATTGGGATCGGAGAGGCCAGCTCGATTGCGCCGAACTGCGTTGGAAACGCGCGCAAGGGCATCTTCTTGTCCCACCACGCGCTGGCGCAACCGTTCTTCCATGTTGACCAGTTTTCGAGCTTCGCCTTCGAGCAGGCGGCCCACAGGAATGCCAGTCCACTTACTGACAAGCGCGGCGATGTCTTCTTCGTCGACTTCTTCCTTCAGCATGCGGCCGTTCTTCTGGACCTCGGCCAGACGCTTGTGCGCTTCCTCCAGCTCGTGTTCCGCTTGCGCCAGTTTGCCGTAGCGAATCTCCGCGACGCGGGCAAGGTCGCCGGCCCGTTCGTAGCGCTGCTCTTCGGCCTTCAGGGCATCGATCTGTTCCTTCTTTTTACGAATTCCGGCAATTGCATCTTTCTCTACCTGCCAGCGAGCTTTGCTGGCATTGGATTGCTCGCGCAATTCGGCGAGCTGCTGCTCAAGCTGCGCTAATCGCTCGCGCGAGTGCTGGTCGGACTCTTTGAGCAGCGCCTGCCGCTCGATCTCGAGTTGCAGAATGCGCCGCTCGATTTCGTCGATTTCCAGTGGAAGCGAATCGAGCTGCATGCGCAGAGCCGCGGCCGATTCGTCCACCAAGTCGATGGCTTTGTCCGGGAGGAAACGGTCCGTGATGTAGCGATTGGAAAGGGTGGCCGCGGCGATAATGGCGGCGTCTTTAACGCGCACTCCATGGTGCAATTCGTAGCGGTCTTTCAACCCGCGCAGGATCGCGATCGTATCTTGCACGGAAGGTTCGGCAATCATGACGGGCTGGAAGCGCCGTTCGAGCGCCGGGTCCTTTTCGATGTGCTTGCGATACTCGTTGATGGTGGTGGCCCCGATCGCACGCAACTCCCCGCGCGCCAGCGCCGGCTTGAGCATGTTGGAGGCGTCCATCGAGCCCTCGGCCGCGCCCGCGCCGACCAATGTGTGCAGCTCGTCGATGAAGAGAATGATCTGCCCTTCGGCTTCGGTGATCTCTTTGAGGACGGCCTTCAAGCGATCCTCGAATTCGCCGCGATATTTTGTTCCGGCGACCAGCGCGGCGAGGTCCAGCGCCACGATGCGCTTGGGTTTAAGCACCTCGGGGACATCGCCGGCCACAATTCTCTGCGCCAGCCCCTCAACAACGGCCGTCTTGCCGACCCCCGGCTCTCCGATCAACACCGGATTATTCTTGGTGCGCCGCGCCAGGATCTGCATGACGCGGCGAATCTCCACGTCTCGCCCGATCACAGGATCGAGCTTTCCGCGGCGAGCCAATTCGGTCAGGTCACGAGCGTATTGCTCCAAGGCCCGAAATGTCGATTCGGGCGTCTGAGAGGTCACCCGATGGCTGCCACGTACCGCCGCGAGCGCTTGAAGAAGCGCATCGCGCGATGCCCCGTGGCGCGCGAGTAACTGCCCGGCGGGATCTTTAGAGCGCGCAGCGATGGCCAGTAGGATGTGCTCGGCAGAGACGTACTCGTCCTTGAATTTCTCCGCTTCATCAAATGCGGCCTCGAGCACCTCATTGGTCGCGTTTCCCAGGTACTGTTGCGAAACACCGCTGACTTTGGGAAGGCGAGATATTTGTTCGGCAATCTCAGCCTCCAAAGTTTCAGGACGCACGCCGAGCCGATTCAGCAGCGGAGGCACAATTCCGTCGGGCTGCGCAACGAGCGCAGCCAGCAGATGTAGAGGCTCGAGTTGCTGCTGACCTGCCTTTGCGGCAATGTCTTGCGCCTCTTGCAGCGCCTCTTGAGCCTTTACGGTTAATTTGTCGTATCGCAGCATTGCTTTGCTTTCTCTGGTTAAGATTAAACCCGAAAGGGGCCGGGCTTCCCGGCCCCTCCTGTCATTATCACTCTATTCGATTACTTCTTGCCGTTTTCCGAGACGCTGATTTTGATCTGCTTCGGCTTGGTCTCTTCCCGCTTGGGCATGCTCACGGTCAGCACGCCGTTTTTATACCCGGCCTTAATGGCTTCGGTGTTGACGGTGTTGGGCAGCAAAAAGCTTCGCCTGAACGTGCCATGGGCCCGCTCAACGCGCAGATAATTGTCTTCGTGGACCTCGTTACTGAACTTCCGTTCACCGCGGATAGTCAGGGTATTGTTCTCCACTCGGACGTCAATGTCCTTCTCCTGTACCTCCGGCAGATCAGCCTTCACCACCAGCTCGTTCTCGGTTTCGTAGATATCGACTGCCGGAGCCCAGCTTGCCAACTCCGCTTGGCCGGCTCGGCTTCGAGCGAAGCTATCCTCGAACAAGCGGTTCACCTGTTCGTGAAGCGTATTCAAACCGCGAAAGGGTTCCCAGCGAGTCATCGTGCTGTTCATTTCCGATCCCTCCACTCCGATTATTGAATGACTGCATGCGGAGCATATAATATGAGTGTACACATGTCAAGTATATTCAGCATTGGCAGAGTAGCCAAGCAATCTGTCACCGTTACAATGAGTTAGCCGAAGAATCGCATGATATTATCCCCGGGTGCGCCTTTCGGAATTCGACTATAACCTCCCCGAATCGTCAATTGCCCAGCAGCCTCTTGAGGATCGCGCAGCATCTCGCATGATGCTGCTCGACCGCGCTTCCGGCGTGTTCGAAGACGCCCATTTTCGAGAGCTCCCCTCCCGGCTTAGAGGCGACGAGCTGATCGTCGTAAACAATGCACGCGTAATCCCCGCCAGACTCTTTGCTCATCGCCTGGGGACTCGTGCCGAGTCCGTCGGAAAGCACAGTCGCGGCAGGAACGAGTACCTGGGCTCTCGGATAGAGGTTTTGCTCGCGCGCCGCATTGAGGCCGATCTCTGGGAAGCGCTGGTTCGTCCTGGCAGGAAGGTGAGAAAGGGAGAACACCTCATTTTCGAAGGAGCAAAACTCGAAGCGGAGGTTGTGGGGCGAGGCGCATACGGCCTTCGCCAGTTGCGATTTCATAGCGATTCGGAAGCGGTTTCAGATGTGATCGACAAAATCGGCCATGTGCCATTGCCGCCTTACATCCGGCGCCCGGACGAAGCTGCGGATCGTGATCGCTATCAAACCGTCTTTGCGAGGCAGCCTGTGGCTGTGGCCGCGCCCACGGCCGGCCTGCACTTCACTCCCGGAATCATGGAGGAATTGCGTCACAGGGGAATTGAAATCGCCGAAATAACGCTCGAGGTGGGCTTGGGGACATTTCAGCCTATACGTACCGAGGACCTCGAAGGTCACGTCATGCACAGCGAGGCGTACGAGATCTCGCCCGACGCGGCAACTGCGATCGCTGAAGCGCGCAGCCAGCACAGGCCGATTTTGGCCGTGGGCACGACCGTAGTGCGAGCTCTCGAGGATGCCGCTCAGAGATCGAGCCTGGCAGGCAGCGCTCACGAATTGATCTTGCCGGGACGGGCTTCCGCGAATATCTTCATTCGTCCAGGTCATCGATTCGCGGTGGTCGATCAGCTTCTCACGAATTTTCACCTCCCTCGCTCGACGCTCCTGGTGCTGGTTTGCGCATTGGCGGGACGCGAACTTGTGCTTTCGGCTTATCGTCGCGCGGTGGCGTCCGGATACCGCTTCTACAGCTATGGAGACTGCATGCTGATTCGGTAGCCATTACGGCGATGGCATCATGACGGGCGGCAGACCTTCGATTTAAGCCCTTCTCCCCAACAGATACCTCCTGGAAGCTGGCGGTTGGCACATTGGTGGCGGTGGTACGGAAGTACTATTACGGTGGTTTCGAAAGCGATGCGACATTAGTACTGCCCCTACAGATTCAGCCAAGCGCCCAGCCTAGGCGCTGTAAGGGAGTTGACATGCCAAGCACTGCGAAAGACCCTCTCACGGAAGTAGCCTCGTCGCTGAACGAGGCCCAGAGCTCACAGCCGAGCGACGCGGCCAGCGCCGAAATTCCGGTCACTGTACATGCCTCGCGATACTCGTCCGCGTCAAAGGGAGCCGCGAAGCTGCCCCCTGTCCATGAGGAGACGCGCACTGTAATCATTTTTCCGCAAGGTGCGGTTGTGCGCCTTTCCGCGACGGTCACACCGGGCGAATTGGTGGTCCTCACCAACAAGCGTTCTGGGGCAGATGTGATCTGCCGTGTGGCCAGCGTGAAGACGCAGCCGGGCATTCAGAATTACGTTCATCTGGAGTTTACGCAGCGGGCCTTGGATTATTGGGAGGAAGGTTCGGCAACCGAGCGGAGCAACGCTTCCAGCAAGCCGCCAGCAACTACCGGTGCGCAGGCGCCTTCACCGACGCCGATCACCTCGGGTCTACGTACACCCAGCTCAACGGTACAGGAAGCGCAGCCAATGGCAAAAGCTTCCCTGCCGGCAGTGGAACTCAAACCTGCCGCTGGCTCATTGCCAAAAGTCATGCCACTGGCAGACGTACCAATCGTACCAGCCGAAAAAGCTCTTGAAGAGGCCCAGCCTGCACCAATACCCGTTTCCGAGATCAGTGCCGCTCCGGTCGTGGTTCAAAAGCAGCCGCACGTGATGCCTTTGCGCACTCCTCGCCTGCAGCCGTTCGAGCCGGCGCTTACACAAGACAAGAGCGGATCGAAGGCGGTCATCTTATTCGCCATCGCCGCAGTAGTTCTACTGGCGGTGGGAGCCGTTGGCGGGGCGATATTTTTGCGGCGGGAGCGCGGCACTGTCAGCGTGGCCCAGCAGATTCCAAGCGCGCCACTGTCCACAACGCCCGCCCCGGCAGCCGTACCGTCTCAGCCCGAAGCGCCTGTCGTCAACACGTCCGGCAAAGCAAATTCTCTTGAGCCCGCTGCGGGCGTCCCGGTAAAGAGTTCTGTTGCTCCTCTCGAAACACCTGCACGTCCCACGCCGGTCAAAGCCGCGGTAGAGGCGCCCAAAACCGCAGAGCCTCCCAAGGCACCTGTAGTGCCACCGAAGGCGGAAGTCGCGGCTCAGCCGGCTCCTGTTACCAGGCCGACAATAAACGTGGGGAGGATTTCGGCGCCTAACGTGAGAGCCAGCCAACTGAATTCCAGCGCGCCTCCGCCGGTTTTGCCGGTGGAAGGAAGTGCCTTACCCAGCATAGTGAGTGAGGCGACGGCTCACACCAGCGCCCTCGCTGCAGGCCAGCCGGCACCGCCTGTTCCCTCGAAAGGTGGCCAACTGCAGCAGCCTAAGCTGCTCGCTTCTGTCGTGGCTGTCTATCCACCCCTCGCCCGCGCTCAGCACGTGCAAGGTGACGTCGTGATCGATGCCCTTATCGACGCGACCGGCAAAGTCGTCGCCACAAAAGTGATTGCCGGCCATCCGCAACTGCAGAGTGCGGCTGTCGATTCACTGCGCCTTTGGAAATATCAGCCGGCGCGGCTGAATGGAGAGGCCATTCCCATTCACATCAACGTGACCATCACCTTCCACCTGCAGTAGCCAGAAGCAGGCTGCGTCGTGGCGCTCGCGCACGCCTCGTTCCTCGTCTATAGTTTATACTTTGGCTGCCGTTCGGCGGTCCTCCCATGCGCTTGCTGGTATTCAGCGACGTGCACGCGAACGCGACCGCGCTCGAAGCGGTGTTGCAGGCTTGTGCCGGCCGTTGGGACCGCGCGGTTTGCCTGGGGGACATAGTTGGTTATGGCCCGGACCCGAACGAAGTCGTGGAACGTGTTCGCCTGCTCGTCAGCGCCATAGTTCGTGGCAATCACGATAAAGCTGCTTCCGGCATTTCCGATCTCGAGGATTTCAACCCCGTGGCGCGGGCCGCGGTTGAATGGACTCTCAGCAAGCTTCTTCCTGAGAACATGCGTTATCTGCTGGGGCTGCCTGGCGGCCCGCTCGAAACGGATGGGGTGGCCCTTGTTCACGGAGCCGTAGAAGATGAAGACGAGTACGTCTTTGCCGCCGACCAAGCGCTCACAAGTATCCTGGCTTCTCCGCGTACGGTGACATTTTTCGGACACACCCATATTCAAGGGGGTTTTTCTTATGACGGCGAGAGGATCGAGCGCGTGGACGTGTCGCTAAAGTCGGGCGCAAATCAGGCGATCGTCAGTCTGGACCCTAAGAAGCGTTATCTGCTGAATCCGGGTTCGGCAGGCCAGCCACGCGATGGCGATCCGCGAGCGGCCTTTGCGATTGCGGATCTGAAAAAACGAAAAGTGGAATTCTGGCGGACGCCGTACGATATTGCCGCTGTTCAAGATCGCATGGAACGAGCGGGGGTGCCGGAAGCCCTGGTTTTGCGGCTGGCCTTCGGACGATGAGGCCACACCAAGAGAGAACATCATGGATGAAGAAAAGAGCAGAGCGCCAGTCGTTTTGCTGGTTGGGGCGGCAGCGGCGTTGCTGTTGATCGGGATCTTTTATCTCGTGGCGCGCTTGACGCCGGCACCGGCGAAGACCGTTGAGCAGCCTTTGCCGATGGGGCCGGCAGAGCAAGCGTATGTGCCGCAGATTCAGTTTTTGGAGCCCAAAGTGGCCCGGGCGGCAAACTTCCTGAACCAGGAGGTGACCTTCGTTTTCGGGACCGTCCTGAATAACGGCCCGCGCCCCATTCGGCAGATCGAGGTCACGCTGGAGTTTCACGATCCCTTTGGCCAGGTGGTCTTGAGAGACAAGCAGCGCCTATTCGGCCCCACCGCAGTGCCTCTCGCGCCGAATCAGAAGCGCGATTTCCAACTCGGCTACGAGACTCTTCCGGTGCAGTGGAACCAGGCTTATCCAACGGTTCGAATAACCGGCCTTCTACTTCAGTAAGCGGCGCCGCGATAATCGTCTCCCTGTTTCGCGGCGACATTCTCCTCGCCTATACTTTGCCTCCGTGGAACTGTCCGAGACTCTCAAGGAGACGCTGGACCGGCTGCTGGCGAGCGGCCCCGTCAAGGTGCAGGAAAATGGCTCGTGGCTCGCATCGCTCGAAGATTTCCAGTATGAGGTACGCGAAAAAGCGGGTGCCGTCCTGCTGCATCTATGGTCGGCAGAAGGCACGCTGGTCCGCCGCGTGATGGGCATTGACGCCGACGAAAGAGGGCGTCTGTCGCTTCGTGTGACGCGGTTCGGCCGGGCCCGGCCGGACCAGCTCGAATTCGTAGGCAGGGAGCGGGAGCCGGATCGGGGGCAGCTGAGACGCGCGCAATTTCGCTCGCACTTCAGCGAAATGTTAGCTCGGCAATTTCCCGATGAAACAGTGTCCTCGTTGAGTTCCGCGCCGGATCTCGAACATTCCATTTCCGGCAATTACGTTCGGGGAATAGCCACCGCTCCAAACCGCGGCGCTGCCATTATGGCGGCGGCCGCGGGAGAGAGTTCCGCGACTTATGATGCGCTGCTCACCTTTGGCTTGCTGTGGCTTGACCGCGCACGCCATCGCAAAATACGACATCCGATCGGCGGCCTGCGCCTATTCTTTCCGCAAGGCGCCGGTGGCGTTATTGCGCATCGCCTGAAGGTTGTTTCAGCCTCCATAAATGTGGAGCTATATGAGTATGATCCGGCAACCCGCCAAATGCGCGCTCTCGATCCACGCGATTGCGGCAATATCAAATCCTGGCTTGTGCCGCGCCGGGAGTTTGACGGTGCATTGGCCGAAGCTCGAGAGGCGATTGCCCCCATTGTGCGGATCAATCCGGCCGCGATCACGGCCGGATTGATCCCGGGAACTGCCGAAGTGGCCCTGCGCTTCCGCGGCCTTCGCTTCGCGCGGTGGGAACAAGCCGGCGCCTTTTTCGGCATTGACTCGGAGCATGAGTTGACGCGGGCTACGCAGCCGGAACTCGAGCGCCTGCTGCGCAAACTCGAAGCCCATCGGTCACCTCTAGCGGGCTCACCCCAGCATCAGCTCTATCGCGCCCAGGCGGAACGCTGGCTGGAATCTCTGGTCATTGCCGACCCCACGCGGATCGATGCGAGGATCGACCCGCGTTTTCTTTACGCTCAAGTGCCGGCGATTTCAGTTGGAGACCGCGGCATCATCGACCTTGTTGGGATCACCCGCGAGGGTCGCCTGGTAGTAGTAGAACTGAAGGCCAGCGAGGATGTTCAGCTCATGATGCAGGCTGTCGACTATTGGCTGAGAGTCCGCCACCACCAGCAGCGGGAGGACTTCCCACGCTACGGCTATTTTCCGGGGATGAATATCAGTTCGGAGCCGCCTTTGCTTCTGCTGGTGGCACCTTCGCTTCAATTCCACCAGGCGGGCGACATTCTGGCCCGCAGCCTCATCAAGGACATCGAAATCTGCCGGGTGGGATTGAACGAAAGCTGGCGGCGTGGCCTGCGAGTTATCTTGCGGCAAACTCTTCCATTGAATCGGGGCTAGAAAAAATGGAAGCAGCCTTGGCTGAGCCTCAGCTGCTTCCCGGGGTGTGTCCTAGAAGTGGTCTTGGGCAATAAGATGCTTTGAAAGGAAGTGAAGTTGCATTCTCCACCAGAGCTTTTCTCGGCAAGGAAAAACGTATATAAGTACTAGTAAAATAGGTACTTACGCCACTTTTCGTCGCGGTGGCCAATCAGCCGCATGAGCTGGCGGGACGTGTAGAGTGTGAAGGGCCGCGGGCGGCGGGCAAGCTTGATACCCGCCTCCTCCGGAGTACGGTCGCCTTTGCGGTTATTGCACTGGTAGCAACAGGCCACCAGGTTCTCCCACGAACTTCTCCCGCCGCGTGACCGAGGCACAACATGGTCCAACGTCAGTTCTGATGCCGGGAATACACCCCCGCAAAACTGGCAGGTGTTGCGGTCGCGCAGCAGGATATTCTTGCGCGAAAGAGCGCGAGTCTGCTGGGGAATGTGCCGGTAGGCAAGGAGTCGGATCACGGAAGGCACTTTCATAATGCGCGAAGTGGAATGGACTTCGTGGTGGTTCAGCTCTTCGGCTTGGGCCACTCCCTTGAGCAGCAGCACCATGGCTCGCCGCACCGCAGTGACGTTAATCGGCTCGAAAGTAGCATTCAGCACCAGGACCGGCTCCTGCATGACCGCAGGCTTGCGCTGTAACGGGGCAGGAGACGGTAAACGATGATGTTCGCGTATGGGGGACGGCAGGACAGGCTTATCCTGCCGACTTACACCGTCATCCGATTGGTCCGAGTTCATGCGTCTGACTCCCTGCGCGACAACTCCAAGCCGGTACTTTCCCAGCGCGAAATCGCCCGAGCCACTGTCAGAGCTACCACTTTTGCCGCACCCGCCTTCCGCAAGGCTCTCGAACACGCATCGAGTGTGGCACCGGTGGTAAGTACATCATCTACCAGTAAAACCCGAAGGTTGTCAACCCGCAGGCCTTGACGGATCGTATACGCGCCCCGAACGCTCCTCCAGCGCTCCCTCAGGGTAAGCCGTAACTTGTCGGGTCGCGGGCGGCTGCGCACCAGCAAATAAGACCGGCACGGCAATCCCAGAGAGCGCGCTAAGGGCCTGGCAATAAGCTCTGCCTGATTGTAGCCGCGCTCGCGTAGCCGGAGGGCATGGGCTGGTACCGGCACGACCACGTCGGCCAGGCATCTTTCGCGGTGGCGGCTAAAGGTCTCCCGCAGGCCTGCCGCGAACCAGACAGCCAGCGGCGTTACCCCCTGGTACTTCAGGAGCATAATTGCCCGAGCCATGTCTTTGGTGTAGGCGCCATAGCTGCGGGCGAAATCGAAATCGTAAAGGCCGCGGCGGCAGATATGGCAAAGCGGCAGGTTTTCGACTTCAACTGCTATGGGCGAAGCAAATGGGCGTCCGCATCGGGCGCAGGAAGGTCCGCTCAGGGGCCCGAGAGACGCGAAGCAGGAGCGGCATATCGGTATCCGCGAGGCGGTGTCCAGTAACTCTCCGCACAGCCGGCAGGGCGCCGGAAAGAATACCGAGGCGAGCGCTCCGCAAACATTCTCCAGGCAAGATCGAAGCATCTGCCGGCCGCCCTCACGCGGGGACTAGGTTAGCGCATGCGGCCCTGGCGGGCAAAGCGTCCCCGCGCGACGTCTCGGTTTTCTCTGGGATTAGCTAAAGAAGTCCCTGCTCGTGTTTTTCCTGGCAGCCCGTGCAATGGCTGGCCCAGGGAACTGCCTCCAGCCGCTTCTGCTGGAGCTCGGTCTCGCAGTGCATGCAGGTGCCGAAGGTGTTGTTGCGAATGCGATTGAGCGCTTCGTCGATCTGCTGCAGCGTGGTGCGATCGGTGTTATTCTGGCCGAACAAGAACTCCTTGGTGTAGGAATTGGCGGCCTTGTCCGCCAGATCTACTGTCGGATCATCGTCAGCGGAACGGCCTTCCTCTTCGGTTCGCGCAATGCTCCGCAGGAGCTCCTCGCGCTTGGTTTGGAGCTTCTTCTTGTAGTATTCCAGACGCTTCTTATCCATGCTTGCAGTACCAGTGCGCATTTTATCGGCAGTGTTCAAAACGGTCATTCTACGTACCACCTTTCCGAGTGTCAAGAAAGGCCCCGTTGGCCTTCATCGGTTCCGTTACTAAGATTCAATCCGAGCCGTTCGGATTCACACATCCGGAAATTTATTTACCAGCGCTACAGTTCTATGCCTAAGCCATTGCCATCCGGCACCGACGCGGCTTCCGGACTCACCGGACTCACAAAGTAGGGATAGCTAGGTAGATCGTATCCCCCCGAGTCATTGAGGTAATAATCCAAGAACACCGGTGGAAGCAAGCAAAGTTGGAGAGGTGAGCGAGGAGCGAGTCGCTCGATGATTTGCCAGGGGGTCTGATTTTCTTTGTGGGAATTCGGTCGGGCGAGATTGAAATAGAGCTGGTAGGTCTGCGCCTTGGCGAGGAATTCACCACGACTGGCGAAGGTTTCCAGATCGAAGAACTCATCTTCGACCAGACGATGAACGGTTTCGACATCGCTCTGATAGGTATGCGCAGCAGGTGGAATGCGCAAGTGCCGGCTATCGCCCAGAGCGGCGGGGAAGCCAGTGCGATGACCGTGCGGATCGTGGCCGCCGATGAATTCGCTGCCGTTGTCGGTTTGCCAAGCCAGATCGCGCAGGTTCACTCCCCAACGATCCAAGTGCTGCTGAATGCGAGCGGCGAAGACGGCACTGGCCGCCGCCGAGCGTTTCTGTGCGAAGGACCAGAACAGCAGTCCGCTGCGAACTTCCCGCGCCGTGTATTCGACCAGAGGCAGACGCCGGCTCTGGGCCTGGGGCCAGAACTGCGGAATATCACACAGATCCTTGGTATCGGCGGAGATTTGTTGGAACAACCGCCAGGTCGCTTTCACGGCAGCCAGATCCTGTTTGCGCTGATATTTTTTTCTGCGTTTGCGAATCAATCCGTGCTCGCGCCAGATGCGCTGGATGGCCATGTGCGAAACGGTGAGATCGAATTCTCGTTTCAGACGGGCGGCTCCAAAGGTGGGCAGCTTGTGGCGCAGAGCCAGGACCTGTTGCTCGATCTCGGGAGAGGTTTTGTGTGGGCAATGCCGATGGGCACGGCTGTGTTCGCGCAGCCCGGAAGGCCCGTGCTGTTGAAAGCGACGCAGCCACTTTCGCACCGTCGGCACCGTGGTGACAAAGGCGCGGGCCGTGGGTTTGATCCCGTGCTGACGGGCAAACTGAACTAACCGTAAGCGATGGTTATAGGCGTCTCTCATCTCACGGACCAGGTCGAAATAGCGGGCGGCGGCCATGCGCCGATTCTATCGGTCGCGCGCGGCCCGGCTCCTCCCCCCTCCGCCGGGCCGCGCGCCCCAAACCCAAACCCAAATACAGATCCAGCTCCTTCACCCGCTTCGGGCTCATACACTTCAGTTCTGCCAGGGGGATACGATGATCCTTTCCTATTCCATTGACTTCGTGCGGGGAAGACCGAATTTTCCCAGACTTTTGCTGAACGCGCTGCATTGCCGGTGTCCGAATTGCCGGCGAGGGCGAATCTTCCGCGGCTGGCCGAATCGCGTCCTGCCGCGATGTC
>Ga0209648_10001594_pt1 | contig 18426 bp, 15 predicted proteins | sample GraSoi2013_115cm_FD_185830 | JGI IMG/M metagenome (GOLD analysis project Ga0209648, IMG submission 185830) | Grasslands soil microbial communities from the Angelo Coastal Reserve, California, USA - Sample 9_17_2013_115cm (SPAdes) (version 2) | ecosystem: Environmental > Terrestrial > Soil >...
TAACCGTCGAGGCGGTGGCGCAACTAAAAGTGAAGTCTGATCCCGTGTCAATTCGCACCGCCGCGGAACAATTCCTGACCAAAAGGCCGGAGCAGCGCGAAGGCTTAATTCGCCTGGTGATGGAAGGGCATCTGCGCGGCATCATCGGCCAGCTCACCGTCGAACAGATCGTCAAAGAGCCGGAGATGGTGGGCGACCGCATGCGTTCGACGTGCGCCGCGGACATGAACAAAATGGGGCTCGACGTGGTGAGCTTCACCCTCAAGGAAGTGCGCGACAAGAACGAATACATCACCAACATGGGCCGGCCCGATATCGCGCGCATCAAGCGCGATGCGGAGGTAGCCGCCGCCGAAGCTGATCGTGACATCGCCATCAAGCGGGCTGAGTCCCAGCGCGCTGCGGCGGTAGCTAAGGCGCAAGCGGACCAGGAGCGTGTCGCCGCGGAAACGGCTTCGCTGGCCAAGCAAGCCGAAGCCGAACGCGATCTGGACCTCAAGAAAGCCAGCTATCTCGAAATGACGAAAAAGGCTCAGGCCACCGCCGACAAAGCCTACGAAATCGAAACCAACGTCATGCAGCAGCAGGTCGTTGCTGAATCCGTGAAAGTCCAGCAAGTCGAGCGCGAAGCGCAAGTGAAAGTGCAGGATGCGGAAATCGAGCGCCGCGAACGCGAGCTCATCGCCACGGTGTTGAAGCAAGCGGAGGTTGAGCGCCAGCGCATCGAAACGCTGGCCAGCGCCGAGCGTCAGCGCTTGATCACCGAAGCCGAAGGCCGCGCCTCTGCCATCCGCGCGCAAGGTGAAGCGGAAGCCGAAATCATCTTCAAGAAAGGCGAAGCCGAAGCCAAGGCTATGAACGTCAAGGCGGAGGCCTTCCAGGAATACAACCAGGCCGCGGTACTCGACAAACTCATCACTGGACTACCGGAAGTGGTGCGCGCACTCAGCGAGCCGCTCAGCAAGGTGGACAAGGTGACCATCGTTTCCACGGGCAATGGCGATGCCGCCGGCGCGTACAAGCTGACCGGCGATATTACCAAGATTGCCGCTCAAGTACCCGCGCTCTTCGAAGCTCTCTCTGGCATGCAGATGTCGGAACTCCTGAGCAAAGTGCGCCTGATCGGTGACAAAGCGCCGAAGCCGGAGCCGCCGTCGGCGCCGGTCAAGAAAGCCTAGTGTTCTCTTCCGTCCCGGCAGGTCCTTGCGGACCTGCCGAGGACGCCAAATGGTCTTGGGGGATGGCCATGAGTATGAAAGAACAACTTCTCTTCATTTGGCTTCTCGCAGTCGTGGTGGCCAGTTTTGTATTGCGCCACTTCTGGGTGTGCACGGTTTACGCGCTCGGCAGGGTCGTGGCGCTGAACCTGGTTTGTTTGCCCGTCCTTGCGAAATTTGCAGCAGTAATTTTCGGCGTGCACTTCCTGCCTTAATGCAGATTGCAGGACCGGCAGACGCGCGCGTCTTTGAACGTTTTGAGTGGTTCGCATCATCCATTTGGCTCTCGAAAGGAGATTTACCATGGGACTTTTGGAACGAGTAAGCACTTTGATTCGCGCGAATATCAACGACATGGTTGACCGCGCGGAGGATCCGGAAAAAATGATCAAGCAGGTGATTCTTGACATGGAGAACCAATATCTCCAGGTCAAGACGCAGGTGGCGGTTTCCATCGCCGACCAGCACATGCTTGAAAAAAAGTGGCGCGAGAACGAAGACTCCGGCAAGGACTGGATGCGCAAGGCCGAAACCGCCGTGGACAAGAGCCAGGATGATTTGGCCCGCGCCGCGCTCGACCGCTTTCAGACTTCGCAGATGCTGGCGCAAAGTTACCGCGAACAGGTGGACGACCAGAAGGCGCAGGTGGAGACTCTGAAGGGGGCGCTCGTGAAACTCGAACAAAAGCTCGACGAAGCCAAGTCCAAGCGCGACTTGCTTCTTGCTCGCCACCGGCGCGGCATTGCCCTGGGCAAAGCGGCACGCGCGCAGACTGTCATGGGCGACAATTCCAAGAGCGCCGCGTTCGACCGGCTCAAGGACCGCGTGCATCACACCGAAGCGGTCGCTACCGCCGAAGTCGATCTCCTGACCGACGACGTCGGCGAAAAGCTGACGCGCCTCGATCGCGACGCCGAGGTCGACCGCTTGCTTGCGGATTTGAAAGCCCGCCGCGGGTTACCGGCATAACAAGAGGAGCGGGCCCCACAACTGCGATTGGCGGCGCGCTATCGGGCTCGAGCGGCATCGAGCCCCTTGCGCTTCAGAGGCCTCCAGATGTGGTCACCGCGCAGATACTGCCAAAGGCCCTGCAGCCGCCAGATCATGTGCAACTGCCGGTAGGGAAAATGTTCGAGGAAGCAGTAGCTGACGAGCCGCACGACATCTCGCCAGTCGTTATAGCGCTTGTAGGTGATCTCTTCCTGGAGCACGGAGCCAATGGAAATCACGATGGCAAACGCATAGCCGAATATCAGGAACTGCAGGAAAAATTCCCGGCTCAGAACACCCAGGCAGGCGGCGAGAATGATCGTGCCGATGCCCACGATCTCGATCACTGGAGCAAACAGCTCAAACAACCACAAATAGGGAAAAGCAAACGATCCGATCCTGCCATAACGCGGGCGGAAAAGCATGTCGCGATTTGGCCACAAGACGTCCAATAAACCTTTCTGCCAGCGGGCTCGCTGCCTTCCGAGTGATTTCAGGTCGGAGGGAACTTCCGTCCAGCACATGGGATCCGGCACAAATCGAATATGATAGTCGGCGCCTTTCTCGAGCAAGTGCCGGTGCAGGCGGGCCACCAAATCAAAATCTTCACCGATGGCGCGAGACCGATAGCCGCCGACGGCGCGCACCAAATCCGTTCGAAACAGGCCAAACGCCCCGGAAATAATCGTCAACATGTTTCCCTGCGCCCAAGCCTCCCTGCCAATCAAGAAGGCGCGAAGATACTCGATGACCTGGATGACTTCGATGCTCTTGCGCGGCAGACGTACCCGCCGCAAAGTGCCGCCCTGTATCTCCGACCCGTTCAACACGCGAATGATTCCGCCTACCGCAACGACGCGTTTTGGATCCGCCAGGATGGGAATCATGATGCGCAGCAGCGCGTCACGTTCAAGGACAGAGTCAGCATCCACGACGCAAACGTATGGGGAAGTCACCGCATTCAGACCAGCATTTACGGCGTCCGCCTTGCTGCCTCCGGGCTCCTTGTCAACGACCAGCAGTCTCGTGTCGGCATCGCTCCGGTACAATCCGCGCACCGGCGCGCTCTTCGCTTCCGGAACGTACACCGCGCGGACCTGCCGAAGGCGAAACTCTTCGCGCAGTTCCTCGAGAGTGCGATCTTTGGATCCATCATTGACAACGATGACTTCGAGTTCGGGGTAATCCAGCTCGAGGAGATTGCGCACGGCCACGCGGATGGAGCTTTCTTCGTTATGGGCCGGCGCAATAATGGCGATGGGCGGGGCCAAAGGGGAATCTTTGATCCACGCCAGGCGATGGCTTTCCAGCCTGCGCTGATGCGCCGCGCTGGTCTTCAGGGCAATGATCAGCATAATCAAATAGGCGATATTGCTGGCCAGGTAGTACCAGAAGAGCGTGTGGTTCGAAATATCGAGAAATCGAATCATGGCAGCGACGCCACTTTGTCCGCAAAGCTTCCTGTTTTTGCGGAGTCTTCGTGCAAAAGGCACCCTGCCTGAAGAACCTTTTGCAGACGGTCCCTTGCTTCGTCTCCGATTTCTGTGCTGATTTGGAGTTCCTGCTCAAGCTTTCCTCGCAAATCTGCATTCTCAAGGGCGGTCAAGTACGCGTGTAATCCGTAGCGGTCGCGTGTCTCTACTACCTGTTCGAAGGTTGGAGCCATTTTCGTTTTAAGTTGCACAAGGGCTTCCGCCGCTCGCAACCGAACCAGCCGGTTCGAATCAACTAGCCCTCCTAGCAAGGCAGGAATCGCGCGCGGATCGCAGAGTCCGCCGAGGCCCACGATCGCGCGCAGCCGCACAAACCAAACGGGGTCGTGCGCCAGTTCGTTCAGTACATCGAATGCCAGGCTGGATTCCGCGTGTGACATGGCACGGGCGGCCGCGGCTCGCAGTTCTTCGCGCTCATCTCCCATGAATTGCAGCAGGTCCAACCCCATGGAGGGAGTCGCGACCTCGCCGAGCACGCGGCCTAACAGTTCGCGCATGGGGCCTTCCGCATGTTGCACGTAGGGAGTGAGCATCTGCGGGCGCTCAGCACAACACTGGATGAGTGCGCTTTGCAGCGGAAGCGCCGGCACAGACAATCCTCTTTCTCCCACCCATGCCAGAATTTCCTCCCCGGCTTCCGGACAGGCGATGCGCCCCAAGCCTCGCAGTGCCGCTAGCCGTACTTCCAGATCGCGGTCCCGCAGGGCCTCCCCCAATGCCGGAATACCCTCTGGCGCGCGCGTTCGCCCCAGCGCCACAAGCGCCCGCATGCGTCTCCAGCCCTTGAGCTGCCGCGCTTCAAAAATGCGCTTTTCGATCAGGCCGCTTTCTCTCAAGAATCTCAGGAGCCGCGCCGATTCTTCTGATCCTGCGGCTTCAAACGCGTCCAGTGCGATGGTCTCGACAATCCGCCGGTCGAAGGGCTTTTTACGCCAAGTTTCGTAGGGAATCTCGCCGGAAATCAGGGCGGCCCATTTTTGCCGTAATTCGAAGACCCGTGCATCTCGCTTCGCAAAGAAACGCTTCCGGTAGGTCCTGCGAAGCAGGATGAAGGCCAGCAGCAGCGCATCGGCAACGATGGCCGCAACGATGGCCTTCAGCACGAACGCGGCTGGGCCCAGCCTCCACAGTTTTTCAAAAATGGATTCCATAGCTAAACCCGAAAGCCGTATCCGTCCTGTTCTGCGTCCGCTTCTGATACGACGCGTAGCTCGTCACGTCCTGTCGTGCCGTTAACTGGAAGCGCAGTCCGCCGCCATAGGTTTGGGACGCGAATCTCCCGATCTGGTCGATTTGCGCGAAATCTTCCGTGCCGGCGGCGAAGAATACATTCCCAGAAAGCCGCTTTTCTCCCCATCCCGCGAGAGGAAACCCCAGCCGCGACATTCCGGAAGGCCGCCATTCCGCACCCGTTCCTGAAAAGGTGCTGCGTGCGCCAGTGGCTCCCAGCGACAGCGTCCACTCCTGCGGCAAGTACAGAATCGTTGTGCCATTCAGAGTCAAGATCCGGGACTGCTGATACCAATACCAATGCTGCCCGTAGACAAATTCCACGGAGCGCAAGATATTGGTTTCGCTGGTTTTCCATCCGTGGTCCGCCTCAAAAAAAGCTTCGCTCCTGGGGATCACCGCATTGTCATGACCCGCTGCGCCTCCAATGGTCAGGGCTCCCCAGCGGGGCTGCCGTCCCGTAATTGCGCCGGAAAACTTCCCTGCGTTGATTCCCGCTCGTTCATAGAAGCTGCCTGCGAAGCTCGTGGTCCAGTGCGGTGTCCACCGCGATATAAGGCTTACCGCTCCGTCGTGATTGGCCCCCGCGAAATTAAACAGGTCGTTGTCTTCGCCGAACCGTAGCTCGTGTCTTGGTTGGTTGCGCGTCGATAGCATCCCGGTGTGCGCTTCTGTGTTGGAGGGATCCAGATCCAGAGCTTTCTGAAATTCGATGCGAGCTTGGCTTCGCTCTCCTGTGGCACGCAACGCCCGCGCGCGCGCAGCGTGAAGGTCAGCGCGTTTCGGGTCAAGCTCCACGGCAACGTCGAGTGCCCGCAACGCCTCTTCTGTTTTTCCTTCCCGTGAATACACACTCGCAAGACCCATCCAGTTGTCCGGGTCGTTTCGCGACACTTTCAGGATTGCCAGATATTCTTTTTCCGCCTCCGCGAGTCGTCCCGACCAGGCCAAAACGCGCGCACGCCACGCGCGCACGTCCGTGTCCTGGGGAGCCCGGGCGACTTCGCGATCAACCACTCGCAGCGCCGAGTCCCAATCTTGTGCCTGCGCATATTTGCGCACCTGGGCTTGCCATTCTGACGTGCTGTCCTGTCCGCGAACCGGGGAAACCATCAGCACTAAGCCAAAGATCAGCCCAAACACAGAGAACCGCCGAGGATCGAAAGCGCTGCGAACTGCAGGGCTTTCTCGAAGCCTGGTATCTGCTGGTGAGCACACGTTCACATTAGAATTTGTTGCAATAAGGACTCCATTGATAACAGAAAAGTAGGGTAGAGTTCCAGGCTAAGTTATTTATAATTAGTAGGTTACAGGCATTCCAGAACTAGTGAGTTTTCTTACTCTGATTCCCGGACTGAATCGGACCATGTGTCTCAATTTGACGCAATTACAGTCTCAACAGACCACATCTCCCGGCCGGATGCTGTATCCTAGGTCCTTCGCCTTGAAGATTCGAGGCGGGATTTACAACTTGAATCCCTTATTCATTGCGGTTCCGGGCGCCCTAACGGCGGCGGGCGCGCTTGCTTACGGCGCGACGCATCCACGTGCACAGCTTTTTGGAAAAACGATCTGCCGGACAAACTCCGCGCGCAAGCTGGTTCTTACATTCGACGATGGACCGAATCCGGCGATCACGCCGAAGCTGCTTGACCTTCTCGACCGCTACAACGCGCGTGCGACATTTTTCCTGATTGGCAGATACGTGCGCGAATGTCCAGAACTCGTTCGACAAACCGTCTCGCGTGGACACCTCGTCGGCAATCACACCGAAACGCATCCGAATCTTTTCCGCCTCACTCGCAGAGAGATCAGGATTGAGCTGCGCCTCTGCCACGACGCGATTTCGAGTGCGCTGGGCTCGCCCCCGAAATGGTTTCGCCCGCCCTTTGGGATGCGCAATCCCTGGGTCATTCCATCTGCCCGCGAACTGGGCTACCGCACCGTCATGTGGACGCTGCTCCCGGGTGATTGGCGGGAGAAACCCCCGGAATGGTTGATTCCGCGTATGCAGCCCATCGCTGACCATGCGCAGCGCAGCTTGGAGAACGGTTCCAAAGCTGCCGTTGCCAGTATGGGCGATGTCCTCTGTCTCCACGATGGCGCGCATCGCGAACTGAATGGCGACCGCTCTCGGACGCTAGCTGCTCTTGAGTATTGGCTCCCGCGCTGGCGTGACCTTGGCCTCGAATTTGTTACAATCGGGGAAGGGGTGAGCACACCCGCTCCCTAAATCATGGACGAGCGCCAGTTTTATTCGGAAAAAGAAGAAACCAGGAAAGTGAAGCTGGTCTGCCCGAGCTGCCGCGGCGAATTCGAGGCGCCTGTGCGCTGGAAAGTCTGCCGGAAGAAAAAAGAATTGCCGCGCGGAATCGGCGAAGAAGACCGGAAAAAGTTTGCAAAAGCCAGTTCCTACATGGTGCGGCTGGATGATCTGGTCGCTTGCTACAAGTGCCGTAAGCGCTTCGAGTTGACGGGCCAATCCACCGTGCTCATCAACGATAATCTAGGCGATCCGAATGCCGATCCGGATAATTTCGGCAATCGGTGAGGAAAGTTATCAGCAATCGAATATCAGTTTTCAGTTCAAAGCGCCGAGGAGCTATCTGCTGATCTTGAATTCCAGTAGTTTTTCAGCCTGGCTAAGAAAATAAGCGTCCCAATGATGGTTGCCTGTAAACAACCCATCAGGGAAGCACCCAGCCAATTGTATTCGACAGTAGAGATATGCGCTCTAAAGGCTGCAAGGAGAACGCGCGTCAAGTAGTAACTGGGGAGATGGAAGACGAACAGGATACCCGGAATTATACTAATATGCATGCGATCTTGGAGCGACAAAAACAACGCAAGAATGGGAGCCTCGATTGCGAATCCCCACGCTATACACCGGCCAAGCAGCTTCAACAAACCAGCACGCGTCATAGATGATTCAGCTTTTGAGCTCCAGTCAAATCTCCGGATACATCTCAAAGAAAGCTTCAATAGACTGGCGAAAGGTGTTCTCGATCTCTTCCTTGCTGCCTTCGATCAAGTGCATGGTCACGCGCGCTGTGCGGCCGTTCTTCAAGACCACCGTTGCGTCTTTCACTTCGCCGAGATCTTCCTCAGGCAACAATCTCATCCCGTAAATTAACGCCAGCTTCGCCATGCGATTCTCCTAAGTGTCGTTCAAGCGTAGCCCTCGTTTTCCCGCTGGTCAAACCTTGGCGACTGGAAGAGCGTGTGGAGTTATACTCAGACATCCGAGAGCGCTGCTTATTGCATCGCATCAAGCGTCGCGGGGGGTTGCCATGAGAGAGAAACTACGGCAAGGGCTTCGCCAAAACTTGTGTCAAAACTTGTGCCAAAACTTCTGTTTGATCGCAAGCATGCTGGCAATTGTTGCATCCTCCGCGGCTCAGCAACCCGAAGGGCCGCAGTCCGGAGCACCACCGGCAATTGCGCCTGCACCTCCGCCGGCAGCACCCCAGGCCGGCTCCGGCGAAAGAATCATGGTTCCTTCGGGAACGCGTGTTGGCGTCGTGCTTCAGAATGGTATCTCCACACGCAGCGCAAAAGCCGGCGACTCCGTCTATCTTCAAACCTCCTTTCCGATTACCTCGAACAACCGCATTGTGATCCCGGTCGGTTCCTATCTTCGCGGCGAACTGCTGGAAGCCAAGCGCCCCGGCCGCATCAAGGGCCGTGGCGAATTTCGCATGCGCCTCGATACCTTGATCCTTCCAAACGGCTACACGGTTGATCTGCGGGCAGCCCCGCGCAGTGCCGATTCCGGGGGCAATGAGACCATGGATTCGGAAGGCAAAGTCACCGGCGGCGGCAACAAGGGCAAAAAAGTGGGAACCGTAGTATCAACCACAACTGCAGGGGCCGGGATCGGCGCCATCGCCACACGCACGCCCAAGGGCGCAGGCATCGGTGCCGGAATCGGCGCCGCAGCCGGGCTCGCTGCCGTTTTGCTCACCCGGGGACCGGAAGCGGAGCTCCCGCGCGGCTCCACCATGGACGTGGTCCTCGAACACGAGCTATCGCTGGACGCCAGCCAGATTCAATTCAACAATCTTGGACAATTTCAGCCCGTCTTCCAGCCTCCCGTCCGGCAGCAACGGCCGGAGCCGTAATTCCTCTGCCGGACTGGCTCTCTCTCGTTCGAGTAGCTAAAGAGACCTGCTGCCTCCCGTAGGAGGGCACGGCTTCAGCCGTGCCGAAAACGCTCAGAAAAATTGGGCTTTAGTTCATCCTGAGCCACGAAGGGCCCCTGAGGCATCCTGACTGTGCAACGCGGGCCGGAGCTTTCCCGCCGCAAGCGCTTCAACCGCCCGCAGCCGCCCAGTGAGCTCAGTAGCCGTCAAACGCCCGTCGCGGTAGAGCGAGCGCAGAAAGCCCTCTGCCGGGGTTTCTCCTTTCAGTGCGTTGCATTCCGCGCAGGAGGAAACGATGTTGCGATACGAATTGCTGCCCCTCCGTACCTGCGGCACCACATGATCGAGGCAGCGCACACGGGCGGTCAACCGCCGCAAACAATAGAAGCACGTGCTGCGTTCGCGCGCGTGAATAGCCTCGCGCAGTGTCTTGTCTTGCCAGAAATCCATCTCCTCGAGGTTGGCCGTGCGGGGCAGCTGCGCCGGGCCGCGCGCACCTCTATCCGTACGGACGGCGCGAATCTCCTCGGGCAGCCGGACCTCGACGACGTGGCCGGCTTTCGTGCGTTCGACCAGGCGCAGAGCACCTTTGGCCACCAGGCGCCGCACCGCCAGGCGCACGGACCCGGCAGAGAGGCGGTTGCCGCGCGCAAGCCAAAGAATCGAAAAGCGCAGCCGCAGCCGGTCTTCCAGCCGGCTATGCCGCAGAAGATGTGAATAGACGGCGCGTTCGGCGAGTGTGAGGCACAGCCGCGGCACCAGAACATCTTCGAGTTGTTTCCAGATGAGGACAGCATTGGTTTTGCTGATTTTCATGGTTGTGATCCAGTCGTTGTAGGGGCGGCTTTACGCCGCCATCTTCGCTTTGCTGAGGCGTGTTTCGCGCTTTTGCGTCCCAGTGGGTTTGCACGTAGCGCCGGGCTTAAGCCCGGCATCTTCTTTACTCTCTGGGTCCTGGCGGGTTTGCGTGTAGCGCTGGGCTTTAGCCCGGCATCTTCTTTGCTCTTTGCGTCCCGGCGGGTTTGCGTGTAGCGCTGGGCTTTAGCCCAGCATCTTTTTTGCTTGCCACGGGGACACAGGAGTGCCCGAGCTTACCCCCCCGCCCCGCACGCCGGGGAGGGAAAGTGCCCTTCAACTGTTTTGTAATTTGGGAAAAGAAATGAGGCCTAACAGGCCGCTGAAAAACCCTTGCTTTTCAGGAGGCGGGGGGTTCAGCCTCCGCTTAAGTGCCTTCTTACGAAGGGGCTTTAGCCCCTGAAGCCCTCGAAAAACACTCTTTCAGCATCCTGCTAAGGTTTGAACGGACGCCCGGCCTGCAAGCACCCTGATGAAAAAGTCTCCCACCTGTCATTCCGAGCGGAGCGAGACCCCTCCCCTCCTGTCATTCCGAGCGCAGCGAGGACCGCTTCCTCTCCGCGCGGTTTTTGCGCGGAGCCCGCTTCCTCTTCGCGCTGTTTTTGCGCGAAGAATCTGCTTTTCGTCTTCGTTGATGAAATTTGCCGCGGTAAGTCCTTCTAGTGGCCCAGCTTGCCCGCCGCAGGCAGGCCTGCCTGCCGAAGGCGGGCTTGCTGGGCTCTTCCTTAAAGGTTCGCTTTGGAAACTCGGACCTGGGGTTGACCTTTTCGGAATTGGGGATATTCCGCCCCTCAAAACAAAAAGTCCCGGCGGGAGCCGGGACGCACTTCTTTACAAAAGAATCCTACCATACCAGTGACCGTCTTGTCAAGTGCCAAAATAAGTTGCCCCTAAGTAAGCGCCGTAGGCGCGGCACCTGGAACCGTGGGGTGTTTCCGTCCTCTCTCCTCCCATTTCTACTTTCTGCCTTCTAGTTTCTACTTTTCCTCTCCCAGCGGCTCTCCCTCCTGTCATTCCGAGCGCAGCGAGCCGACCTTTTTCTTCCGCTTCGCTCCTGCGAAGCGGTCGGCTTGTGCAGTGAGACCTCCACACCATCCCGCGCATTTTGCGGGATGAAATCTCTCTCCTCCTATTTCTAGTTTCTAGTTTCAGCCTTCTAGTTTCTCTTCCAGTTTCTACCTTCTAGTTTCTACTTTTCCTCTCCCAGCCCGCTCACCCCCACCCGTCATTTCGAACGGAGCGGGCCGACTCTTTCCTTCGCATTCGCTCCTGCGAATGCGTCGGCCCGCGCAGAGAGAAATCTCTCTTCTCTTTTCTCCTCCCATTTCCAGTTTCTGCCTTCTAGTTTCTAGTTTTCCTTTTCGGGATGCTCTCGCTCGTCATCAAGGGCGCCAAGCCGCCAGCGCTGCACGCCGCAGCCTCCAAACGAATTAAACGAATTAAGCCCCGAGGTGCTCCTACGATCTTGCGTCTCCGTTCTAACGCGCTTGTTCTCGAATCACGTGCGTTGAGACTAGCTCTTTGGAATCAGTCAGTTGCGAGGCACTGTGAAACGACTGAGTATCAAGTAAACTGAGCTGAGGGGGTGTAACATGAAGTCCCAGGCCCTGCTCTCGGTCCTGTTTCTTGCTTCGTGCGCGGCTGGACAGGCCAACAAACCGGATGCGCCACCCGCTCAAAGCTGTGTAATCGTCAAGCGCCATGCTTACAAGTTCGGAGAGAACATGAGCCGACTGCATCCTCATCGGCCATTCGACTACGTTGAGGGTGACTATCCTCCGGGCTTCAAGTGGCGCTCTGAACTGAGCGATGGCGACGTGCGAGAGCTTCAGAAAAAGGGCGGTAAGATTGTTATCCTGAATTCCGACTACGCACCCGCGGACCTTGAGGACGCCAGGAAGCAATGCAAGGCTGCTGCGCCGCCTCAAACGAAAGCCGAGCCGCCGACTTCGTAAGCGACTAGTCTTTCGACGGTGCCGGGGGACAGACGGGAAGTTCCCTCGATTCTAAGCTACGATCCGCGATCATTGTGCGCCGCACTGATGAATATCAGAAAACGTCCCGTCAGTCCCCCGATTTCCCAACGAATGCGCGCATGACCTCAGAACTGCTCTAAAATGGGCCATAGGATGCCCATCATCCAACATCCCGCCTGTATCGAACCTGCCCCTGCCACATCCATTTGCCGCTTCATGGACTTCGACAAGTTCAGGGATCTTTTCGCGAACGAAGAGCTTTATTTCCGTCGAACCGACCTTTTCAAAGAGACCGACCCTAGCGAAGCGCTGCCCTCCGATGAATATGTGCGAGCTTCATGCGGGCTAAGAAAATACGACCTGGACGACGAGCGAGCTCTGAACAACAACCAGGCATTCGCCCGGCAGAACAGCGAAGCGTATTTCATCAGCTGCTGGCAGTTATTCGAAGGCGAGACGCTCGATATGTGGAAAACATACGGCCACGGTGTCGCGGTATTTTCTCGTTTCGATTTTCTGAAATTTGCCGTTGCAACAATGCTTGACGACGTTTTTCTGGGCATCGTTCGCTACGGCGAGAAAGACATGACGGGCTACAACCTTATCCGTTTTCTCTACACCAAGCGCCGCTGTTTTGTGAAAGAGCGAGAACTTCGTGTTGTGTTGCAATGTTACGATCCCATGGCTGGCGGCAATCGCCACTACGACCTAAACAATTTCGCCCATCGTGAGCCATTGGACGAATTGAATCCCCTCCACAAATGGGTCCACGAATGCAAACGTCGCCGCATCGATCTGAAAGCGCTTGTGACTGAGGTTAGATTGTCGCCCTGGGCGTCGAACCAAGAACTTGACGAAGTGAATCTTTGGGTGAAAACCAAAAATATTCCCTGCACCGTGACACACTCCGACCTGACGAGCCCTCTCACTCCCACGCTTGATGAATTGCGGGGAATCGGTAATTGAATTCTTTTTTGGGCGGGTGGGCGGATGGCCGCGCCTTAATTCCGAAAAACGCCTTTAGGTGGCCTACCCTTTGTCGGGTTTTTACACCTCCGCCCCATCCCGCTGCATTCGCGGGATGAACGGTGTGGCCATTCTCCTCTCCTTTTTTCTAATTTCCATTTTTCTATTTTCCAAGTCTAGAGAGGCGCGTGGCGGATCCTTAAAAGGCTGAGACGGCTCCGCGTGGCCTATTCCCTTTGCGATTTTGTCTTCTGCGTGTCGTTTGTGCGTTTTTTGTATCGCGGTCCTGGTCATACCGAGTGTTCAAAGTCTTCCATCGCCCGGTACGTTCGTCGTCAACCGCTTTGAGAGGAATTCACGGAATAAATTCATGCCCACTCGCCCGGCGAGGCCAACGGCGGCATTGGCGAAGACCAAGTTCGCTCCCCGATTCGCTTGGGGATAATACAGAGTGGACAGCGCCGCTGCGGACAGGTCGCCCAGCAAATAAGAAGAGTTCGGCACTGTTCGCCCGGTATCGCTGCGTGCGGCAAATACGGAGCTGACCGCATGCAGGAGGCGAGACTTAAAGGAGCCGGAGCCCTGGTAGTAGTAGCGCGGATCCTGGTGAAAGAGCGTGGGGAAGAGCGCATTCGTCAGGAAGTCGCTGCTGCGCCCGTCGACAAACGTTGCCGCATAACGCTTGCGATATCCCGCAGCACCTTGCCCGAACCCGGGATAGGCGTTCGTCGCCTGTTCGATGCCGGCACCGAAGCCGACGCCGATGTAGACAACGGGATCGAAAGCGCTCCGTGCAGCCAGCGAGAATTTCTGTTTCCAATTGAGCGGGGCGGCGTCATGAATGTAGCTTGTATAGAAGTTTGGGATCACGCCGACCAGCCGCTGCTTCTCTTCCGCCCTGATCTGCTCAGCGGCGATCAGGTCGGTGGGACGGACCGTCACCTCCATGTTTGCCGGCGCAATAGACAATGAGACGTCAGGAACCTCATAGTCCTGCTGTCCCGCGACGGCGAACTCCGCGGATGCAAAGGGCGCAAAACCATAAGCGTCGACGGTCACGAGGTAGGAACCGGCAGGAATCTTTGTAAAATTAAATTCGCCGTTCGCCTCGGACACCATCGTAAGCAATTGCGTTCCGTCTCCATGGATCAAGCTGACGTTTGCGCCGGGAACGGCCGCTCCGCTTACGTCCAGCACTGTGCCTGCAACGCTGGCTGACCTCTCCGGAGAGGGTGTTTGCGGAGCCGAATTCTGCGGGCCTGCTTGGGGTAGAGGTGCATCCGGGAGGGAGTGCCTAATAATCTCGGGCCCGGCAGTTTGTTGCTGAGCGAGTGCGCTCGCAGGAACGATACAGAGCAGGAGTGACGCGTTTGCGAAGACAGCATAACCCTGAAACCATTTGAGCCCATATCGGACCTTCATTGGGATTCCTCCGGCCAAGACCAAGTAACTGTGACAGCTTCATTTGTCATTTGGACCTGACCAAAGGGTCAGCTGTTTTCTAGGCAGCAACCAGCCGGTGTCGCATCCGTGCGGTTTTCAGGCGTGTTTTTTTTTGCGCGGTTTTTGCATCCCGGTCGTCTCTACCGGGGCGGTCCTAATGATTTTGCGGAGGTGCGGTTTTTTGTCCTGTGCCTAACCAAATGCCGAGGATCAATCGTCATCACTGAAAGAGCCTTGGGTTGGGAACGTTTTCTTCTGCTTTGGCAGTGGTAGATTTCAAGAACTGGTCGAGGCGGAGGAATTTGCGACCGAGGGCGCCGCTGTAGGCTGACCATTCGAGTTCGCCGGAGTCGAGCGCCAGAGCGGCGCGGGCGGCGGCGAGCTTGGAATCGAGGTCGTCCATATAGTGGAAGGCCAGGGCTTCGCGAATCATGGGGAGCTTGGGCGAACCGAATTCGTATTGGCCATGATGACTGATGAGCATGTGCTGGACAACGGTCTTCAAGTTCGGCGGAAAACCTTCGATGGCGTCCATGGCTTTGGAAACAGTTTCCAGTTCCATCACGATGTGGCCGAGGAGCTGGCCTTCGACGGTGTAGCCGATGGCGCGTTCGAAACAGAGTTCCTCGAGCTTGCCGACGTCGTGAAGGATGGCGGCGGTCATCAGCAGATCGACGTCTAGTTCGGGATAGTGGGCGGCGATTTGCTTCGCGAGGCCGCACAAGCTGATGACGTGCTCGAGCAGGCCGCCGAGATAGGCATGGTGCATGACTTTCGCCGCGGGAGCGCGCTTGTACTTCGCGGCGATGCCCGGATCCGAAATAATTCCCGTCGCCAACTTTTTGAGCCAGGGATTCCCAATCGATCCCGCGAACACCTGGAGCTGCGCGAAGAGCTTTTCGACATTTTCCTTGGTGTGCGGGAGAAAATCGGCCAGGTCAACCTCCTCAGGTTTTGCGAGCCGCAGCTGGAGAAGCGCAAGCTGCGGCCTATTGCGGTAGATTTCGACGCGCGCGTTGACCTTGACGAAATCGTCGCGGCTGATGTCCTTGGCGGCGACATCAAATTGATCCCACATGCGTGCTTCGATAGTGCCGCTGCGGTCGCCGAGCTCGAGACGCAAGTAGGGCTTGCCCTCGCGGGTGTTGCGAATTTCTTTTTCGTGAACGAGGAAAAAAGTAGTGATGCTTTGTTCGGAGTTGAGATCGGTGACGAAAGGCGTCTTCATTGGCCCGATTGCGTTCCCGAGCGCTTGCCGAACAATAGAAACTTCTTGTGGTTTTTCTTGGCTTTGGTGACTTCCGGGGTGGCGCTTACTTCCTGAATTTCGGAGCCTGCGCCTCCGGCGATGTCCTGAAAGCCGGGCTTGATGATGACGTAGCTTTGTTCGCGGAGAGTTTTCAGATACTCGCGCATGGCCGGTTCCATACGAGCGCTGTAAAGCTTGTCCATGATTTCATTTTTAACCTTGGCGAGCGATTGTTCGCCTTCGTCGTAGTGCTCCAGGACCTCCAGAATCAGGAAACCCTGTTTGGTTTCCATGACTTCAGACAGGTCCTTGCGCTTCATCTTGAAAACTTTGTCTTCAAGTTCCTTGGAAAGTTCTCCGCGTTTATAGACGCCGAGAAAGCCGCCCTGGCTCTTGGTGCTGCCGTCGGAAAGCCGCTTGGCGATTTCGCCGAAATCTTCGCCGTCCTGAACACGCTTGAGCGCCGTCTCGGCCTTTTTCTTTAAGTCGGGGAGCTCTTCCGGCTTCTTCCCTTCGGTGCTGACAACAATCTCGCGCAGCGCCACTTGTTCGGGACGGATGTATTCGGTCTTGTGCGCTTCGTAATACTTCGAGACTTCATCATCGCTGATGGCAATGTGCGAGCCGACTTCGCTACTGATGACGCGCTGCGTCAGCAGAGTGTTTCGAATGTTGTTCTTGAAATCTTCGAAGTTCAATCCCTGCCCGGACACCGCCTTTTCAAGTTCCTCCATGCTGGGCAGCTTGTTGTCAGTGCGGATGGCATCGAGTCTTTTGATCAACTCCGGCTCGACACTGACGCCCATGTCCTTGGCGCGCTGGACGAGCAGTGACTGATCGACGAGATCGCGCAAAGTGTGTTTCTGGCGATCTTCGATATCCGTCTGCAATTGTTCCGGGGTGCAACGGTTCTGGCATTCGTTCTTGCCGTCTTCTTCGGCCGTCTGGCGAGCCTTGTCGTACTCCGTGCGCGTGATGATTTCATTGTTGACGCGAGCGATGATCTCTTCGACGGTCTTGCCGGCATCCGGATTAACAGGTTTCGGAGCGGCCGGTTTTGCAGGCTTTTCGGACTTTGGGTCGGGCGCGGCCATGCCGGGTTTTTCAAGAGTTGGCGCGGGCGCTGGTTTCGGCGGAGCGCTTTGCGGCTGCTCTTGCGCCGCGAGCGCCAGGCTCCCCAGGGGTAAAGCGGCGCAGAGCGCCACGATCACAACCAGATTTCGCATCAATTCCCTCACCTTTAAAGTTTAGCCCTGCCCCTGAAGGCCGAGCAATACGTTTCTCAAAACAACGGGGATCGACTCCCCTCGCTTGACTTCCATCCAGAGCACGCCGCTGGGATCGAGCTTTATGCCTGTACGAGAGCGTACCACGGAGACGAGTTTTGCCGGGTCCAGGGTGGTTTCGGGATGGAAGCGAATGGCGATGCGGGTCCCCTGGCGCTCCACGGCGGAGATGCGCAGGCGCTCACACATGGATTTGAGGGCGGCGTACTCCAAAAGGTTTTCTACTGAAGATGGGGGCTTGCCAAAGCGGTCTTCGAGCTCTTTGTGGACGTCCTGCTTGTCGGCTTCGGAGGCGATCGAGGAGATGCGTTTGTAGGTGCGCAGGCGTAGATTTTCGCTGGGGATGTAGTCCTGCGGGATTCGAACGTCAAAACCGAGGCTAAGGGTGGTGCGGAGGTCGGGGGCGACTTCCTCGCCTTTGAGCTTCGAAACCGCTCGCTCCAACATTTGGCAATACATATCGAATCCGATGGCTTCGATATGGCCGTGCTGTTGGCGGCCAAGCATGTTGCCAGCGCCGCGCAGCTCGAGATCGAGGGCGGCGATGCGGAAACCGGCGCCGAGTTCACTGAACTCCTTCATGGCGGCGAGGCGTTTGCGAGCGATGTCGGAGAGCGAAGTGTCCGGCGGGACAAGGAGATAAGCGTAGGCGCGCTGGGTGGAACGGCCGACGCGGCCGCGCAATTGGTAAAGTTCGGCGAGACCGAGGCGGTCGGCGCGATTGATCAGGATGGTGTTGGCACGGGGAATGTCGAGACCGTTTTCGACGATGGTGGTGGCCACGAGGACGTCGGCTTCGTCGCGGATGAATTTCAACATTACGCTTTCGAGTTCTTTTTCGGCCATTTGGCCGTGAGCAACGACGACGCGCGCCTTGGGAACCAGCTTCTGAACCATGGCGCCGAGCGAATAGATGGATTCGACGCGATTGTGGATGAAGAAAACCTGGCCGTCGCGGGCAAGTTCGGTTTCGATGGCGGTTTGCACAAGCTCTTCCTGAAAAGGGGCGACAACGGTTTGAATGGCTAAGCGGTCGCGCGGAGGGGTTTCGATGACGGACATGTCGCGAAGGCCGACAAGGGACATGTGCAGCGTGCGCGGAATGGGGGTGGCGGAGAGCGCGAGGGCGTCCACGTTTTTGCGCATTTCCTTGAGGCGCTCTTTGTGGGCGACGCCGAAGCGCTGCTCTTCATCGACGACCAGAAGGCCGAGGTCGGCGAATTTGACGTCTTTGGAGAGCAGGCGATGGGTGCCGATGACCACGTCGACTTTGCCGGCTTCCAAGTCCGCGAGGATTTTCTTTTGTTCCGCGGCGCTGCGGAAGCGGCTGAGCATTTCGATGCGCGCTGGGAATGCGGCGAATCTTTTTTTGAACGTTTCGAAATGCTGGAAGGTGAGTACAGTAGTGGGCGCGAGAACCGCGACCTGCTTGTTGTCAATGACCGTTTTGAAGGCGGCGCGCATGGCGACTTCAGTTTTGCCGTAGCCGACGTCGCCGCAGAGCAGGCGGTCCATGGGCTCGGCGCGTTCCATGTCGCGCTTGATGTCGCCGATGGCGGTGACTTGGTCAGTAGTTTCC
>Ga0209648_10001595_pt1 | contig 18415 bp, 22 predicted proteins | sample GraSoi2013_115cm_FD_185830 | JGI IMG/M metagenome (GOLD analysis project Ga0209648, IMG submission 185830) | Grasslands soil microbial communities from the Angelo Coastal Reserve, California, USA - Sample 9_17_2013_115cm (SPAdes) (version 2) | ecosystem: Environmental > Terrestrial > Soil >...
ATCAGAGCATCTACTTCCGTCAGGTCTGCCGCGCGCGCTTGTAATTTCAGATTCAACTTCTGACCGGCTGTTCCGTTTATTTCCACACGCGTCTGCGGTGTATGCAGGGATGTGTTAGTGAGTGTGGTCGTTGCGGTTCGGCCGTCATAGCCCACGTGAACCGCACCATCTATGGGAACAGGTGTGGACCCATCGCGAGTGCGGGTGAGAGCAGCATTCAGAGTAATGTCCGAACGAGCCTGAATATTTTTGATACTGCCGGTCCACGCGGCATCAGCCGTTCCGCTAATCTGTCCATCGATCGGCATCGCATTGAGACGCGCTGTTCGCAACGCTGCATTGCCCGCACTCAATGAAATCGCGTTCGCCGATGCATGGAGCTTGGCAGTCGAGTTGCCATCAACATTCTGCATTGTTGCCGACGCCGTCACATGTCCGCCCAGAAGGTCCGCCTCCAGTCCATGCACGTCGAGGTTTCCGTTGGCCAGCTTGAACTCCGCGCGAATATTGCGGATGACCGAATTAAAATCCACCGTGCTGACCGCCAGTTCGCGGCCTTTCAAGGCTCCATCCAAATCCAGTGCGCGTACGAATGGCACGTTGTCCTGCTGTTGATAGCGCACGGAACCCGTTAACGTCACTTCACCAGCCGGGACGGAAGCATTCCTAAGTGCCGCCCTCGCATCCTGCGGGTGAATCGTAACCTTGTAAGACCCGCTGGCCGACGGTTGAGAGTAGTTCTGTATGTGGCCTTGTAATTCCATCGTGGAGGAAGCCACCGTGAGAAGGAGAGGCTTCAGCGTGAATTCGGAAGGAGTCGCATTGAAACTGGCAGTCAGGTCGTGGGGAAGCGGTTTCATATCTCCATAGAAAACGCGTCCGTTTCGATAGGAAAGCTTGCCATCGTAACCTTTCCCAATGGGCTGAGCTTTGATTTCGACTTCCAGATCATGCAGCTCGGCGTCCAACGGGGTTTTGACGTCGTTGTAATAGATCTCGCCATGTTCGAGCAGAAGGTGTTGGATTCCGAGATCGAACGGATTCGTGGAGGTGTTGCTATTCGATTTCGGAATCGTCGGAAGATTCGTAGTTCCATCCTTCCTGACCTGCAGATTCACCATTGGATGACGGAGGATGATCTCGCTTAGATCAACCTTTTTGCGTAGCACCGAAACGATTCTTAGACGAATCCTGAGTTGGTCCGCTTGCACGAGCGGGCGCGAGGATGCCGGCTGATTGCCGCGAACTATAATTCCGTAGCCGTCCGCGGTGAGCTGTGAGATGTGGAGCGCCAAATTCTGAACTCGTACTTCTGCTCCCGTGGCCTCACTTGTTTGCTTCTCAATTTGAGCGAGTAAGTATCCATGGAATCTCTGGCTGTCGACGATGAGGTACCCGGCCACGCCGATGACTGCGGTACTCGTCACGAGGACCACTGCTATCCAACCAAGTTTTCGTTTCCACGCCATAGCGGCACCTTTTGTGGATCTCAAAAAGCCTGTCCCAGAGTGATATAGAATTGGGTAGCTTTCACTCCCGTGACAGGGTTCAGGTTTCGTCCGATGTCAAACCGAACAGGGCCCACGGGAGTCTTATACCGGAGCCCCACGCCTATCGTGTTCGTATAGTCTTGAACGAAATGGCTAATGTTGATTGCGCTGTAGACGTTGCCACCGTCGTAGAAAACCGCGGCGCCCAACCCTTGTTTGATGCCCAATGGAAAACGCAATTCCGAATTGAGGATGAACAGCTGACGGCCTCCAATGGGTACCTGGAGGTTTACACACGTGGACGGGTCAGCGGGGTTGCTGCACGCGGGTACCGTGCGTTGAGGCCCGGCGCCGTTGATAGGAAAACCGCGAAGAGTGGTTTCACCTCCGGAAAAGAAGCTTTCACTGGTAGGCACGAAGCTGTTGCCGAAAGCTTTGGCCAGCCCCAACGTAATTCTGTTTGCCCAGACTGTCGGGCCGAACGGCTTATAGTAGGAACTCTGACCCAAGAAGCGTACGAAGTTGGCGCTCGAGCCCAGGGCCTTTGGGGTGATTCCCAGGTCCAGAGTCTGGTAGAAACCGCGGCTAGCGTCCAACGGTTTGTCGCGAGTGTCGCGAATCCAGGTGGCGGAAAGCGTTGAAAGCCGGACCCGCTGGTCTTCGGGCAACACGAGTCCAGGAATTAATAGATCGGACAGAATCGTTCGGCCTAAGCGATAACGGAGTTGAATCCTCCGTGTTTTATCTTTGTTTAGTGGTTTCTCAACTTGCCATGATCCTTCTGCGAGACGAGCCGCGAAGGTGGGATTCTCCGTCGTGCGCTCGATCGACGCACTAAATAGCGAACTCCAACTGGACGCTCTGAAGTGCGGCTGAGTGTATGTGGCAAGAGCACGTTGATCCAGCCGTGAGACCAGAACGGAAGCCGACGCCGATTCTGCGAGACCACGAAGATTGTAGCGGGTGAATGTGATCGACCCCCGAGGACTCACAAACGTCTTTTCCTCAGCGGTGAAATTCGGCGCTCCGCTGGTAATGGGGGGCAGCCCCGGAAGGGCGATCGTACCGGAGGGGATGTTTCCTCCACGGCGAGCCACTTGCAACCCAAATCCATAAGTAATCTCATTCCTGCCGGCTTCATGTAGCTTGACCAGTACGTCCTCATTGGTTTGATCGGTGATCGTGCGGCGAGAGTCAACGCTCTCCCAATCAAATACTCCCAGGTCGTACAAGCCGCTCTCGCCTGCTAGCAAAGCTCGTTGACTCAAAGGGGCTGCTTGGGTGATGTTCGCGGTTATTTTGATTAAAGATGCTCGCGTCTTCTTATTGCCGAGGAGAACCACTTCGTCTACTTGTACCTGCTGTCTCTCCGTAATCGTGTAGGTCACATCTACTCTGTGCGGATTGTCCGGCAAACGTGTGACCCGGGAACCGAAGTCGGAATTGAGAAAACCCCGGTCCAAATACACGGCCATGATGTGACTGCGGTCGTCAGCCAGAGCTTTCGGGGAAAACGGCTGGCCCGGCCTGAGCCGGAGGCCTCCTTTCGGCGAGAGAGCCGAGCTGGGCATGTGGGCATTCCCCTCAATGGTGAGGTTGTCCACCAGCGTTTGCGAGCCCTCGGCGATTTGAAAAGTGACGTAAACTTTCGGCTCACGATCGACAACATCGGTGTCGACTTTCACGTCTTCGTATCCCAGGTTTTTGTAGAACGCGGTAATGCCGGTCACACTTTGACGGAGCAGCTTGTCGCTGAACTTCCCTCGGGAGAGGAGGAGTCGGTGAGTCTTCACCGTGACCTGCCGGCTCAGCACACCCTTGTCGAAGTGCTGGTTGCCTCTGAAATCTACGGCCTCTACCCTGTGACGCGATCCACGCTCCACTCTGTAAACCAACTCGACATTCGAACCTTCGTCTTGGAAATTCGTGTTCACTTTCACATTGAAGTAGCCCTTGCTCTGAAAAAAATCGATCAGATTCCGCCGGCCCTCTTCCACCAGGTCAGGATCAACTGTGCCCTCGGAAAATATAGGGATTAGTTTTTTCATCTGCCTGTCGCGAAGGAACGGAAGCGCCGAAAGCTTCGCACCCGTGACGCGTACCTTGACGATCGGGCCAGGCCGGACATCAATAACAAGATCGACGCGATCGCTGTCTTTGTGATAGTCAGGGTGATCCAGACGAACCTTGCTGGCGAGGTGATTTTGTTTTGCGAGATCCCGCTTCATGCGCTTGACGCCAGAATCGATTCGTTTGGGGGTATACGGCTTGCCAGGTTTGAGAGACTCACCTGTAACGCTTGCTCGGAGTGTACGCGTCGCACGCAGTAGACGATCTACTTCGCCCGGTTCTGGTCCCTGAATTTCTACGTTTCCCAACTTCGCCCGTTTCCCGAGATCGACGGCAAACACCACATTGGCGAGCATGTGAGCTTCATCGACCTGGGATTGCGCTTGCACCTGGGCTTGAAAGTAACCGGCGGAAACAAAATATTGATGAAGATTGTCTTCAGCCTTCGATACGAGATCCTGTTTGTACAGTGTTCGGTTCGGGATGTCGGCAACTTGCAAGAGCCTGGTGTAGGAAAAGCTCTTGGTCGCACCCGGGAAGTCAAAAATTCCAAAGTAGAGCGCCGGCTCCAGAGTGAAAGTCACCTGCAGCCCTCCAGGGTCCGGTTTAACGTCGACTTCTACCTTGCTGAATCGTCCAGTTCCCTCGAGAGCAGAAATCGTGTCTGCCACCTTCGAGCCGGAGTACGGTTCACTCGCTCGCTGTTGCACCAATGGCCGCAAAGAGTCTACGGAAATCTTCGGATTCGCTACCAGCTCCACTGCCGCGACCTTTTGGCCTTCATAAGAAACTTTGTTGCTTTGGCCGGTCTGCTGGCACCGGGTGTATGAAGGCCACCCGAAAACGAGAATAAGAATAGCCCAGCTGCGCATAAGTTAGGGGCTCACAGTACGTGTTGGTCCAAATCGATGCCATGGCAAAGCCACTGAAACGAAAACTGCGTGCCGGGCGTTGGAAATTCATCTTGGCCTCAAACCGGACACCGCCTCCCGACCGATGCAGACGCATGCGACCGGTTCCATCAAGTCTAGGTCGAGGTGGAATGACCGCAATCCCCTGAATAATGTAAACACCTGAGCCGGTTCTCGGTAACTCGGTCCGTTGCCAGATCGCCGAGCCCGTAGATGGGCGCTTATCCTACCGAGAGGAGAGCAAGCACAAACGCCTGCCTGCAACCCTTACATCGACATACGTAATCCCTAGTATGGTCAGCCTCGAGTTCACCGTAGAAAATCCAATTGCGCTTAAGAGCGCTGCGTAGCGAGGGAGATTTCGTGAAGTTGTTGTCGTTAATTTTTTCGGTCGACTGGGCATCTGAGAATTCCCCGGCAAACGCCAGGGATTGACCGCATATCGCGTGGAGAATTGTATGGTTTCTCCGTCCGCGAGTTCCCACCACGTTGAGACCCACGCAGTTGAAGCTGGGCCAGGACCTATTTCTGCGTCAGAGAACGAACGGAGACTGCAGGTCCAAGCTGGGCGCGGAGTGCGTTTGTTCTTTAGGCCGAGGGCGATTTCCGCGCTGCTCAAAACCGCCTGTTTGGAATGGAACAAGGACAAAGCGCCTCGGATGGGCGCAGCGTTGGCTTATTACACCATTTTTTCCCTGGCCCCCCTCCTGATCATCGCGATTGCAATTGCTGGCCTGGCTTTTGGGATGCAAGCCGCGCAAGGTGAGATTGCTGGGCAAATCCAGGGGCTCGTAGGCCGAGAGGGCGCGAAAGTCATTGAGGCCATGATTCAATCGGCTCACAAGCCTGCCCACGGCGTGATCGGAAGCATGATCGGTGTCTTCGCTTTGTTCTTAGGTGCCTCCGGGGTATTCTGCGAAATCCAAGATGCTCTGAACTGCATTTGGCACGTAAATCCGGACGGCGAGACTGGGATTCGATGCCTCATCAAGGCGCGGTTTCTGAGCTTTGGTATGGTGCTCGGCATCGGATTCTTGCTTTTGGTTTCGCTTTTGCTTAGCGCGCTTCTGGCCGCTGTGACAAAATATCTTGGGGACATGCTTCCGATTCCGGCGGTCTTGTTTGAATCCCTCGATTTTCTTCTTTCTCTGCTTTCTATCACTGTTCTATTTGCAATGATCTTCAAGCTTCTACCCAAGACCAAGATTGCCTGGAGTGACGTTTGGATCGGAGCGGCACTCACCTCTTTGTTATTTACTGCTGGAAAGTTTGTCATTGGATTCTACATCGGGAAGAGTGTAGCGGCTTCCGCTTACGGGGCCGCCGGCTCTTTGTTGGTGGTCATCGCATGGATCTACTATTCCGCGTTGATCCTGTATTTTGGCGCGGAATTCACGCGAGTCTACGCGCGCACGCTGGGCTCCCAACGCAACGGAGAGGACCCAACCAATGCTGGACGTTCGTTTGGCCGCGCAAGGCAAACCCGCAGTGGCGGCATTCTTTCGTGAGCACGGGTTTTCGTCTGACTATTTTCCGAGAATAGCTTCGCGGAGTTCACGAATCCGCCGCAGAAAGAAATACCACAACCAAGGAAAACAGAACATTAGTGAGATCGCGATGCCAGATATTTGGGGCCAGTTGGCCCATCGCAAAACATAGCGTTCCGCTGCGGCCAGCTGTCCTTGAATACCAGGGTAGCCGTCAGATCTCGCCAATTCGACGGGATCACATGTCGCTTTTCCTAAGAAAATGCTCGTCAACGCGGAAAGGGTCCCTTGCTTCTTCGCTTCTGCTTCCGTTGCGGCGACACACGCCCTCTGAAGCTCCTGAACCTTGCGTTCGAGCCGGAACGTGTTCATTTCTCCGAGACCGTAGACCAACGCACCCGCGAATATGCCGCCGATTAGAATTTTTCCTAGTTTGTCCAAATCACGGCTCCGCTTTTCTTCAAAACGTCAAGATTTCAAGTCGTCTTGCGCGGCTTCATAGCGTTAGAAGATCACGCATATACTTCTTCGCTTGCGCTCGAAACTCTGCCGATCATGCCTTTGTAAGATAGCTGTCCGCCGGATTATCGACACCGGGCGTGGCGGGCTCCGGAGCGTCAGCGAAAGTCGGTCGAGCTAGGAGTTAGCCGATCAGATGTCTTCGATTCTCGGCTTTCCACGCCTTGAAGTCGGGTTCTTACCGACCTTGAGTTGGCGGGCCAAACGGTCGCCCCCTTCCCATCCAGATTACACGAGCTGTTTGCCTTTCTTTCAATTTCCGTTTAGCAACAAACTCCTGAGGCCCCACCGACTGGGCACTATCTGCGTACTGTTACTTTCGACATCAAAGCCGACAGTCATACCCAAACCCAGCAAATTGCATAGAGTGCGGTAGGGGATAGCATTGGCACAGCGATTGCAGAACTAGCTTTTCGAGGGATGCAATTCGGGAGAGAAAAGTGATCGATTACTTCGCGAGCCAATGCGATCATTGCGGGTCATCAATCGTCTCAGGGCAAAGATGGGTACGAGAGAAGATTTTCGACCCCGCGCTCAACACCCGTGATGCACATTACCACTGGTATCACGCTGAACCCTTCGAAGGACAGGAAGGAAGTTGTTGGGCAAGACATGAACTGGAACGGGAAATTATCCGAACCACCGCCTGCGCCGCTTAGAGAGGACATTCAGAAAGTTGGAACTCGAAGCGAGTTTAACGCTGCGGGCGTTTTGAGGAAGGAAGGAAGGAAGGAAATGAGGAACATGCCTTCAGTCCAAGCGCGATGTCCCGAATACCAAAAACTGCTCAAGCAAAAACAAGTTGGTCCAATTTTACTAGCGGTCGCGCCGAGATTCGTGAATCTATTCGCCTTTCACGAACAATCTAAACCTTCTTATTGTTATTCAGCACGTCTTCCATGACGCCCACAAGTTGCGTCCCGGGTTGCCTTTATCTTCGACCGCTCGAATACCGAACTTCTAGCTCTCCTGCTCAAGCACGTCTGTAAAAGAATACGGTGTGACCAACGCAATCGGCAATAACGCAATAAGAGGATCGCTGTCGGTCCGCTACAAGAACTCGATTTGAGCCAGTTCAGGCCGCATCAGGCGAACACTTTAAGCCCTGAACTGATTGTTGCCAGAATCCGCCCAATACATTAACCGCTGTAAGCATCCCTAGGTATTGTGTTTAGAAAAATGGCTCACATCTCCGCCGTGAAACGAGCACAAAGTTCGTACCGTTACTTGAGGTTCCGCTTTCCCCCTGCTTTCCATCCCACCAGAAATGCGGCAGTTAGCGGAACGGTCCGAAGGCTGCTTTAGAAGAAGGGTAGTGAACTGGAGGGTGCGCCAGATGAATTCGGCTCAACTCGACATATTCAGAAAGGACGTTCGAGGGAACCCAGTCTGGCTTGATTGCGTAAAAGATTTGGAGACTGCCCGCTGTCGACTGAACGAACTAGCGTCAGTTATTCCAGGTGAATACTTTGTTTTCGACCAGCGGACACACCAAATTGTTGCCAGTCTAGTCCGACCGACTTCGGTCCAATTCTGTAAAGAGGAGTCCGAGAGATGATAATGATGGTTGTAATCTTTGGGCTGCCGCATAGTTGCTCAGCAACCGTCCTAACAGCCGTAGCGCATTCAAAGCGAATGCTATAGGCGCGAGATAATACCATCTGCTTCGACCTTTATCCTTCCAGGCAGCCACGGCGAATGAGCATGAACACACCAGATAGGAAAGCATCAGAGGAAAATACCAACCCTGCACCATCTCATTCCATAATGCGAAACGCTGCAGAATGGCGTCGCGCTCGACACTGGAGCCCGCGTGGGCAAACTGATTTGCCCACTTTTCGCCAATGACAAAGAAATCCATGCTGCGGTGAGAGAGTTCAAAACCGATGAACGCCACTCCAAAAACCAGTGCCAGTATGGATTCCACCGGCGCAACTCTAAAACAGCGAAGCGCGATGACAACGAAGGGTACAATCAGCGGAACAATCGTGGCCATGATCAGAATGGCTCTCGCTCGGTCGATGGGAAGCAAGTACGCCAAGAGGTCGTCCTGAGGGCTGTGGGAGACGGGAATCCAGAACCGATAGGCGATTTCCTGAAAGGTTTGAGCCGCTATAAACAACACTAAGCAGGATCCGGCTATGACATACTCCACTTTGATGAAGTGCTTCATGTCTTCACCCCAATCTATGTTTTCTGATTAGCGCGACATCAAATCTTCGTAACTCGTCACCGCGCAGTGTTCAGCTTTTGGCTTCTAAACCACGGATATCCTGACGCATGAAACTGACGAAGGTCACCAAGGTGTCAGAAGAGGCCAAAGAATCAGCAAGGCCGGGGAATCTGCTGGATCGAATCCCTCGTCCAAGGCAATGCATTCTTTCAGCAGTGCGAGCCCTTTTTGCGGTTCGCCTAGTTGGGCGTAGCGTTTAGCCAACAGGAAAAGGGCTGCGGCGCGATCGGGAATTCTGCCAAGGAATCTTCAATCTTGCAAACTTCGGCACGCAGGACCGCAGCGTCCGGTGGGGGCTGAATAGGCGAAGTCGAATTCTGCTGCACCGGGGCAGTCTGAGATTGGCTGTGGATGTACGAAAAGCCCAAGCCGAACGCCGCTAGCAGCGATGCAGTTGCCTCGAAGGTTCTCATGACACACCTCCGGTTTCAAAGACGCCGCCGCACGGTTGGCGCGCTTTCGGAAACCAGTCTTGAGGAGACGAAGAGAAAGGTGCTGTCAGCGATTTCTACTTTCTAGTGCCGGAACCTGCGAATGCAGTGGCCAGGCCCAGGGAAATCAGCATCCCGCCGGAAACATAGCGCTGCGTGTTTAACCAGCGGGTATTGCGCTTCAAGTGGTGCGCCACTGTTCCCGCGAACAATGCCCAGAGGCTATCACTCGTGATGCCCATGACGGCGAAAAGCGTCCCTAGAAACAGGATTTGCAACGCGACCGCTCCGTGCGAGGCATCTACAAATTGCGGGAGAAACGCGAAGAAAAACAGCGCGGTCTTTGGATTGAGGATGTTGACGACGATGCCTTGCCCGAAAATGCGGCTCAGCCTGGTACGAGGAGCATCCTGTGAAAGCACGAAGGCTTCCCTGGTGCGTAGTTTTTGCGCACCCAAATAAATCAAATACGTCGCGCCAAGATACTTCACCGCTCCGAACGCAGTCGCCGAGGACATGAGCAGCGCCGACAGTCCGACGGCCGCGGCAGCGACATGAACCAGGGTGCCCACGCCAATGCCCAGCGCAGAAACGAATCCGGCGGCTCGGCCATGGCCAATGCTGCGGCTCGTCACATAGAGCACGGCCGGGCCGGGAATCGCCAGCAACACCAAGGCGGCGCTGACGAAGAGCAAAAGAGAAGAATGACTTGGGGTCATGAGTGTTGAGACGGGCGTTTCAGGTGCCCGTGAGCAGAACGGGCTCACCGAGGGGGTACCGCCCGCCGTAGAAAGCCTCACCTACAGCGTCCGCTCAGCTCTGGCGGAGGAGACGGGCAGGATGGGGCCAATAACAACGTGCCTCTGTGTGGCGCCCGCCATCGGGCATCGGCATCACCGCTGTTTCCACCTCAACAGCTCCAGCCTTTGAATAAAAGTGGCGTGCCCTAGTGTTTTTCTCGATGACCCACAGATAGACGCCTCCGAGGGTTCCATCTGCTAAAAGCCGGCGGGCCACGCCGTTGAGAAGTAGCCTGCCAATTCCCTGCCCGGTGCGCTCAGGAGTGACATGGAGATTGTCTAGGAACGAGCCGAAGATCGGATCCTCGTTGGGGAAAACGCAGGCAAACCCCGCCAACTGCCCATCTGTTTCCGCAAGGATTGTGAAAAACGGCTTGTTCGGTTTTTCTGAAAACCGCGCTTGCCACAGGGCGGCACGTTCGGAGTAGGCGCGGTTATCGAGATACTCGTCGGACATGATTCCGCGATACGCCGAACGCCAGCTATCCGCGTGCAATCGCGCAATAGCTGCGGAATCGCGCTCGGTGGCATCGCGGAGCGTCACCATAGGTCGAAGCACCTTTTCGCTGTCCCTACCAAAAAGTCCGTTCTCATTGAAATCGTTGCATTTACCGTATCGCGACCAGTAGCCTTCCCAGGCCATGCTGACTCTACTTTTCTCTATCCGAGATTGTTTCCGAGCTCGCGCTGCTCTGCAAGCAGAGATCCTTGCTCTCCGCCAGCAGCTCTTGGTCCTGCAGCGTTCGAACTGCGGTCATAAACTCCATCTCCGCTTCGCTGACCGGGTCCTGTGGGTTAGCGAGCAGCACCTCGCACAACGCTGTCAATTGCCGAAACCCGTTAAGCTGATCGCTGAATCCCCAGTGCTTCACCGTTTCTGCTACGCGACTCGCCGATACCTCAACACTTGTCTCTCCAAAAACCCTCCTGGCGAGCAAAAGCCGATCAAATTCGCCACATGCACGCGGGTCATGGATTCGACAAAGCAACAGCGCGAGTGCCAATAGATGAGACCTGGCACCACCACGAACTCCGTGGACGCGCGAATAGGTCCGGGTCGAAATCCGAAGCATGCCCTCCCAATCGTTTACTCTCCAGCTCCAATAAGAGGTATTGCGACACCACATTTGGTTCAAGAGAGCACTGACAACGCCACCGAGCGTTTCTCGCGTTGCGCCCGCACGATACGCGGATCGCGGCGAAGCTTCCCGAGTCCGGAAAACGCCACCAACGCCGCGAGAACGAGTGTAATTACCAGGTACGCAGTATCCATGGACCTGCATCTTTCATCGCGGAATATGATGCGGCGGGATAGTTGACGAACGACTGCCACGTACATGTGATGTACCAGGCGATTTCAGAAAATGGCATGCGGCATCGCGATCTCCTCGCGTCATTTGCCGAGGCACTCAAGCATTATTCGTCCTTAATCCCTTACTGATCCGAAATACGTGCCCGTCCGGGTGCCGCACGTGCATCTCGCGGACGCTCCAAGGCATGTCAGTCGGTGGGAAAGTGACGTCCAGCCCGGCGGCCACGCTGTGTCTGTGAACCTCGTCGACGTCGTCCACCCACACCGACATCCACACGCCCCTGTCGACGGTTTCGTCTCCGCCCGGTCCAAACGTGGCGGTGTTCGCCCCCTTGCCGCGGCTCCCCTGACCCCCTTGGCAGAGAAAAATCTCGGATTCGCCGGACCCGACCGCCCCGAAAGTCGGAGGCGATCCCCACTCCCAGCACTTCCTCCAGCCCAACTTCCCGAACCATGCGAAGCTCGCGGAGATGTCGGATACGTTCAAGATCGGGGTGACGTGTTTCGCATTCATGCTGGGGAAGGGTAACACGGCCATCGGGAGAAATCGCAATCCTAACGCATCGAAGACTGTGCTCGGGTGACGCTAGTGCTCTCTACTCCTCGGCGAGAGCTTCCATCGGGGATATCCGCGCGGCGCGTTGAGATGGCAGCAGGCAAGCGGCGAGAGACACCAACCCCATCACGCACATAGCACCCGTGAGGATCGCCAGGTTAAGAGCCGGCACATGGAAAAGCACGGCCTGCATTGCACGGCCTGTCAGCCAGGCTCCGATGACACCCAATATGGTTCCGCCAGCGAGAAGGCGTAAGGAAAGGTAAAAAAACTGGCTGCGGATTTGGCCTGGCTGCGCCCCCAGTGCCATGCGCAGGCCAATTTCGCGGCGACGCTGCGCTACAGCGTAACTCAACACACCGTAAGTGCCGATGGCGGTGAGCAACAGCGCTATGCCAGAGAAGAGACCAGCCAGCAGCGCCGGCGAGCGACGCGCGACAAGGCTATCGGCAATGCGGGTTTCCATCGACCGAAGGTCATCAGAGTTCCGCTGATTTAGTCGCACGAGCTTTGAAGTATGGAATCAGTGTCCCAAGGCAAGAGCCGGACAGTAAGCATTACCGCAGGAATGGAGTCACTGGTGAATTTATTCTCAGACAGATCGCTCAACGAAGGCTGCGTAGGGAAGTGCGAAATGAGCAGCGTGCTAGGAATGATGAATTCCGAAAATGGGCAACTGTCATCTTTGCTTTCTTAGCGTTTGTACTTGGTTTGGTGTCATTAGTCGTGAAGACAAAACCGCCCGACCCATGCCCTCGCAACTACTACCGCAACGATGCTGGGGCTTGCATTTTTGCGTTGGCAACAGATGCGAAGAAAAAGTAGCAGGTATTTTTCCCCAAGTCTGAGGATGCCGAGCGGAATTCAAAGCAGGTAAAGAAACCGCAGCGTCCGCAGATGAAGGGCAGCGACCACGATGCCCATTGATACTGCGCGCGGCACCCTTTCAGGGCCGAGCAGAGAAACCCTGCGGTCGGAAGCTGGCCAGCGCTTGGGCCTCATCCTCAAAGGTGGGAATAATGTCTGGCAAGCGGATCACCCGCAGAACAGCCCGCACCCGACCACGCGGACAGAGCAATTTCAGGCTACCGCCCTGACGGCTAAGGGAAACATGCGTTCCGATAATGGCGCTGATGCCCGAACTATCCAACTGGGTCACGTTAGCCAGGTTCAGCAACAGCTTGTGCGCGCCATCGGCGACCAGCCTTTGTAGATAGCTGCTCAGTAGATCGCTGTCAGCGCCAATCGTCGCTCTTCCGTGAAGGGTCAGAATAGTGACATCGCCAAATTCGTGGATTGAGATTTGAAGGTCCACAACGAATTATATATCCCCGCGTGCGCGCCAAAGAAATGACCGTATTGAGAAAAACGTGTCAACATAGTGCAGTGAAACACGCAAAACACAGCACGCGCGCTCCGCAGACACATCCCCCTGCGTTGGCTGTACCTTCCTATCATCGCATCCTGGTTAAGCATGGCCTGATTGAAAAGACCCTGTCCATCCCTGATGCGTATAAAGTGTTTTTGAAAGTGGGCGCTGACCCGGAAGTCCAGAAACTCCGTCGCAAGGTAGAACACGGCAACAAAATGAAACACGTTCCGGCTTTGTATCTGGCCACGGCGATGGCTCTGCAAGGCATGACCAAGCCGGAGCTTGAAGCTCTGAAATTACGGATTGAAGAGAAGGCTGCTATTCCTTAACAACCCCCACGCCAAGAGAGACCCGTTTGTAGGTGAACATCGCTTCCAGTTTGTCGCGTTCCTTTTCAGCCTGCGCTCTCGTTGTGAAAAGCCGCGACACAAAGAGGAATTCCCCGTTGCGGTGCTCGTACACAACCCATCGGGCATTCGCGCGTTTTGACATCGGAGAGTTATAGCACGATGGACACCACGACGAACTAAACGGTTTCCAGTCCGACTTCGCCTTCGTTCCTAGAGCCAGTTTTGCCGATCCAGACCACGCTGCAGCGCACGGCGTTGAGCGGATTGTCATCCAGAATGACTTCGACAATCTGTCCGCGCCTCAGATGGAAACTGCCGCGCACCCGGAACCCGTCTTTTGAGGAATCGAGAACAAGACAGGGCAGCCTTTCCGGATTTCGGTCGAGATTGAAAACCAAGCTGGCGCGGGGCGCTTTGGAGAAGATGCGCTTGGAGCGGCGGCCTTCTGGAACAGGAAAGGGCATCGTTCGGCCCTGTTTAGAAGTAATGGTCAGCGCACGCGGAATCGGTTCATTTTGGAACGCGGCAGGGAGAACCGCAAGGTATATTAGCGGTACCTAGCAGGTCAGGCGCGCGGCCAGAATGAATCTACAATTTTGGGACCGCAGCGCCAAAGAAATGACCGCATTGAGAAAAACGCGTCAGCATAGTGCAGTGAAACACCCAAAACAAAGCAAGCGCGTTTCCGCCCACCCATCCATCTGCGTTGGCAGTACCTTCCTTGAAGCTCTGAAATTGCAGATCGAAGAGAAGCGAGTACGTTAGTTCCGGTTCTTCCTCAACTCCCTCGCCATTATCGCCCGCTCTGATTCCCGTTCAAGATACCGAGCCAGTGCCAGACACTTCGCGCACTTGTCCTCTCGGATGTGACGAAGAAATTCGCCAGCATCTACTTTGCCGTACTTTGGTCGGCACGGTTTTGGTTCTGGTTCGTTCATGGCGGAGAGCGTACCCTATCGACGGTCGTTACCACAAGGGCATCTTCCTATTGCTTTACCTATCGGCTGCGACCGCACCGATGTTAGGTTGACCATACAGAGTGTAATCGGGTTGAAAGCGAGTGGGTTACAAGCAAAGATGCCGCGAACTTGGGACGGCAGCGATCCCTTGGCTCGCTATAAGGCCGTGGGCATCGAACTCGCAGAAAATCATCAGGTATAAACAGAGCTATCCAATGGCAACGAACAGCCGCGAAAGCTCTCTCATAATGCGTCCGGAGCGTCGTGCGCCGAGGTATCCCTTCGCCGCCACTGCGGAGGCGACTGATTCATCTGACGTGCGGCCCGGCAGTGTTCAAACGCACTGGGCACGTTCGGAGATTCTTCGCGCCGCTTCTTCTACGGACCGGGGATCGATAATTACGACTTTGCTCTGCATAAACTCACCGGGATCACGGAAGCAGCGTCTCTGGAATTTCGCTTCGCGACCTTCAACACTTTCAACCACGCGCAATTCGACGGTGCTGGCTCAGTTGATGGCAATCGCGACGATGCCACCTTTGGATAAATCCTGAAGTCACGACCAGGACGCGTTTCTCAGGTCGCTATCAAATTCTTGTTCTGATGATTACGCTGACCCACGCAGCGTGCTACCGAATTGGCGCCCTCGAACCGCACCTGTGTCAGGTCGGCGATAGTCGATGGTCTCGAGAGCAGACAGCGTACAATTGGGTCTGCTTGGTCGTCAGACGGAAGCGCTCTTGAAAGCAGGCTAGGCTCATGCCCGATATAGTCGACTGGCAGCAACCGCCGCGACGGTTTCTCCCTCGCCGTCTGTTTTTCCTCGTTCTGGCCATCCTTGCCATCGTCATTTTCAGCAGCCGGACGGCGTTATCGTATTACGTTGACGCCCTCTGGTTCGGGTCGCTCGGTTACGGGGACGTGTTCCGGAAGACACTCACCCTTCAATGGGCAGTCTTTGCGGCATTTTTTGCTGTCACATTTCTCTTTCTGTACGGATGGTTCCTGGCGCTGAGGAGGGCTTACCAGTCCGATCTGCCGGACGATTACAGGATCGTCATCGGCGGCCAGCCGTTGAAGCTACCAGTTGCGCGCATCCTGCACCTCCTCGGTCTCGGGGTCTCCCTCGCCGTCGCCATCGTGACCGGGGCCAGCATGATGACTGAGTGGCCTACCTTCGCGCTTTATTGGTACGCAACACGCGCGACCGGTGGCGCTGTGGATCCGATCTTCGGCAAGGCGATTAACTTTTATCTATTCGCCCTGCCCGCATGGCAGATCATTACGGACTGGCTGCTGACACTAGCCGTGATTGCCTGTGTAATCGCCGTTTTCTTTATTTTCGTTACGGGCAGCACACGAATGCTGTCGGGGCGCCGAAACAGATACACCTCCCGGCCATGGCGCGGGTTCTCGATTGCGTTTGGGTTGTTCTTGCTGACCCTCGCGATGCGCGCGTATATCGCCCGATTCGAGCGATTGTTCGACGAACATACGATCTTTGGCGGGGTGACCTACACGGATGCGCACGTTATGCTTCCGGGAATGCTCGCAGTCTGTGCCGCGCTCGTTCTTGGTGCTGGGATTGCAAGCATCAATATCGTGGCGGTGCCGCGCCCGCGCTGGCTGGTGGCAGCAGTCGCTCCAGCCGCGGTCTGTTATCTCGTGCTTCAAATATTCGGCTGGTACGTCAGCAGTTTTATTGTGAAGCCCAACGAACTGGTTCGCGAGCGACCTTACATTGCCTACAACATTGATCTGACGCGGCAGGCCTATGGATTGGACCGGCTCGCGCAGCGCGAATTTCCCGCTGAAACGACCGTCGAGGCGGCCGATCCGGCGAACAATCAGGCTACGCTGCAGAACATCCGGCTGTGGGACTGGCGCGCGCTCCAAGACACTCTGCGTCAGATTCAGGAAATCCGCACCTACTACGACTTCCCCGATATCGATATCGATCGCTATGAAATCAACGGCACAGTGCGTCAGGTGATGCTTGCCGTACGCGAGCTAAACGTCGATAAGCTCCCGGAGAGCAGCCGCAATTGGATCAACGAGAAACTTATCTATACGCACGGCTACGGGATCACCATGAACCCTGTGAATGGGTTCACTCCGGAAGGACTGCCGACACTGATTCTGAGTAATATGCCGATTCAGAGCACGGTGCCGAGCATCGTCGTAAAGCGCCCGGAGATCTATTTCGGAGAGCTCACCAACACCGACGTGTACGTAAAGACGCGGCAACAGGAATTCAATTACCCGCAAGGCCAGACGAACAGTCTAACGTCCTATGAGGGCAATGGCGGCATCCTCCTCGGAGGTTTCCTTCGCCGACTCCTCATCGCGTCCGACCGAGGTGACCTGACGAAGCTCCCGTTTAGTGACGATATCAACCGGGAGAGCCGGCTGCTGATGCGTCGCAACGTGCGCGATCGTGTGGCAGCGCTCGTGCCATTTCTTACTTACGAATCGGATCCGTACATCGTTGTCGGCGACGATGGCCGGCTGTCGTGGATGATGGACGCGTTTACCACCTCGGACAGCTATCCCTACTCGCGCCACTATGCGCTCGGCAACACCCTCATTAACTACATGCGGAATAGCGTTAAGGTGGTCATCGACGCCTACGATGGCACCACGACGTTCTATGTGTTTGACCCGCAGGATCCAATCATCATGGCGTATCGCCAGATTTTTCCGAATTTGTTCCAAGATGCAGCAGCCATGCCGCCCACGCTGCGCAAACACGTGCGCTATCCGGAATTGTTGCTCAAGCTGCAGGCGGCCGTATACGGCCTTTATCACATGACCGATCCACAAGTGTTCTATAACCGCGAGGACCTGTGGACCGTCGCTTCGGAAGTCGGCATGGACGAGTCCGGTCAGCAGAAGACGCAGCCAATGGAGCCGAACTTCGTGCTGATGAAACTGCCGGGCGAAACCGCCGTCGAGTTCGTGGAGATTCTGCCGTTCACGCCGGCTAACCGCAACAACCTGATCGGCTGGATTGCTGGACGCAGCGACGGCGAAAAATACGGCACATCGGTGGTCTACGACTTCCCAAAAACGAAGCTTGTTGACGGGCCCCTGCAAATCGAGGCTCGAATCGATCAGAACGCGCAGCTATCGGGCCAATTGACGTTGTGGAATCAGCAGGGTTCCCACGTGCGACGAGGCACTTTGCTGGTCATTCCGTGTGGGCACGCGCTGTTGTATGCCGAGCCAATTTACCTCCAGGCTGAGCGCAGTCCGATGCCGGAGTTGCGTCTGGTGGTGCTTGCGCTGCAAGACCGGCTCGCTTATGGACCGACATTCGAGTCGGCGATGAGAGCCCTCTTTGGGGGAGAGGTCTCGTCGCTAAGCGGCACAACTGCCCCCGCGGAACCGGAACGAGGCGCAGCAGCGCCGGCTGCCGCGACCAAGCCTGGGGGAGACGTGAACGCGCTCATTGCGGGAGCGGCCAAAGATCTCGCCGACTACCAGCGACTTACGGCAGAAGGCAAGCTCGGTGAGGCCGGACAGAAGCTTGAACAGTTAAAGCACAAGCTCGACGAGCTGAGCGCGCATCAAAAGTGATTGTTTCGAGTTGCTTTCTACAGACAAGTTGCCGGGCTGCGCCACACGCCCGAAAAGGCGATTGTCGGACATATGAAATCGCCAGATTCCCCCGTTCTCGGAAGTCACGAAAGCTGCTCGACGCAGTATTCCACAGCTAAATGGTCAAATGCTCCACTGTCACGCGTCGGAACGTCCTGAGTGTAGTGCCATCCGGCCGATCGTAAAGTTGGCAAATAGTTGGCAAATTGGTTTTTCGACAGATATTCCCCGAAAGGGGAAAAGTGAGAATAGCCGCGTATTTACTAGTGATTTTGATGGTGGGCCTGGGTGGACTTGAACCACCGACCTCGCCCTTATCAGGGGC